>OGQD01000340.1_pt1 | contig 36961 bp, 40 predicted proteins | sample 1553091 | NCBI WGS metagenome assembly OGQD01 (sample SAMEA2580290, study PRJEB22360) | human gut metagenome | biome: human gut; feature: human-associated habitat; material: faeces | place: Denmark | collected 2008/2010
CATAGGTGGAAATAAAAAGCCCTTGTGAATATAGTTTAATAGTCACAAAATCTTATTATTTTGGTTGGTTTTAAAGTATATTAATTTAATCGGATTTATTTGTGTTTAATTTGGCATTTTAAAAACATACTAAAACACTCTGATTAAAATAAATAAATAAGAATATCATTGCTTTATAAATAATGTTTAAAATGTGTTTATAATCTGTATTGCGTTTAATATATATATAATATTATGATGTTATCAAGATATTAAGAGGTAATAAAAATGTTGAAACAAGCTGCTGTTATTGCATTATTAGGTTTGTCTTCTTCTGTTTTTGCAGGTGATTGGCAGGTTAAAGTCGGGGCAAGTTATATTGCGCCAACCAGTGATACTCAAACTGCATTAGGCAAAGTTGAAGCGGATGATGAGTTTGCTTTTACACCATCTGTTGAATATTTCTTTGGTGACTCACCATTCTCTGCTGAATTACTTCTTGCAACACCGATTAACCATGACGTGTTATTGGATGGTAATAAGGTTGCAAGAGTAAAACATTTACCACCAACCATCACAGCAAAATATAACTTTAAAAACGCGACACGCTTTACACCATATATTGGTGTGGGTGCAACTGCTTTCATTCCATGGGATGAGTCAGGTGTAGCAGATAAAGTCAAAAATGATTACGGTTTTGCGGGACAAGTTGGCTTCACTTTCCAACCTGCTGATGCAAAAAATTGGGGTGTTTACTTCGATGTACGTTATGCAGATTTGAGCCCAGAAGTTCGTTTAGTCGACAACTTAGGTGCATTTGATTTAGATATCGACCCAGTGATTTATACACTAGGTTATAGCTATAGATTCTAAGGAAAATATAGCCTTTTAAAACTCCCTCGTGGGGAAGGGAGTTTTTAACTGATAATGCACTTAATAATAATGATATAGAGAACAACAATAATATGATCATCGGCATGATAAGCCTGACAGGAAACTGTGAGGCTTTTTTTATGGTTGTGACTGATGTTGTACAGAAAATGGCAAAAATTTACTTATTCAAATGAACATAATTGTTAAAGTTAAAATAATAAATCCAACAAGAGCGTTTCAATGAAAAAATTACGAATAGTTCTGCTCAGTAGTTTATTTTGTATAAATGGTTTAAGTCTCGCGCATGCTGCAAGTTTCTCCTGCGATAAAGCCAAAACCAGTACAGAAAAAACCATTTGTCAAAACCGCAGTTTAAATGATGCCGATGTAAAAATGGCAACAACTTATAATATTGTTGTTCACGCCTTGCCAATGGGCGGACGTGATGCCGAGAAAGGTGCGCAATATCAATGGCTAAAACAACGGGATAGCTGTCGTGCAAATGTGAGTTGTATCACACAGCGTTATACTGAGCGTCAAAAGCATCTGGATGATATCGTGCAAAACCGTATTTTAACGCAAGGTCCTTTTTAAACGAGATAAAAATCTTCGCTTTTGCTATTGAAAAAGTCGTGACTCACTCCAATACATACAACATCAAAGAATTCGCTAACATGAATGGTATTTTAGGAGTGAGTGATGAGCGAACAAAAAACGTCACAGAATTATAGCTTTCAGGCAGAAGTCGCCCAACTTTTACATTTAGTGACCCATTCACTATATTCTAATCCAGAAATTTTTCTACGCGAGCTGATTTCAAATGCATCAGATGCTTGCGATAAATTGCGTTTTGAAGGGATTAATCACTCAGAATATTATGAAAATGATCCAGATTTACATGTACGCGTAACTCTGGATAAAGAGTATAAAACCATTACTATTTCAGACAATGGTATTGGTCTCAATCAGCAGGAAGCGATTGATAATCTGGGAACGATTGCCAAATCTGGTACTAAAGATTTCATGTCTAAATTAACTGGTGATCAAAAGTCTGATGCACAGTTAATTGGTCAGTTTGGTGTCGGCTTTTACTCTGGATTTATTGTTGCAGATAAAATCACCGTTGAATCCCGTCGTGCGGGTTTGCCTGCGGATGAAGGCGTACGTTGGGTGAGTGGCGGTACTGGTGAATTTGAAGTTGAGCAAATCCACAAGGATTCACGTGGCACAGATATTATTTTACATTTGCGTGATGATGCACTTGAATATTTAGAAAGTTATAAAGTTAAGCAAATTATCAATAAATATTCAGATCACATCAGTTTGCCAATTCAAATGCAAAAAGAAGTCTGGCAAGAGGATGAGGTGGCCGAAGGCGAAGAACAAGCAGCCAATGGCAAAATGGTCAAAACTGAAGAATGGGAAACTATTAACTCAGCCAGTGCGCTTTGGACACGAAATAAAAATGAAATTTCAGAAGAACAATATATCGAGTTCTATAAAAATCTGAGTCATGATTTTGATCCACCGTTGGCTTGGGCACATAATCGGGTTGAAGGTAGCACAGAATATACCCAGCTTCTTTATATTCCAGCTAAAGCACCGCATGATATTTTTACCCGTGAAGCTAAGGCAGGCATTAAGCTGTATGTGAAACGTGTCTTTATTATGGATGATGCGGATCATCTGATTCCAAATTATTTACGTTTTGTACAAGGGGTGGTGGACAGTGCCGATTTACCGCTGAATGTAAGTCGTGAGCTGTTACAGGAAAGCCGTGATGTTAAAACTATTCGTGAAGGTAATGCCCGTCGCGTATTAACCCTGCTTGATGGTCTGGCAAAATCAGAAGATGAAAAAGATCAGGAAAAATTCAAAACTTTTTACACCGAATTTGGTGCAGTTCTTAAAGAAGGTTTAGGCGAAGACTTTGGCAATCGCGAACGTATTTTAAAACTTCTGCGTTATGCGACTTCAAATCATGATGAGGTGAGCACTTCGCTGGCTGACTATAAAGCACGTATGAAAGAAGGGCAAAAAGCGATTTATTACGTGACCGCAGATAGTCTCAATGCCGCTAAAAATTCACCACAACTGGAATTATTTAAGAAAAAAGGCATTGAAGTTTTACTGATGTCTGAACGTGTCGATGAATGGGCGATGAATTTCGTACAGGAGTTTGATGGAACACCTTTGCAGAATGTTTCAAAAGGGGCTGTTGATCTGGGTGATTTACAAGATGCAGAAGAGAAAAAAGCACTCGAAAAAGCAGCTGAAAAGTTTAAACCTGTAGTGGAAAAACTAGGTGAATCACTCAAGTATAAAACCAAAGAAGTGCGTGTCACGACTCGTCTGGTCGACTCTCCTGCGTGTTTGGTCACTTCGGAAGGTGAATTATCGCCGCAATTGATTCGTATGTTGAAACAAGCGGGTCAGGAAGTACCTGAGATGAAGCCGATTCTTGAGATTAACCCTGAACATCCATTGGTGAAAAAACTGGAAGGTTCAGCGCAGTTTGATGATCTGGCCAATGTGATTTTTGATCAGGCGGTCATTGCTGAAGGTGGTTTACCAGAAGATCCTGCTGCTTATGTAAAACGGATCAATAGCTTATTGTTAAAATAAATCATCTGTAAAATAGCCCTGACTTCGGTCAGGGTTTTTTATACCGGGTTGGTGCATGTGGGTAAAGTCAGACTTATCCACAATTTTGCTGATTTGTTCGACAAGTTAAAAATTTGCTTCTAATTGAATCGTCGTACTAAAGATATGCTGAAGTTCTTTATCGGTTGTGGTCATGTCATGATAATAAGAAATCTGGTTATCGATAAAAATCCAGTCACGCCATAAGGGTCTTCGCCATGATAAATAAGGCCCCCATAGCTGTAATTCCCAGTCTTTTTTGGTTTGATCATACACACCGCTACTATAAATTCCATAAATTAAACGGTGATTTTTTAAAAATTGATATTGTTGGAAAGTTCGATTTGCCCAATAGTATTCTTCATCCTGACTTTTATTGAGGCTGAATTGATTGGAAAAAAGAGTATTGTCTTGTAATTTTTGATTCAGATTGAAAGTCGTTTCAGAATAATTTTTACTGGTAGAACCATAGCGAAACAACTGTTGAGTATCGATACTGATATCATGCCTTAACACCCATTGTTTCTTTGCCAAAAACTGGACATACACATCACTGTCTGAATTTGAACCCAGATTAATATCGTTAGAAAAAGGCAGCAAGCTGGTGATGGTACTGATACTGGCACTAATGGGATCAGGATTAGCTACTTTATTTTTTTTACTTTTAGTTTTATGCGGTTTTCCAAATTTTTTAACAGGTCGGGGTTGTTGCTGCAAAGTCCTTGCCCATAAAGAATCGTTATCAAAAACAGCCAATAATTCCTGACTCAGTTGTTCGTTGGAAAGAATGCTTTCTTGTTCTGAATTTATTTTTGCTTCTGTACATGTTAATTTTGATAAGTGCTGCCGATTTAGATGCACTGTATAAGACTGAAAAGAATAGGGTTTAAAAGTGGAATGGTCTAATACCCATACCGCATAAATACTACATAGGCTTAAAATGATCACAAGCTGAAAATGAACGATAAGGTATCGCTTCATGAAAAAAATAATAAGAATAATGAATGTGGAACAGAATATAAAACCAATCTTAATTTTTTATTTAAGTTTCGATGCGCTTGGTCAAGCGCTTGCCAAAATACCACATGGCAAGCGCAAAAAGATGGTTTCTTATTTAAAATAAAGCCTCTAACCGGACAAAAGTACTCACATAGTGGCTGCGGTTTTCACGATGATCATTAAAATAATTGAGATCGCCTTGTACATAAAACCATTCACGCCAGAGTTGTTGACGCCAAGACATGAACGGCCCCCAACTATTTAAACGTAAGTCGCTATTATTGTAATATCCGCCTGTATACAAGCCGTAATTAAAACGATTATTGGCAAAGAACTGATGCTGTCTAAATAAACGGTTATCCCACTACAGATCATCATCCTGATCATCAGCATAAGTTAGGCTGAATTGGTTAGAGAGAAAAGCCTCATTGGGACGCGCATGTGTCAGTTCCAGATTGGTTCTTAAATAGTTTTTACTATCGATGCCATAACGATAAATTTGTTCCGCGTAAAACGAAAAATCGTTGCGTAGCGGCCACGCGCGTTTGGCTTTTAAGCGGACATAAATGTCATCCCCAGAACGAATCCCCAGATCGGCATCAGTTTCAAAAGGTAATTTTTTGGAGAAATCAGACCATCGTAGTGCCAATGAACCATTATTGTCACGGGTTTGACGAGAATCTAAGCGTTTTTTATCGCCGTTTGGATCGATATTGGTATTGGCAACATTATTATCAAACTCATCATCGAGTGAGTCATCACCAAACACGACGCTAAAACGCCGTTCGAGTGTTGGAAGTTTAATTTTTCCTCGGATACGTGGCTTAATCTCATAGCCATTATATTTATCCCAATAATTATCTAGCATGATCCTCAAGGTGGCATCGGCTGGTTTTTTGGGATCAACATCACCAAACCAATGATCAATCTTACCAGAGGTACGGTCTGCCCAACGACTAATGTCATGCTGCTTACGATCAAACCACGTTAGATCTTGCGTTTCAGATACAGGAGGAACATTGGGCGTATCTGACTCAGGAGGTAAAATGGTCGGTGTTGAATCAATCCATGCAGGAATTAAATCTAATAGATTTTTATCTTGTGATTGATTTAATTGGTGTAATTTGACTGCATAGGCGACAGAGGTTCGTGGCGTATTGGGATCATTTGGTAAAACCAAGGACTGATCTTGCTCGGAAGATTGATCGAAACTCACGTCTTTTGTTTCTGTATTGGCGGAAAGCGAAGTTATTCCCCCCAAACACACTAAGAAATATAAAACGCGAGAACCCAAGTTAAAATAATTAGCTTTCATCATAATGGCTGTACATTGTTTATTGTCTCATTTATGTGATTACTCTTGTTGATTTGCCTTATAAAATCAAGTCCTAGCAACAAAACTAAGTAATTTTAAGAAGATACGTTATTTTTTTGTATATAAATAATTTGAAGTTTATACAAATATCTTAATGATTAATGGATTTTGAAAATAAATTGATGATGATTACCCCTGCAATAATCAAGAACATACCCAATAATGCGGGGAAGTCCAATTTTTGTTTGAGTACAATAACGTTGATGGCCGCTACCAGTACAATTCCTGTACCTGCCCAAATAGCATAGCTGATGCCTACAGCTAAGGTCTTAACGACAATACTTAATAAATAGAATGCACAGACATAGCAAATCACCATGATTAAGGTATAAAGTGCATGGGTAAAGCCTTTGGTATGTGGCAGCAAAGATGTTGCAATGACCTCAAATATAATTGCAAGGCCAAGCGCTAGATAAGCTCTAATCATGAATTACACCATTTAGAATCAATAAAGCGCAATTGCCAAAATTTTAATTGAACCAAAAAAAATTATATAGACCAAATAAAAACTCTCCACAAAGGGAGAGTCTTCAAGATATTAAGATAAGAATAAGTGATTAAAGTGATTCAAATCCTTTTTTTATTTAGGCTGAAGCATGAGTATGTTGGCAGCGACGAGAATAAATCTTACCAGCTATACCTCCAATCAACGCACCACTAAAGGTTCCAAACACAGGAAGAATGCTGCCTGCTACGGCACCTATTACGACACCTTTTACAGTTGGAGAAAAACGTGATTTTTTTGCTGATTCCTGCTCATTTGCTGTCGAAGTGTTGGCTGTATCTAATACATTAGGATTTTGATCAGTTGCCATTTTCATTTCCTCTTATTTAGGTTGAGATATCCATGACCTGAATTGAGTCGAACGAGTCATTGAATTTATCTAAACACAAGATTCAGCCTGAATTTGTGGCAGAGCTGTTAATAAGAAATCAAGTTTAGTAACAACCTTGACAGTTTCGTTGCAAGCCACATACTTTGGGTGAAAGAACTTTTCCATAAAGTGTCTAAAGCAATTTTTTGTATTTCATCCATTCGTGAAACTTTTACAATACTCAAAAATAAATCCAGAGGAATACTGTGAAAAAATTAAAAGCACTCTCTATCGTAGCGCCCGCTTGTGAGCGAATTATCTCAGGACAGAAAAAACTGGAAATTCGTTCATGGCGACCCGAACATTTGCCGCTATGTGATTTAGTGATTGTACAAAATACGCAATTTCTGCATAAAGACGGTGATGAACAAATCGGGACAGCGATGGCAATCATTGATATTGTTGCTGCACATGCATGGCGTAAAGATGAAATTGAAATGGCCTGTGCAAACTATTGGACAGAAGGATATTGGGCTTGGGAAATTACCAATGTGCGTCCGCTTGTACCTGGCATTCAGTGCATGGCCAAACGTAGGATTTATGAGATTGATCTTGCTATATGAAAAAGGCTATAAAAAATCCCCCTGAATGAGGGGGATAAACTCAATGCTGTTCATCCATTGATTGGGTTGGATGAACATGACGAGAAATTAAAATTACAGCGCAGTTGATGCATCTGATTTTAAAAGTTCTCAATCAGTGAACCTAGTCTATTTATGCAACGCAGCATTGCAAAATAAGCCTCGACGAACCCAGTTTAACACCGAGATTTATTTTTGTGGAATTTCGCAACTGTCATCATGACAACTTGCTGCTGTCGTAGCGGTGATGGATGATTGAGGCTGATCCTGCGCTTGCTGTAAAGCCTGTAGAAAAACCTCACGTGGCTGTGCGCCTGACAGAGCTAACTTTTGATCGAACACGAAAAAAGGCACACCACTAATATTGAGCTGTTCATGCGCAATTTTTTCATCATGACGGACAAAATCAGCTAACTCATCGCTATCAAGTACAAACTCGACTTCGGCATGATCCAAGCCAATTCTGGAGGCAATTTCCTCTACAACTTCACGTTCACCAATAGCAAGACCTTCCGTCATATATGCATGGAAAAAGGCTTCCTCCGCTTGACTTCCTAAGCCCTTACTTTGTGCTAAATGGATGATACGATGTGCATTAAAACTATTGCCAGATTTGGCTTGCTGCCATTGGAAATCGATTCCTTCACCGGCTGCCATTTCTGCAATATTACGTTCCATTTCTTGCATTTCTTCAAAACTACGACCATATTTAATCGCTAGACGCTCTGTATTTGACATATCATGTTTGGCGGGAGCATTCGGATCCAACTCAAAACTATGCCAATGAATCTCTAATTCGATACCTGCCTGCTCTGCAACGTGCTCAAGACGTTTCTTACCAATATAACAAAAGGGGCAGACCACATCTGACCAGATATCTACGCGCATGATGGATACTCAATTTTATTTAATAACTTTATAATAGAGGCGAGTGGATCGCGTTTAAAGTACAAAAATTGCAATACAGCATTACATTTTGTGCAATTGAGTGATCTTTAAGAGCATGAAATTTGAGATTGAATTCAGACATCACGATAAAACATAACAACAAGCAAATAAATCAAGGAGGTGTATATGTCAGTACGCCGTTTAACCATAGGCTTTGTGCTATTAATCCTACTGGTTGGCTGTGTCTTTTGGTTTTATAAAAATTCACAATACCAACGTGATGATGTGTATAACCGAGAAATGTTCGATGTGGTCATGGCTGAAAAAATGCAGCAGCTTTATGATCAAGCACAAAACTGGGAACAGCCTATTCATCTGGATGTCCACGATAAACGACTATATGGTGATTATAAAATCATGTCAGAGTTTTTGCTCAATTACTGGATGCAAAATGCCGAAGCGAGAAATCTGTATTTACGTGAGCTAAAAGCCGCCAAATGGGATCAGTTTCTGGATGTAGATCGACTTGATCAGGATCGTCAGCATAATTATGTAGAAACCACACAAATGCTGGCAGATGTAAAAATGATAGAAACGAATTATTTGCAGGACAATAGCGAATCTCAACAGCATTTTTTAAATCAGGCGCGCAGTTTATCCATTCATCCTGAGATGAAAGCGGCGCTATTGGTTAAAATTAACCAAAAACAAGATCAACGAAAAGAATATGCGTTGTTTAATCTGGAACAACAGATTTATAGCAAAGCAGAGCAAATGTTTGAGTTATTAAAAAATCATCGCTGGCAGAAACAAGACGGCAAGATCTCATTTTATGACGCTGCACAGGTGAAACAATTCAATCAGCTTTATCAGGATGTTTTGCGTATAAATGCAAAAATTGAAAAAATTAAAAGTCAAAATGCACAAATATTACAGCAGGATGTGGCTTCACCTCGCCAATAAGTAAAGGCAGATCAACTGGATCTGCCTTTACTTGGATTTTTTGATAAATCAAATGATTAAAACAGGAATTAAACCTGACTTTGGATATAGTTCTCAATACCAACATCATCAATCAAGTCAATTTGCGTTTCTGTCCAGTCCCAATATTCTTCTTCTTTTTCCAGAATTTCACGAACTAAATCACGAGAGACGTAATCCTGAGCCAATTCACACACTTCAATGGTTTTCTTTTCGACTTCAATGTTCTCTTTGACTTTGCGTACATCACACTTTAAAACTTCTGCGGTATGTTGACCGATATAAAGTTTGCCCAGATGTTGCAAGTTTGGTAGACCTTCTAAAAATAAAATACGCTCAATAATTTTATCGGCATGTTTCATCTGGCGAATTGATTCTTTATATTCACTTGAACCTAGTTTTTCGATTCCCCAGTCATTACACATCCGAGAGTGTAAAAAATACTGATTAATCGCAGTGAGATGATGATAAAGCACTTGATTCAGTTGATTGATGACTTCACGATTGCCTTTCATTGCGCGGACTCCCAAAACAAATTTTGCCCCGACTAAGGTTCAAGGCCATCTTTTTCAGATCAGTTTAATCAAGATTTGAACTTCAGGCGAGTAATTTATGGAACAGCAAATGAAAATCGCAATCAAAAACAACTAAATATAAAATATAGATAAAATAAAACCCGCTTAGAGTCACAAGCGGGGAGGAGAGTATGATCTGGGGATCATGATAATATTGTTATAATTATGTTCAAAATAAATTTATTGCCATCTAGGCAGCAACTGAAATACGCGCAGCAATTTCAGCCAATTCATCGCTAATAATCGTACGAGCTTCTGGTGCGCAACGACCACAGCACGTGCCTAAATCTAGTAAATCACGAATTTCTCGATAGCTTTCAGCACCGTTTGCAACAGCATCTTTAATATCTTGATCGGTAATACCGCGACATAAACACACGTACATCAGACTTATTCGCATTGATAAATGGGATAACTGATATTATTGATAATTATTATCGTTTGTCAATGAAATTCATTTGAAAATACGATTTTTAATATTGTCATTTTGAATAAAAAGCTAAGAAATAAATGGAAAATCCGAGCATGGCTCGGACTTCTTGATCAAGCGATGTGCTCTATAGAATTAAAATGCTGAAAGTCGAAATCATTAAAAAACGCATAAGTTATTGATGAATAATGACAATCCCATCCATTTCAACCAAAGCACCTTTGGGTAAACTTGCGACACCCAACGCGGCGCGTGCAGGATAAGGCTGAGCAAAATACTCACCCATAATCTGATTGACGAGCTGAAAATGAGATAAATCAGTCATAAAAATATTAAGTTTCGCGATATCTGCTAGTGTTCCGCCTGCCGCTTCACAGACCGCTTTTAAATTATCAAATACGCGGCGAATTTGAGCCTCAATACCTTCAACAAGTTCCATACTATATGGGTCTAAACCAATTTGACCTGATAAATACAGCGTATTACCCACTAATATTGCTTGAGAATAAGTTCCAATCGCAGCAGGTGCATTTTCCGTATGGATCACTTGACGGGTCATTGATTTCTCCTAAATCTGATATTCTGACCATCATAATCCATGCGGCTGTTAGGCAAAAGACCGATTCATGAATTATCAGGAATTTATTCAGTCTTGTTTTTTTTCAAAAATGATTAGCTTGCCTGAGAGCTTTCCATAATAGCGGGTGGCAGTGCCAGACGGGAAATGCGAGGGAAGTTAAATTGCATACGGAGATCACGGATAATTTGTGCAATTTGTTTACGATTATTAACCACAATATTGACATAAGTACAATCAGTGGTTGGATACACTTGTTCGACCCCAATGTGCGATTTACGGCATAGATAAATCAATTCGGAGACTTGCTCGTCATCCATTGCCAGCTCTACGCATAAATAGGCATTAAAACTGACATCCTCCAGATCATCTGATTGCCACTGTAAAGGCATGATATTTTCTGGATGCAAATGTTGTTCATGCAATAAATTATGACATCGAGCGCGATGCACAATCAGACCTCGTCGAGATAGATGACCCTGAATTGGGTCGCCTAAAACTGGATTACAGCAATGTGCATATTTAACATCAATCCCTTCAGTTCCCTGAATTAATCGATCAGATTCATGCGTTTCAGTTTGAGCTGTGTCCTGCTGTACATATAAATGATTGGCGACCAGTTGCGGCAAAAGATCACCCACTGCAATTTGTTCAAATAATGTATCTTTATTTTCAACATGACGCCATTGCAACACATCCATCCAGTCCGATTCAGATAAATCATTGATGGATCGATTAAACAGTTTTAATGCTCGATTTAAAGCTTGTTGTCCAACCAGGCGCTGTTCTTCAATATCCTGATCCCGCAAAATATTTTGCAGGGCTCGACGCGCTTTTTGCGTATTAATAAAACTGAGCCAATCTGGATTAGGTGTGGCTAACACATCGGTAATGACATCAACCACCTGACCACTGGTCAATGGCGTAGAAAGCGGACGAATTTCACCATCGACTTTAGCACCTACCGCATGGTTGCCCAAAAAGAGACTGGCGGCATAGGCAAAATCTACCACCGTTGCACCTTGAGGCAATTCATGCAAATGTCCATGTGGGGTATAGACCCAGATTTTTTCTTGATGCAGATAATCGAGTAAATCATTGAATGTGGTTTTAGCACAAGCATCATCAATCAGGGTATTTAAATTCTGCATAGACGCCTGAATGGCTGAACGGCAGGCCTGCGGTGCATTTTCACCGAGTACCACCCCGAAACGCGCCGCTTTACGCATCAATTCCGTCTGAATCGTTAAAGAAAGCGTGGTATTTTCACCTTTTAGTTTCATCAATAAAGATTGATTACCGCCTGGCAATGGGCGACGAATATGATCTTCATAATGCAAGACTTCAAAGTTTTCACGGAGTGCTTCAACTAAACGATCACAGTCTGCAATACTCTGTAAGATGATTTCAAAAGCATGGCTGTGCGTAAGTTCGTGCAAATCAATTTCATTTTTGACAAAGTGGCGCAGTAATTCAATATTATTATTTTTCTTTTTAATTCGACCATTGATTTGATAAGCAAGGAGTAAATCTGCTAAATGCTTTTCCCATTGGGTCTGATATTCACAGCGTTTGGGTTTGCTTTCGAGTAAAGCGGTCTGAACATTATTGTACATATCCAGATCAAGATTTTGATAACACAATAGTTCAAGGTTATCCGCCATTTCATTCATGCCGACAATACGCGCCATCGGAACGAAAATATCAAGCGTTTCCTGCGCGATGCGAGCGCGTTTATCTGGACGCAACGCATCTAGCGTGGTCATATTATGGTAGCGATCTGCTAATTTAATAATAATGACACGCGGGTCTTGCAAGGTCGCTTGTAAAATTTTACGAAAAGAAGCCGCTTTATTAAATTGCTTATCACTGGAATGGGTCAGTTTGGTTACACCATCCACCAAATCTGAAACAGTCCGTCCAAAACGCTCTGCCACATCATCTTTGGTATATTCTGTATCCTCGATGACATCGTGCAATAACGCGGCCATCAAAGTTTCTGCATCCAGACGCATATGCGCCAAAATACAACACACCGCGATAGGATGCAGCACATAAGGCTCACCACTTTTACGGGTGATTCCTGAGTGTGCCAGATCGGCAAAATCACAGGCAGCAAGCACACGCTCGACATCCTCAGCTTTTAAATAGGCATCGATAATAAGTTTGAGCTGTTGCTTGGCTTGGCTGACCTCTTCGCCTGGCATAGAGCACCTTTATTTACAGTGAATAATGAGAATCTATCTATCTCTTAATGAAATGCATATCGCAAATTTTGTCAATTCGTTCACACAAATATTCGCGGGTAAATTTCAATTGGGGAGATCGGCAGAATCAATCGAATCTTACAGTTGTATCAAATCTTTTATGTAGATGCATCATTTTTGAGAGGCGAGATGCATTTTTTTCACTAATTTTAGGATGCAAGTGTTTTATTTTTGAGCAAAATGGGTGGGTTGAATAAAAGAATAAAGAAAAAATGATGACAAATAGATGAATCTGAAAAAATAAATTGTAAGGTTGAATGGCAAATCTTTAAATTTTTTTGGGCATAAAAAAAGAGTGCAATAATGCACCCTTTTTTATATTGAAACGCTTATTGGAAAGAAAAACCTTCCAAATTTAAGCTGTTTGCAGACAACGCTAAATCAAGGCTAGACGTTTGATAGTCTTGATCGCGTTGTTTTAAAATATCTTTGGTCACATGACCTGCTGCAATTTCACGTAATGCAACGACAGTTGGTTTGTCATTATCCCATTCTACAGTAGGTTCAATGCCCTGACGAGCAAGCTGACGCGCGCGTTTGCTTGCCACTAGTACAAGCTCAAAGCGGTTGTCTACATGGTCTAAACAATCTTCAACGGTTACGCGTGCCATATAAGTTCTCGGGTGATGAATACAACTAGACTGCAAAGTATAAAATGTATTGAGCGCAGACTCAAGTCTATTCGCTATTTGGCGTGATGAGTTGTTCGATCAACGACTGATGACGATAGACCTGTTGGGTAAGTGTCAAACGGTTCGCAGTAATAATCGACTCTAAATCATGTAAAGCTTTATTAAAGTCATCATTGATAATCACATAATCAAAATTGACATATTGTTGCATGTCTTCAACAGCGCAGCCTAAACGATGCTCAATGACTTCAACTGAATCTGTGCCACGGTTAGATAAACGTTGACGTAAATCAAATTGGCTTGGGGGAAGAATAAAAATTTGTCGGGAATCAGGAAAAAGTCGACGAACTTGTTGTGCACCCTGCCAGTCAATTTCAAGTAAAACATCATGACCTTTGGCAAGTTGCTGTTCTACAGTGGCTTGCGAAGTGCCATAATAGTTACCGAAAACCTCAGCATATTCAATAAAACCGTTCTGTTCGACATGGCTTAGAAAAGCATCTTTTGTGGTAAAATGATAATGTACACCGTCGAGTTCGCCTGATCGCTGTCCACGGGTGGTATGTGAAACAGAGACGTGTAAATTGGTTACACGTTCCAGTAGGGCTTTGACTAAAGATGTTTTGCCCGTTCCTGAAGCAGCAGAAACGACAAACAATAAACCCGACATGATATTTTTCCTGATATGATAAAATATCTTCGCTATTGTAGTGTACCGAAGGCTTAAACTAAAGAGTTGTAGGGAAAGTTTAGGCGCTTATCTTTCTTAAAAATTTAAAATATTGTCTATTTTATTCATCTGTTGAGGATCATATGCAAATCGTATTGGCAAATCCACGAGGTTTTTGTGCTGGTGTAGACCGTGCGATTGCGATCGTCAATCGCGCTCTGGAATGTTTCAGCCCCCCGATTTATGTGCGCCATGAAGTGGTTCATAATAAATTTGTGGTGGATGACTTACGTCAGCGTGGTGCAATTTTTGTTGATGAACTGGATCAGGTTCCAGATGATTCGATTGTGATTTTTAGCGCGCATGGCGTTTCTAAAGCAGTTCAGCTTGAAGCAGAACAACGCGGCTTAAAAGTTTTTGATGCCACTTGTCCATTGGTAACCAAAGTTCATATTGAAGTGACCAAGTATGCCCGTGAAGGAACAGAAGCGATTTTGATTGGTCATGAAGGTCATCCAGAAGTCGAAGGCACCATGGGACAATACGACAAAAAAAGTGGCGGAGATATTTATCTGGTTGAAGATGAACAGGACGTTGCTGAGCTAGCGGTGAGACATCCTGAGAAGTTGGCTTTCGTAACTCAAACCACGTTGTCGATTGATGATACGGCTAAAGTCATTGATGCTTTGCGTTCACGCTTCCCTCATATTCAGGGACCACGTAAAGATGACATTTGTTATGCTACGCAAAACCGTCAGGACGCGGTGCGTGATTTAGCTGTGCAGTGTGATGTTGTGCTTGTGGTCGGTTCTCCAAATTCGTCCAATTCCAATCGACTTCGTGAACTGGCAGAGCGTATGGGGAAATCGGCATATTTAGTCGATAATGCTGATCAGCTTGAACAGGCTTGGTTTAAAAAGACGGATAAAATTGGCGTTACGGCAGGCGCCTCTGCTCCAGAAATTTTAATTAAACAAGTGATCCAGCGTTTACAGGATTGGGGTGCAGACGCCCCTAAAGAGTTAGATGGGCGTGAGGAAAATATTACCTTTAGTTTGCCAAAAGAGTTAAGAATACAAGTCACACAGGCTTAATTTTAAACAAAAAGGTTTTTTGAAAACGGATGAGTGTTACTCATCCGTTTTTTTATGCCCTTAATCTTGATTGTATTGGTTCTGTAAAAAAAACCGTTAATCTAAAATAATAAAGAAGGCGGTCATAATAAACAGGGGGAAACAATGCGTAGAAGTTTAGGATTTACGCTCATTGAGTTAATGGTCACTGTTGCTGTGTTGGCAGTGATAGCGACGATGGCTGCACCTTCTATGTCAAATTTAATTGAAAAACGTCGTTATGAGAAAAATGCAAGGGAATTATTAATGACGTTGTCACAGGCTAAAAGTCAGGCAGTCATGAATCGCGGAAATGTGAATGCTAATCTTTCTTCAAATAATGCCAGTAGCCCAACAATATTAAATTGGGCTGTGGTGAATAATTATACGATATTGAGCATTTCGCCTTCTGTACCCTCATCTACATTTATATTTGATCAAAATGGATTAGTTTCAAATATTGCGGTAGATACTTCGATTACTCTATGCAACTCTAAATTGAATATTAAGAAAAACATTATTTTGACACGTTTGGGTTCATACATTATTAAACCAGACAGTACAGTGAGTGCATGTTAATGAAAATAAGAAATATACAGGCTGGTGTGGGGTTGATGGAGGTTCTTGTTGCTTTACTATTATTGGCAATCGGTGTTTTGGGATACGTTGCTTTACAATTAAGAGCATTTGATGCTTCTGCTGAAGCGATAAGAAAATCACAGTCTATTGTAATAATGCGTGGTTTGGCTGAGAGCATGCGAGTCAATAAAACTCAGATGGCAAACTATCCAGCTTTTGTTCGTAATTACACTGGCTTTTCATCTAGTACAGTAGCGCCAACAAACTGTTTTAACTCACCCTGTACACCAATTGATTTTGCTCAATTTGATGCATATCAGGCAGCTAGGAATGCTGATCAATTGGGCATAAAACTTACAATGGATAATTGTCCTGGTATTACATCAAGTATGGCAATACGTCGCCAGTGTCTTTATGCTTTTTGGGGTAAAACTTCTCCAATAATTAATACTTCAGGAACTGGAAGTGCTGTAACTACTTCAGCAGATGTATCTAGCTGTATGGGAAATAATGGTATTTACACTTCAGGTGCATCATGCTTAATGATGGAGCTTTATTAATATGAAAAAACTCTCTCATTATAACGTCCAAAAAGGTTTCACCCTGATTGAATTAATGGTTGCTCTTGCTCTGGGACTTATAGTTATTGCCGCAGCAATACAGCTATTTGTTGGAGGAATACTCTCCAGTCGATTGCAACAAGCGAATGCTGAAATTCAAGATAGTGGAATTTTTGGTCTGGATTATGTGATGAAAGATATTCGTCTTCTTAATCAAGATAATTTAGCCAACTTAAAACTCGATGACCAAACTGCTTATGGGGGAGTTGTACTTACTGGATCAACTGCTGCTAGCACCACAAATGTAAATTTTGTGCCTAAAGTCGGTACTACATATGTGGATCCTGCATTGCTTAGTAGAGGGCAGGGAGATGTCGTTTCAACTACTGCAAATTATTGGAAAGGTTTGACGGCTGTTACTTTAAAAGACAGATCTGGAAGTACGATTTCAAGTCCCGTAAGTGATCAATTAACGATTCAATTTATTGCACCAACGAATATGGTTAATTGCGAAGGTAGTAATGTGCTTGCAGGTGATTTGGTTGTAGAGCGTTATTTTGTTCGCCCAGATACAAATGGTGCTGCAACGGACTATGCTTTAGCGTGTGACGCGAATACGCCATTAGCAACGGCTGATGCTGTCACCGCGGCGGCAACAGCGAGGACAACGCCTGATGAAATAACTAAGGTGATTACACCTCAGGAAATTAATGGATTGGGGAATGCGGGACAAATAATTATCCCTCGTGTTGATCATTTTCATGTTTTATTGGGCGCTTTGACAACAACGACAAATACTGCAACAAACCCGCCAGCTATAACCAATCAGTTTGCATATTATACGATTCCTCAATATCGAACTGCTGCTATTGCGGCTCGGGCTGCATCAACATCTATTGTACCGATTGAAACTCGTATTTTATCTGTTCAGGTTTCAGTTTTAGTTCGTTCAGCAAATAATGCTCAAAACAGTGCAATAGATCCCACACAACCATTGATTATGCTGGATCAAACAGCAACAGCTACTGATACTTCAACGCGTTTTCAACGTCGAGTTTATAGCACTACGATTGCTTTGCGTAATGCCATGGGGGAATCACTATGAAGTCTTCATCTTGCATAAATAATAAAATTATGAGGCATCAACAAGGTGCGACATTGATTATAGTCATGATTATTTTACTGATTATAGTTGTCGTTGGAATTCTTGCCGTACGTGTTGCTTTGGTTTCTTTAGGTGTTGCAACCAATAGTCAGGTCAATCAATTAAACTTTCAGTCTTCAGATACGCCACTTGCATGGTTTAATAATGTTGCCCCAACCACGATCACTGATTTCGATAATGTTATAGGTGCTGCTTTAAAAGAAAATGAAAGTAATCCAGGTGGTGAATATATTTTTTGTTATAAACCAGTATCTTCAACTGTCGGATTTGCACAAACAGTAGATGCAAGCTTAATCCGAAAAGCCGATTCAGGAAATAATGCGACTGTGGACACAGGCGGGGTAGCTGGTTTTTGTAATCTAAGTCGTGATTTTGGTAGTAATAGACAAGCTGTAGTCACACAGGTTGCTGTGAGCATACCAACAGATACGAATAATACAACACCTGGTTCTGGTCTGCCTAGAGGAATAAATGTATCTGAAGGAACGCAGTTACCTAAAAGCATGACATCTACACAAAGAATTCGAGTGACAACCACAGCAATGCTACCAGCATATTCTGCTAGTAGTATTTCATCTATTCAACAAGCTTGTTTGAGTTCTAGTACGGCTAAAATTAGTGATGATCTCACAGCGACATTAGGTGCAGGTAGCGAATATACATTGGGGAAATGTCTTTCGGATAATGGTGTGCCTTTTAGTACGCAGGTACAGGAATTTAATTATCTTAATCAGTTAACTGAAGTCACGGTACCAGGAAGTTAAGGAGAAATACCATGAATACAGAATTAAAAAAATTTCAAAGAAACAAACTATGGTATGCCATTTGCTCAAGCTCCTTAGTCATGACGTGGTTAATGACTGCTTCGGTGGTACAAGCCAGTGATTTGCAGATTTATGCTGTACCTAAAGCAGGTAAAAAAACGATTATTATGATGTTGGATACCTCTGGATCAATGGGATATGGAGCAGGATATAACAGTGGAAATACAAGTGGTTTTGGTATTTATGATGATTATGACCGTGTTTGTTCTGGTTTGAAGAGTATTACTAGCAGTACAAGTTATGCTAATGGTAAGTTGTACTCAGTACAATCTACTACTACACCAAACTATTCTCGTAATTTTTGTTATATTTCAGCTTCTTCAGCAAGTGCGACTGTAAAAGCAATGGATGGAACGGGGTGCAAGCCTGTGGATGCAAGTGGTAATGAATACTCTTACCCTTTACCTACAGGTATTACCGTTACAGGTTATCGTTGTTTTGACCGGCTAACTCGGCTAAAAGATGGAATGTTTAAGTTTCTGGATAGTGGGGATTCAAATTTACCAGCGACATTGGTTGGTGTGGGTAATTTCTCCTCAAGTAGTCGCGATAGTACAGATGGCGATGGCAAAACAGGACAAATTTTAGTTCCTACTGCAAAATTAGGTGATGTAAGTACAGCTAATACTTCAGGTTCGCAGCGTTATTTATTAAAAGATGCGATTGCACATTTACAAGCGTATAACGGCACCCCAACTGCGAATGCCTACGCAGAAGCAGCAGCGTATTTAATGGGAACCACAACCTTGGCTCCATTTGTCACTGTACAGAAGGATTGGTATAAACAGGTTGCAACGACAAGCTATACATGTCCAACTTCAGGAAATAAATATTTAAATCCAAATAACGGCGTATGTTATTCCACTTATAGCAGGGGTACATATGGTGGGACAACATCAAACTCAGCAACTTCTATAAATATTACTTATACGCAATGTACGGCATGGAGTACAACCAGTTTTAGTGGCACGCCTAGCCAAAGTTGTTCAACATGGGGAACATCGTTAGGTTCAACAGTACCCTCAGATTTAGCTCAGGATGGTAATTATCAGGCTTCTGGTAGTCCTTCGACCACGGGGGGTAGTACAAGTAATACAGGTTCAAGTACTACAACCACAATATATTATGTAAATGATAGCCAAAGTAACCCATCTAGTGGTTATAACGGTTACAGTGGTTTTTCAAAATCCGTCAGTACATCTAAAAATGGCACCTCGACTAATAGTGCAACGGCTTATATCTCTCCCTTGCCAGCAACGGCTGATCGAGTTAGTTGTGATGGACAAGGAGTTTATCTTCTGTCGGATGGTGCGGCAAATAGTTCTGGCACCGCTATTGCTCAGTCTTTAATGAAAAACTCTTTAGATAGTTCTGGTGGGAGTTTTAGTTGTCCCAATTCTGGTGGTTTAACAACTAGTGATAGCTCTGCTGCGTATAATTGTATAGGTGAATATGCCAAGGCGCTATTTGATAAAACTAGAAATCCAACAGGAGTTCCGATTCAAACAGCATTTGTAGGATTTGGTAATGATTTTAAAGCTGGGTTGAATGGAGTATTTTCACAGGATTATGCGTTAAGTTCTTGTAAGTTAGGTTCTCGCTCCCAAAATGAACGTAGGAGTAATGATCAATGTTCTCCTGGAACAACACCAAGTAGTCAGGCGATTACAGCACCAGGTTATGGTAATGGTGTTTTCAATGCGGCTTTTGATGCCGATGATGTGACAAATAGTGTGATTAAATTTATTAATGCGATAGGTGGGATTCCACTAGATCCATTAACTACTGGGCAAATTTCAGTTCCTTATGATGCATTGAATCCAAATAACCTTTCTCAAACGGGCTATCTACGAGCATTTGAACCAGATCCTGCGAGTAGTTATCTAACATGGAAAGGAAATCTTAAAAAGTATAGCGTTGCAATGAGTGGAGCTAATATTGGAGCATTTCAAGGGGCTTCTGGTGGCTTAGTTTATGATGATACAGGTGGATTTAAAACAGGAACAAAAGACTACTGGAACACGTCAGCTTATACTGATGGTGGTAAGGTATTCTTGGGGGGGGCTTATTTACAAGTGCCTTTACCCTATAATGGACAGACAGAAACTACTGACACTAATGGATTAATCACAAGATATGCGTATACAGCCTCGAGCAAGCTTCGCAATCTTTTTACAGACGTTTCTGCAGTTACAGGGTCGTCATTAACGCCGTCTACAGGAAGTCAATCGGGTACCAACTTATTACAGATTCCAGAGAAACCAGCTTCAGCATTTAACAGTGTGTCATCAATCGCAACTTATGTATTAGGAAAGTTTGATCCTTCAAATGGACAAGCAGTTTTAAAAGATTTTCCTACAACAATTAAACTGAAGTTGTTAAATTATTTAGGATATAGCACAGATATTACTTCATCTTCACTACCAACAAACTTAACTGCTCAAGATGCGCCTTATTTGTCAATGGGCGGAAGTATTCATTCATTACCAGTACAGTTAACTTATTCTGGAACATTAGATAGTCAGGGTAATTTAACCAGTACACGTGATCAATCTATTGTATATGGCTCTATGGAAGGTGGGTTGCATATTGTCGATGCTTCATCTGGCGAAGAACAAATGGTTTTTGTTCCCTCTGAGATATTAAATGATCCGACAAAATCAAAAGCGTTAGTTGTTGGGCAAACAGATATATTATCTCCTTCACATGGAGTGGATGCAACTTGGGTTTCTGATCCAAGTTATGCAATTAGCACTGCAACATCTGGTGGAAGCACAGTAACTAAAGTAACGGCACGCCAAATGAATATCTATGGTGGTATGCGCATGGGTGGCAATAGCTATTATGGTTTAAATGTGCTTAATCCGAGTAGTCCAAAATTATTATTTAGAATTGATAAAACCACTTCAGGGTTTGATCGTTTAGGTCAAACCTGGTCTAAACCAGTTTTGGCAAATGTTCGTTATAATGGAAAAATTACCCGTGTCATGATTGTGGGTGGTGGCTATGACCAATGTTATGAAAATCCTAATTTTAGTTTAGGCGCAAATGTTTCAAACACGGATTTTACTGATACTAGCTGTAATAATAAATCACAGGCTCAAGGAAATGCCGTTTATATAATTAATGCTAAAACAGGGGACTTAATATGGTCAGCGACAAATAGTAATGGTGCATCAGATGGTCGACAATATATGACGCATAGTATTGTCAGTCGTATTAGTACCTTGGATCGTGATGCGGATGGTTTAGTTGATCATTTATACTTTGGTGATTTAGGGGGGCAAGTTTTTCGCGCTGACTTGAATAATAAAGCAACAAGTACCAGTGGATTTGGTGTGCGTGTGGTTCGTTTGGCGAATTTGGCAACTAATGATGCAAATAACGATGCAAATAACGACTATAGGGGATCAAAAGCTCCACGTTTCTATGTACAACCCACAGTAACTATCCATGATCAAGGTGCTAATACTTTTATTGTTATTGGGATTGCTTCAGGTAATCGTAGTACACCTCTGGATGTGTATCCAATTCAAGGTCGTGAAGGGATGTTGCCAGCAAATGCATTAAATAATCAACCAACCAATAATGTGTATGGAATTTTGGATCGTGATTTTATAAAAAGAGACTTAATTACAGGAAATCCTACATTAGACACTCAAGATAAGGAGCGTTCAGCATTTAAAAAGAATCCTCAGATTCTGACAGGAACACAGAGAGTAGTGGATTTCTTTTTCCCAAGTTCTGGTTCGGGTGTCGCTGGATGGTACCGTTCTTTATCTAGTCAAAATACATCTACATCAGGGATTAATAGTGTAGAGAGGGCTGATAATAGTTTTAGAACCAAAGGTGGTTTAAAAGCTTTTGAGGAAGAGCCTATAGCCATTACTAATAATTTACTTGTACCAGTATATGATCCTGAAGGTACTGGTATTGAGCCTCCAAATCCTTGCAAACCTCGCGTTATCGGTGAAACAGATTGGCAAAGATACTGTTTACCTTATGGGGCTTGCTTAAATTCTAATGGAACATTAAATACGAACTTGGAGCGGAAAAGTGGTTTTCTCACAAAAACTACCAACTGTCCTGCTGGTGTGGGTGAGTGCAATGATAATGTTCTAGGGGCAGGTATTCGGGGTATTACTTTCGTACCAAAACCCGATAGCGGTGCAACAAACAGTTGCGGTAAATTGACAATAGCTGGTAATACTCAAGGAACAGGGGAATGGCAATGTACTAGCCGTTTAATCCAGACACGATGGTATGAGCGTTACCGTTAACTATAAAAGGACGAATTATGCAAAGATACCACGCTGTTAAGTTCAATCAAGGTTATACCTTGATTGAACTTATGATTGTACTAGTAATTATTGCAATATTCGCATCTATTGCTTTTCCAGGCTATCAATTGTATATGCGTCGAGCTAACGCGGCAGCAGCTCAACAAGAAATGCAAAAATTAGCAGAACAGTTAGAGCGCCATAAATCTAGAAATTTTAGTTATAGAGGGTTTGATGCACAATATTTATATAATTCTACAGGTACAATCCCTTTTAATGCAGCAAGCCAAACGTTGACATTGCCTTTAAATGCATCAGGCACAGGAATAAAATATAATGTTACTATTGTTGATGGCAATGGTTCGGGGACATTATTACCCGCTTCGACATCTGGTCAGAGTTGGGCAATTCAAGCTGTAAGTACAGATGCACAAAACTATTCTCTGTTAATGACCAGTACAGGTGTTCGTTGTCAAAATAGAACTACAGCAAATATTAAATTTAACACCTCAACAAATGTGTGGGAGTGTGGTGTAGGTGGAGAGAATTGGTAATGTTTAAACAACGAGGTTTTACATTGATTGAAGTGATGATTGTGGTTGTTATTATTGGTGTATTAGTGGCCATAGTTTATCCCTCATATACTCAATATAAGGTTCGTACCAATCGTGCTGATATGCAAGTCGAAATGATGAATATTGCGCAGAAACTTGAATCGCGAAAATTAGCAAATAATAGTTATCTCAACTCGGACTCTACTAAAAATACTATTGGATCGATTTATGGTTCCACGACTAGTCCGCAACAAGGAACAGCACTTTATACATTGGCATTTAGTACACTCACAAGCACAGCATGGACTTTAACTGCTACACCAATGAACAGCACTCCTCAGACTGGCAATGGAATCATTTGCCTCAATGATCAAGGTCAAAAATATTGGGCCAAAGGTGCAACGGCTTGTGCTCTTTCTGCCACCTCCAACTGGGACGGACGATAAACCACAAATTCAAACCTGCGGATAACTCAAAAAAGCATCTTTTCTTTAGGTCAAAAATCACGTAGAATATCGCCCTCTATGAAAGGGGTTTGAAGCGTGATCGGTGGTCGATTACAGGGATAATCCGTAAGAATTATAAGGCTTTTATCATGGTTGTTATTCGTTTAGCGCGCGGTGGTGCAAAAAAACGTCCATTCTATCAAATCGTTGTGACTGATAGCCGCAATGCGCGTGATGGTCGTTTCATCGAACGTATTGGTTTCTTTAACCCAACTGCTCAAGGTCAAGCGGAAAAACTTCGTTTAGATGCAGACCGTTTTGCTCACTGGGTTTCTCAAGGCGCTCAACCGTCTGAACGTGTTGCTTCTTTAGCTGCTCAAGCTAAAAAAGCGGCAACTGCTGCTTAAGTAGTAGGTAATCCATGACACCAGTGCTGAATGTTCCCGAAGATCGTATTCAGATTGGACAGTTACGTTCAGCCTATGGTTTAAATGGATGGCTCTGGGTGTATTCCAATACAGAACCCATGAGCAATATGTTTGACTATCTGCCTTGGTACATCGAGACCAAAGCAGGTTGGCAAACGATAGATGTAAAGCGTTGGAAACCGCATGGCAAAGGTCTGGTAGTGAGCTTAAAAGGTGTGAGTGATCGCACTACTGCTGACAGTCTGATCGGCGCTAATATCTGGATTGCCAAATCACAATTGCCAAAAGCAGATGTAGATGAGTATTACTGGTCTGATCTCAAAGGTCTTACGGTGTTAGGACTGAATGATGATGAGCAGGAAGTCAATCTCGGACAGATTCATGAGCTTTTTGAAACAGGTGCCAATGATGTCATGGTGGTTCGCGCCACGGCTGACAGTATTGATGCTGAAGAACGCATGATTCCATGGCATAAAGATGTGGTGCAACGTGTGGATCTTGAAGCAAATCGTATTTACGTCAATTGGGGCGTAGATTACTAAATTGCACATAAGTGGTTTAGTGCGAACGCAGTAGGAAAATAGAGGAGTCTGCGATGTTTTTTGCAGTCATTACACTGTTTCCTGAAATGTTCGAAGCGATTACTGCCTACGGGATTAGTGGTCGTGCAGCCAAGCGTGACATGGTACAGGTGACCTGTATTAATCCACGTGATTTTGCACAGGGTAACTACAAACGAGTGGATGAACGTCCATTTGGTGGTGGCCCAGGTATGGTGATGATGGCTGAGCCTTTGGCGCAAGCAATTACCCATGCCAAACAGCTTGCGAGCCAAGCAGGATGTGTTCACGTCCCTGTGGTATATATGTCGCCACAAGGTCAAACCTTAAATGAACCCGCAGTACAACAGTTCATTGAATATGATGGCTTAATTGTACTTTGTGGCCGTTATGAAGGTGTCGATGAGCGTTTAATCCAGCGTTATATTGATCAGGAATGGTCAATTGGGGATTACGTTTTGTCGGGTGGTGAACTGCCCGCGATGGTGCTTTTGGATAGTATTATTCGGCGTCTGCCCGATGTAATGTCCGATGAGCAATCGCATATACAGGATTCTTTTGTGGATGGTCTACTCGACTGCCCACAATATACCAAGCCTGACCATTTTGAAGGGTTGGATGTGCCTGAGGTACTTAAATCAGGACATCATGCTAATATTGAAAAATGGCGGTTTTTGCAGCGTTATCAACGTACACTTGAACGTCGACCTGAGTTGGTTGAACAAGTGATATTGACCAAGCAGCAAAAAAAATGGCTCAACGATTTAGATGAATCATGAAGATGAAACATCTTTTATAGGCTCTTTATTTTTATACGTTCAGTATGAATGATAAAGGGAAAGTTAAACGGGTTGATATGCGCTTTAGCCTCTGTCCCCAGCGGTGTAAGAGACCTCTTCTCTCCCGCACATATTGGAGATTCCACAATGAGTGGTAAACATCCTTTAGTTCAAGCAATTGAAAATTCACAGTTAAAATCAGACATTCCTGCTTTTGCTCCAGGTGACACAGTCATCGTTCAAGTTAAAGTAAAAGAGGGTGATCGTGAGCGTCTTCAAGCATTTGAAGGTGTTGTGATTGCGAAGAAAAACCGTGGCCTAAACTCTGCGTTCACTGTTCGTAAAATTTCTAGCGGTGTTGGTGTTGAGCGTGTTTTCCAAACTCACTCACCAGTTGTTGCTAAAATTGAAGTGAAACGTCGTGGTGATGTTCGCCGTGCGAAACTTTACTATCTTCGTGAATTGTCTGGTAAAGCTGCACGTATTCGTGAAAAATTGCCAGCACGTAAACAAGGTTAATTTTAACCTCGTTTTCAAGCAAAAAAATGCGCCGATAAGGCGCATTTTTTATATGCGTTTTATAGACCTTGTAATTTAAGTCGGTTCGCATGCTGACGATAAAGTGCCACAGGGTCTGCTGAGAACACGCTGCGTAAGCCGAGTACCTGATTCACCTCATCAAAATGATTATGGAAATAGTCATCTCGAATGGTTTTGCCAAGTCGGCTACTACATTGGCTCACTAGCCCATCGTTCTTTTGACCACTAAACGCCACATAACCCATAGAGGTTAATAAAGTATCAGGATCTAAAGGATTGGTGGTTTGTGCTGCACCTGTCCATGAGTAAAATGCTATGCCATTGGCATTTGCAGGTCCATCCTGACAGGCTTTTGTGGGTAACCCCAATGGAAACTTGGCATTAAACTCTGCTGCTCCCTGAGCCGATAAGCTATGAATCGATGCTTTAAAATCACTGGGTAAATTAGAACGAAGTTGAGCGTAGCTGATAATCGGTGAAACCAAAGCATCTACAGCTGCTGCTAATGCAGTATTGAGTAATGGTAGATTCTGAATCAGATCGGCAACAGGAGAGCCAAAATTGACACCTGCTACACTGGTGACCGATGAAACCAAATCTGGTCTAACCCCAGCAACATAACGCGCGGTTGGGCCACCATGACTATGTCCAATCAGATTGACCTTGTTTTTGCCAGTGATTGCCACGACTTCTTCGACTTGTTGTAACAATTGTTCGCCACGTACTTCAGTCGACTCAAGCGGGGATACCTGCGTAGCATAGGCGGTTGCACCATTTTTGGCTAAATCGGGTAATACCTGATACCAGTAATCGAGCCCAAACTCTGCTGAACCCAAACGGTTAAATCCAAACATACCGTGTACAAAAACTAATGGATATTTGGTTTTGGCATAGTCTGAAATGACATTTTTTGTTTCTGCGCTTTGTAATCCTTCCGCAGCGAAACCACTCTGGATTACAAGACAACTGATCAGTCCTGTTATGAATATTATTGATCGCATTTGATCTTTATCCTCTTTTTGTTTTCGTTTTATGCTGGTGATCCTCTCCAGCAAATCCCTAAAAAAATGATCCTCCTGTGATTGATTATGCTGTTACTGAGCAAATGGTAGTGTTCCACCTTGGTCATGAACAGATTCAAATGTTTGTAATCGAAGCCGTTCTTGCGGGTTGCTAAATGTTTGCTGGCGTAATTGATCAATCGCCTGTTGTTTGGCGGCATCAGACATTCCGCTATTCAAAATAGTATCGCGATTATTCAGATATTGATTCACACGACTTTTCCAGACATCGCGATTTTGATCAAGCGTTTCTAAGCGTTGAGTGGCTTCAGCCCCCACTAGATTCAAACGCATTTGTCGTAATTCACTCGCTGAACCATGACGATCTTGAATGGCTTGAGTCAAATGCCGCAATTCTTCTAACTTGGTGGTTTGTTGTAGATTTTCTTGCCAATCTTGAGGAAGTTGATCGAATAGTGCTTTTAAACGTTTAGCTTTTTCACTTTCAGATAGATTCTTGTCATCCAATATTGCCATACGGTTTAAAGTGTATTCATGATAAGTATCCTCGCTGCCAAATAATCCTAAAATTTCATTCACAGAAAAAAATTGTTGGCGTAGATTTTTCATATTGCTGAAAATGGCACGATAATAAGCAGGATCATCCTGTTTTAAATTCGGTGGACTGAGTTCCCCAAGCTGCTGGCGATACTTTAAATAACGACTCCAGAGATCCTGAATTTGTGATAAAGCGGGTTCATGATAATTTTGCTCTAAATATTTTTTAAAATCGCTATCAATTTGAGCAATACTTTTTTCACCATATTGAGTAATAAAATACTCAAAACAATCTCGGGTTTGTTCATTCACAATTAAGGAATTGTTCGCAAGTTTAAGCTGACAATTAATCTGAGTATCTGCTTGGCTTGGACTGGTCAATGCCGATGTGGCGAAGCTTGATCCAGACGGTGGGGGAGTTAAAGGTGCTTGCGTAGAAATATTTTGTCTTGAGTTATCTTGATTAGACATAGATCCATTGGCAGATTGAGGTTTAAGCCAAAACACCAAACCGATGACCAATAGAAGAATAAAACCAATGATGATCCAAACATAATGATTGCGAAATCCTTGCATGTAGAGATCCATCCCTATTTCTTTTTTGTTTTAGTAGATTTAAAGAATCCACGTATAAAAATAGCACAGTAAACATAAAATACTGTAAAAATGGATAAGCGGATTTGATAACATGGCGACAGCATTTTGACTGCTTCGCACTGGACATACATGACGGCTAAATCTGAAAAAATCCCTCGTCGCCACCTCAGTGGTGTTTTTCTGCTGAATAAGCCTTTAGGGTTAAGTTCAAATGCAGCTTTGCAAAAAGTTCGCTGGTTATTTCGGGCGCAAAAGGCAGGACATACGGGTGCACTGGATCCTTTAGCCACAGGCTTGCTACCTATTTGTCTGGGGGAAGCAACCAAGTTTTCACATTATTTATTAGATTCGACCAAACGTTATCAAACCGTGGTCAAACTCGGACAAACCACTTCGACGGGTGATGTAGAGGGGGAGATTCTTAAGCGTAGAAATGTTCCCGCCTTGACCCGTGAAAGTATTGAACAAGTGCTGGATCAATTCCGTGGGGATATTCAGCAAGTTCCGCCGATGTACTCCGCCTTAAAGCGCGATGGACGTCCTCTGTATGAATTGGCGCGACAGGGTATTGAAATTGAACGTGCAGCCCGTCCTGTAACCATTTATGAGTTAAAACTGATGGATTTCGATGCAGAAAGTTTAACCTTGGATGTGACTTGTTCTAAAGGGACTTATATTCGGGTATTGGGGGAGGATATTGGTGAGGCGCTCGGTTGTGGTGGTCATCTCACCCATTTGCATCGAATCCAGACGGGACATTTTCAACTCATCCCTGAATATAGAATTGAATATTTAGAACAACTGAATGAAACACAGCGCGATATGTTATTATTGCCGGCCTACGCACCCGTCGAATATTTACCGAAAGTTCAAATTCCTGAAGGCCGTCACAAATATTTTTGTAATGGTCAGGAAAGTAATATCGAACACCCACCTGCGCCTGAAGTTCTAGTATTTGATCAAGATCATTGTTTGGGTCTGGCTGAAATTACCGATAAAAAAAGATTGGTGCCGAAGCGTCTTTTAAATTTATAGGCATAGTTCCCCATGGAAATCGAAGTCATACTCAGCTTAATCTTTTTTGCGTTTTGTGCAGGTGCAATTGATGCGGCAGTGGGTGGCGGTGGCTTGATTCAGATTCCTGCTCTGATGAGTACCTTTCCGCAAATGTCACCTGCCACCGTGATTGGAACCAATAAGCTTTCTTCGGTTTTCGGCACAGCTTCTGCGGCCTATACCTTTGTGCGCAAGGTTAAATTACAGTGGAAATTACTGGCGGTGATTGCCGTATGTGCCTTGATCAGTTCTTTTCTAGGGGCAGCTTGTTTGTCCTTGATTCCTCAGTCGGTGTTACGTCCATTTGTCTTTGTGATGTTGATCGTGATTGCGGTCTACACCTTAGTCAAAAAGAATTTTGGGCAAGTTCACGTTGCATTAAGTATCACACCTAGAGTACTCATGCTTGCTGCAATTGGGAGCTTGCTGATTGGCTTTTATGACGGAATTTTTGGTCCAGGGACCGGTAGTTTTTTTATTTTCTTCTTTATCCGCTTTTTGAATGTTGATTTCTTACATGCTTCAGCATTATCAAAAATTGGCAACTTCATGACCAATATTGCGGCTTTGAGTTTTCTTGCCCCAACGGGTCATGTGATTTTTCAGATTGGTCTTATGATGGCGGTTGCTAATGTGATTGGCTCTATAGTCGGTGTACGTGTTGCGCTGAAATATGGCAGTGGCTTTGTACGAATTATCTTTTTGATTTTGGTTTCGATTTTGATCTGTCGCATTGGATATCAAATGTTTGTAACGGGATAGTCGATCAAACAACGTTCTGAAACAGATTTTGACATCAACGAACTTTTTTTCATGCATTGAAAAAGTAAACTAAAGGTAGCCAATCGGCTGCCTTTTTCTTATTTAGCCACATGATAATAGCCAGAATAGGGATGATAAATAGATGAATATTTTTGAAGCATTACGGGAAAGTCATGACAATCAGCGTGCTCTTTCTGAACAATTAATACAGACGCATGGACACACTGAATAACGCGAACAATTGTTTCAGGCTCTAAAAAATGAACTATGGGCGCATTCAGTTGCAGAAGACCGCTATCTTTATATTCCGTTAATGTTTAACGATACGGGTTTGGATATTAGCCGTCATGCCTTATCAGAACATCATGAAATGGATGAGCTTGTTGAACAGCTTGAAGACACTGATATGAGCAGTCCAAGTTGGTTGGCGATTGCTAAACAGTTAAGTGACGTGGTACATCACCATCTAAAAGAAGAAGAACATAAATTCTTCCAGCAGGCTGGTAAAATTCTGGATGACAAGCAAAAAGAAAAACTGGGTCAGCAATATTTAAAAGAATACGCCAAATATAAGAAGCATGAACTTGTCTGATATTAAATGCTCCATTCTTTAGCGTATTTTAAAGTCGAGTTACGAGTTACGAGTTACGTAGTAGTGTGATCAATGTCTTGACGTGATGCGCGTAGCGTAACTCCAATTGAGGCAAGCATAATAAAACCGAGGGCAATCCATTGTAATAACGTAATGTTTTCGTGCAATAAGATTAAACCAGCGAGTGCGGCCAAAGCAGGAGAAAGGCTTGATAATGTGCCGTAGTTGAGTTTAGTCAGTCTTTTTAAGGCAAATAAATCTAGTGCATACGGAATAGCGGTGGCTAAGATGGCAATCAACAATGCCTTTGGCCAAAACTCAGAATCGAGAAGATATTCAGGTTGATGAACTAAACCAATGGGCAATAACACCATCGCTGAAAGACTAATGGCAATGGTCAAGGCATGCATCCCGATATTTTGGCGTACCACTTTATGTCCAAAGTAGATATAAAATGCCCAGCATAAACCTGCCCCAAGTGCAAACGCTGCACCAGTTAAGGAGAAGTTTGCCTGAGCCGCTTGTTGCCAAGGTACCATCAGGGCAATCCCTAAGATGGCACAGATAACCCAGATATAATCGAGGCGTTGCTGAATCGAAATTAAGGCGAGTCCCAGTGGGCCAATAAACTCTAATCCAACCGCAATTCCTTGAGGCAGTTTGCCAAGAGACATGTAAAACAACACATTCATGAGACCTAAAGCGCCACTATAACCGAGTAAGTCACGCCATTTTAAAGTCGAAAGCTTGCTTAAGATTTTCCAAGATCGAAACATGAAAAAGACTAAAACTGAAGCAAAGCAGAGCCTTAAAATGGTTACACTTAAGGGATCTAATACCGCAATCAATTGCTTGGCAAAAGATGCGCTAACTTGATAACACATCATCGACAACATCATGGCTAGGACAGCAATCAATGGAGTATTAGACATGGTGAGGGCTCAAAAGATATAAATAACTGAAACGATAAATCTTGTATGCAATAACATCTATTATAAGAAACTGAGATGAGTCTTTCATGGCGCTACATGGTCTGCACGTTTAGCGCGTTGCGTTGTCACTGTGCAACCCACCGAAGCTGTAATAATCGTTGCTAAAGCAAGCCATTGACTCCATATTAATTTTTCGCCCAAAAAGATGAAACCAGAAAATGCAGCAACCGCAGGTTCCATGCTCATGAGTGTACCAAAGCTTAGTGCAGTGAGTCGTCTTAATGCCAGCATTTCCAGTGAAAAAGGCAAGGCACTGGCTAAAATTGCAAGTGCAATAAAATAAAAAATATAGGGAAGTTCAAAGACGTGCGCCATAGAGCCTGTTAGAAATGCAATCGGGATTAATAGCAATGCACCAATTGTCATGCCTAGAAATACCGTGTGATTGCCTGAAATGCCTGAAGGCTTCTGACCTGCAATAATATACAATGCCCAACAAGCACCTGCCGCTAAAGCATAAGCTATTCCAATCAGATCCAGATGATGGCTGGCCTGATGAAATGGAAACAGTAAGAGTAAGCCTACAATGGCACAACACACCCAGATCAAATCGTATTTTTGTCTAGCATAGTAAAGAGCAATACTTAGCGGCCCAACAAACTCAAACGCCACTGCGATGCCCAAAGGCAGGCGTTGCAGCGATAAATAAAATAAGGCATTCATTCCCGCCAACGCCAGACCATAACTGATAATCGCTTTCCAGCGAACCTGTTGCCATTCAATTTTCCATGCCTGAAAAATTACGGCTAAAATCAGCGCGCCAAAACATAGTCGCATCGCAGAAACCGTCAGAACGGGGTAACTTTGAAATAAGACTTTGGCGAGAGAACCGCTACTTTGCACACAAATCATCGCCACAAGCAGAAAAATTAAAGCTTGTAACTGCGACTTCGGACTAGATAAAGACATTTTGAACAAACGGTATATTTTTAAGCATGATAATTCATGTTGAGATAAAAAAGCCACAGACATTGCTGTGGCTTTTTAGCAAAAATTTTATTAGAACAAGATACGAACGCGAATCGTACCTTCGACTTCGCTTAACATATCCAGAGCTTCCTGAGAGGCAGATGCATCAACATCCATGACTAGATAGCCAATATCACCTTTGGTCATTAAACTTTGACCAGAAATGTTAATGCCTTGATCTGCAAATAGATTATTGATTTTAGATAATACGCCTGGAATATTCTTGTGAATATGTAACAGACGATGTTTACCTTCAGTCAATGGCAACGCGATTTCTGGGAAATTCACCGCAGAAAGCGTCATACCTTTATCAGAATACGCGACAAACTTTTCAGCCACTTCAAGACCAATATTGGCCTGCGCTTCCATGGTTGAACCGCCCACATGTGGGGTGAGTATCACGTTTGGAATGTTACGTAATGGAGAAATAAATTCTTCACCATTGGCTTTAGGCTCTTTCGGGAATACATCGACCGCTGCACCTGCAAGATGACCAGATTTCAATGCATCTGCCAAATCTTCAATCACCACACAAGTACCACGTGCCGCATTCAAGAAAATTGAACCTTCTTTCATTTTAGCAAACTGTTCTTTTTTGAAGAAGTTGCGTGTAGACGGTACATCTGGAACGTGTAAAGTCACCACATCAGCCGTTGCAAGTAATTCATCGAGTGAACCTACTTGACGTGCATTACCTAATGGGAGTTTGGTCACGGCATCAAAATAGATCACTTTCATACCGAGACTTTCTGCCAATACAGAAAGCTGAGAACCAATCGAACCGTAACCAACAATGCCTAAAGTCTTACCACGTGTTTCAAAAGAACCAACCGCAGATTTATTCCATCCACCTGCATGGGTATCTGTTGATTTCTCTGGCACACGACGCAACAATAAAATTGTTTCAGCAAGAACCAGTTCAGCAACGGAGCGCGTATTTGAATACGGTGCGTTGAAAACTGGGATACCACGTGACATAGCGGCTTTTAAATCAACCTGATTGGTCCCGATACAAAAACAGCCGACCGCGATCAATTTATTCGCAGCTTCAAACACTTCTTCAGTGAGTTGAGTGCGCGAACGAATCCCAATAAAGTGCGCATCTTTGACGGCTTCTTTCAGAGCGTCGCCTTCCAGCGCAGTTTTATGATAATCGATGTTGGTATAACCCGCTGCATTGAGAGTATCGATGGCGTTTTGGTGAACACCTTCTAACAACAAGAAACGAATTTTATCTTTAGGTAGTGATAGATGTTGGCTCATTACGGCTCCGCTACAAAGGCCAAATTTAGTCGCGAAATTATATCACAAGTCCTGCCAGTTGTTTATGCGTTATCACGCAACGATATGGAATCATGAGCTGAATAAATTTCAATTTATTGACAATCTGATTCAAGTTGTGGTTGGCAGGTTAAAAAATTGAATACTTCTAAATAAGCTATTCAACACATTTTGTAGTGACTGTATGTTTAAGCGATGCTTTATCCAGCGCCTGCTTACATGTAAAATAAGATGAATATTTGGTAAAACACCAAAAGCTTTTAGAAATTTGTGAGTCATGCTGAAACTTGAGTATGTGATTGCAGTACAATTTTCAAATTTCTTAACCCCACCTGTTTATTTCTTGCTAGGCCTGTAAACGATGAATGCTCCAGTCGCTTTAACACCTGAGTTACTTACCCAATTAACTGCGATCGTCGGTGAAAACCGAATTAAAACCGATGCGGATAGTCTTGAAAATTGGGGACGCGATCATACCAAGCATTTTGATCCAAACCCATCAGTCATCGTTTTTCCATCAAGTACTGAGCAGGTTCAAGCGATCGTCAAACTTGCCAATCAATTTCATGTGGCGATCACACCATCAGGTGGTCGCACAGGTTTATCGGCAGGTGCAGTTGCGACCAACGGTGAAATTGTCATTAGTATGGACAAGATGAACCAGATTCTGGAATTTTTCCCAGCAGATCGTATGGTACGTGTGCAAGCAGGTGTTGTGACTGAGCAATTACAAAATTACGCTGAAGAACAGGGCATGTATTATCCAGTTGATTTTGCATCTGCTGGTTCGAGCCAGATTGGTGGAAATATTGGCACCAATGCGGGCGGTATTAAAGTCATTAAATACGGCATGACCCGTAACTGGGTACTGGGTCTAACCGTGGTGACAGGTAAAGGTGACATTTTACGTTTAAATAAAGGCATGATTAAAAATGCCACAGGTTATGCCTTGCAACATTTATTTATTGGTGGGGAAGGCACATTAGGTTTAGTCACTGAAGCTGAAATTAAACTGGAACGTCAACCCCAAAACTTACAAGTGCTAGTGCTAGGTGTGCCTGATTTTGATGCGGTGATGCCTGTATTACACGCATTTCAGAAAGAAATCGACCTGACGGCTTTTGAGTTCTTTGGTGAACTGGCGATGCAAAAAGTGTTGGATCGTGGTCATGTCCAACGTCCTTTTGAAACGCAATGTCCATTTTACGTGTTACTTGAATTTGAAGCACCGTATGAGCCGATTATGGATAAAGCCATGCAGATTTTTGAACATTGCATGGAACAGGGTTGGGTACTTGATGGGGTGATGAGCCAAAGTCTGGATCAGGTTGAAAGCTTGTGGCGTTTACGTGAAGATATTTCTGAGTCTATTGCGCCGTTTATTCCTTATAAAAATGACATTTCAGTTTTGATCACGCATGTACCTGCATTTATTAAAGAAATTGATGCCATTGTACAGGACAATTATCCAGACTTTGAAATTTGTTGGTTTGGTCATATTGGTGACGGGAATTTACATTTAAATATTTTGAAACCTGAGAATTTAAGCAAGGATGAGTTCTTTGCTAAATGTCAGGTGGTGAATAAATATGTATTCGATACCGTGAAAAAATATGATGGTTCAATTTCGGCTGAACATGGCGTGGGAATGACCAAAAAACCATATTTGGAATATTCGCGTTCGCTAGAGGAAATCGAATATATGAAAGCGTTGAAATTGGCATTTGATCCGAACGGTATTATGAATCCGGGTAAATTGTTTGATTTATAAAAATCACAAAACTGTAGAAGCTACATAGTTTCTACAGTGTAATTGAGATTGGCGTAGCATCATAAAGCTACGCCTTTTGTTTTTTAGATGTGTGAAAAAGATGTTACGTTTACTTGCGATTTCAGGATTATGTTTGGGACTAATGACGGGTTGTGCCACAACCACTAAGTTGATGTCATTGGGTGGTGGCGAAAGTCCAATGCAACAGGTTTTAAAAGCGCAGCCTGAAATTAGTAAAGAACATCAAAATACCTCGATTCAGCAAGTGTTTAATCGAGTTGAATCTCCTACTGTTTCCAGAATTACGGTCATTCAAACGGGTTTAATGGATGATTCGGTGTCTGCGATTAAAACTGAATATTTATTTAAGTTGGATGATAAAAAATGGCTGTTGCAAAATAAACAGCAAAGTTATCAATGTGCTAGAGGAAAGAATACTCGAGGTTTTCAGAGCAAGTTGTGTTCTTAGTGTATTCGACTTTATTACTTGAATAATTTAGAAATTTTAGGTAAAAGCATATCGGAAGATATGCTTTTTTTATGAGAATTTTATAATAATGAATATTTTGATCGTTGGAAATGGATTCGATTTGTCACATTATTTGCCAACGAAGTATGACCATTTTATGGTTGCAATGGGAGCTATAGAAGGTTGGGATGAAGATAAAGGCGAAATGGGCTTTGATGATCTATTTGGTTCTCTATATGAAAAAGAAAATTATTTCTTTAAATACACAAAAGCAATGTATCAAACAGATCAGATCAAAGTCTCTATTGATCAAATTAAAAAAATAAAGCAACAGTTGGAGAAAAGTGTTTGGTATCAATATTTTTCTGACCATGTTAAAGAAATAAAGACTTGGATTGATTTCGAAAAAAAATTGAAGAAGCATTGAACTCGATTTGTAAATTCTTAAATAGAATTGAAGATTCTTTTAATGAGTTTGGGGAGTGTAACTTCCCAATTTATTTATTAGATAAAGATCAGAAGAAAAGTATAAATGAATTCTATATTTCTTTAGTTGATAGTAAAAATTTTTCAATTTTAAATTTGATAAATAAAAATTTGAACTTTGGTAATATTACTGATTTTTGGATTGATCATAAAATAGGAGAAATTGATAAAAATTGGTTCTATTCAAGTGAAAATTATGAGTATGGAATTTCCTCTGAAAAGTACATATCTTACTTAAATCAACAATTGGAGTTT
>OGQD01000341.1_pt1 | contig 36942 bp, 33 predicted proteins | sample 1553091 | NCBI WGS metagenome assembly OGQD01 (sample SAMEA2580290, study PRJEB22360) | human gut metagenome | biome: human gut; feature: human-associated habitat; material: faeces | place: Denmark | collected 2008/2010
GATGACCTGCGGAGGTGCGGCCCGGGGGTGCTGGCTCCCCAGCCGCACCACCGACGCCGAGCGCGCCGAGGCGGAGAAAGTGCGCGAGCACTTCACCCGTGCCATCGACGCCGCGCTGGAGGACTTCGAAGTGCTCTTGCTGCCGACCATGCCCGACCTGCCGCCGCTGCTCAGCGATGCGCGCAACGGTAAATCGGTGGCCGGCATGACGCCCCTGGTGCGGCCTTTCAACCTCAGCGGACACCCGGCGCTGACCGTGCCGGTGGACCTGGATTGCGGCGGGCTGAGAGTCGGCCTGCAGATCGTCGGCCGCAAGGGCGACGACGAACGCGTCTGCGCCTTCGGTGCGCAACTCGAACACAGCCTGGCTGCCACGCGGCCTGCGCAAAAACATAAGAAATCGGCATGAGGAGATGGGCATGAGCGCTCACGAATACCGGCTGATCGCCCGGTCGCGCAGCGTCGAAGAGCTGGTCGGCGACGACCGCGTCGATGTCTCGCTGTACAACGACCCGCAACTGTTCGAAGCGGAAATGGACAAGATCTTCTACCGCACCTGGGTGTGGGTCGCCCACGAAAGCGAAGTGCGCAACGCCGGTGACTTCAAGACCACCAGCGTCGGCCGCCGCCCGGTGATCGTGGTGCGCGACAAGAAGGGCAACATCAACGTCCTGGAAAACCGCTGCCGCCACCGTGGCGCCACCGTCTGCGAGAAGCACAAGGGCAACGCCACCGGCTTCACCTGCCCGTACCACAGCTGGTCCTACGCGCTGGACGGCAAGCTGCGCGCGCTTCCGTACCCGGACGGCTACGAGGACATCCTCGACAAGGCCGAGCTGCCACTGACCAGCCTGCGCGTGGAAAGCTACGCCGGCATGGTGTTCGCCACCTACAACGACGAGATCGAGCCGCTGGAAGACTTCCTCGGCGGGGCCAAGCACTGGATGGACCTGTTCATGAAGCAGGGCGCCGGCTACCCGATCAAGACCCAGGGCGAACACAAGTTCACCTTCCGCGGCAACTGGAAGATCCAGCTGGAGAACACCACCGACGGCTACCACTTCCCCATCGTGCACAAGTCGTTCATGTCCTCGGTGGACGAAGAGACCGAGGAAATGCTCTCGTTCATGAGCGACGAGCAGGCGGTGACCCACGCCCTGGGCAACGGCCACAGCGTGATGGTGATGGTCCCCGAGCACGTCGACCTCGACCACGACGACGGCACCGAGCAGCTCCAGGAGCGCTTCGCCCACGTCACCGCGGAACTGTCGAAAACCATGGAGCCTGCCCAGGTGCGCCGCATCGTCCGCTCGCTGCATGGCGCCGGCTTCAACCTCAACCTGTTCCCCAACGTCGCCATGTCCATGTCGTTCTTCCGCGTGCTGCGGCCGATCTCCGTCACCGAGACCGAGATTCGCCACGTCGCCCTCGGTATGGACGGCGGCCCGGAGATCGCCAACCGCGAGCGCATGCGCATCCACGAGCACTTCCAGGGTCCGTTCGGCTTCGGCAGCCCGGATGATGCAGAGGCCTGGGACCGCGTGCAGCGTGGCTCCTATGCCGGTGTCGATGCGCCGATCCTGGTCAACCGCGGCCTGAACCGCGAAGTGGTCGCCGAGAACGGCGACAAGGTCTCCCACGCCACCGACGAAGGCGGCATGCGCGAGGCGTACCAGATGTGGAAAAGGATGATGAGACAATGAGCAACGACACCCTGAACGGCTTCTCCGGCCCGCTGGCCAAGGCCATCGAATTCGTCTGGCGCGAGGCCGAACTGCTGGACCGCAAGGACTACGCACAGTGGTCACAGCTGTGGAGCGAGGACGGCATCTACGTGGTGCCGATCGACGCCGAGGGCGACGACTTCGCCGCCAGCCTGAACTACGTCTTCGACGACGCGCGCATGCGTGCCCTGCGCATCGAACGCCTCACCGGCGGCCATTCGCCGTCGGCGGTGGACGCTGCGAAGACCGTGCGCACCGTCTCGCGTTTCACCCTGGTGGAAGCGGCGGGCGATGTGGTCGAGGTGAATTCGGCGCAGGTGCTCTACGCCTACAAGCGTGGCGTGGCGACGCCGTTCATTGCCGACCTGAACCACCGCATTCGCTTCACCGACGGGCAAGCCTGCCTGGAGCGCAAGGTGATCCGCCTGATCAACGCCGCAGACGCGCTCAACGCGCTCGGCTTCCTGCTCTGAGGGCCGCGCCATGCAACGAGTAGCCCTGGTAACCGGCGCCGCACGCGGGCTCGGCGAAGTCATCGCGCGCCGCCTGCATGCCGCCGGCCTGCGCGTGGCGCTGGCCGATCTCAACGAGGAGGCTGTGCAGCGCCTGGCCGACGAGCTGGACCCGGAAGGCCAGACAGCTCTCGGCTTGAAGCTGGATGCACGGGAGAAGGCCGACTTCGAACGTGCCCGCGATGTGCTCGCCGAACGCTGGGGCGGCACGGACATCCTGGTGAACAACGCCGGGATGTCCAAGGTTGCCGCGCTGATGGACATCAGCCCGGAGGACTTCGACGCCTCCATGGCGGTGAACCTGCGCGGCACTTTCGTCGCCTGCCAGGTGTTCGGCACGCACTTCGCGGCACGCGGTTTCGGCCGCATCGTCAACATTGCCTCGCTGGCCGGGCAGAACGGCGGCACCGCCACCGGCGGCCACTACGCTGCAGCCAAGGGCGGCGTGGCGACCCTGACCAAGGTGTTCGCCCGCGAACTTTCGGCGCAGGGCGTGACCGTCAACGCCATCTCGCCGGGGCCGCTGGATTTGCCGGTGGTCTACGAAAGCGTCGCGCCCGAGCGCCTGGAACAGATCCTCAAGACCATCCCCGCCGGCCGCCTGGGCGATCCGACCTTCATCGCCGACAGCGTGCTGTTGCTGTGTGCGGAGAATGCCGGGTCGGTGACGGGCGCCTGCTGGGATATCAATGGTGGGTTGTTCATGCGCTGAGGTTTGGGCTGGGCGGACGGCGGATAATGCTGCGCGTTATGCGCCCTACGCTTGGCCTGAGCTGAGCTGAGCTGAGCTGAGCTGAGCTCAGGGCACCAGGAGTCCCTCACCCTAACCCTCTCCCGGAGGGAGAGGGGACCGCTCGGAGCAGGATGGAACCGTGGTATCAGCCGGTACGTTCTGCTCCCTCTCCCTCTGGGAGAGGGCTGGGGGGGAGGGCATTGCCCTCGCTCCGACATCAAACCGAAAACCCGTGCGCTCGTGAAAAAGAGGCCGGAAAGGGGCCACAGAGCCCGCAATCAACGCCTTGCAGGTAACGCCATGATGAAGGTCAGAATCGAAAGGATCGTCGAGGAAGCGCAGGACATCCGTTCCCTGCGTCTCGTACGTTGTGATGGCCAGCCGTTCGACGCCTATGAGCCCGGCGCCCACGTCGACGTCACCGGACCCACCGGGGTGACGCGTCAGTACTCGCTGTGCAGCCCGCCGGACGACTGCACCGCCTACCTGGTGGCGGTGAAGAAGGAGGGCGCGTCCCGTGGCGGCTCCAGTGCCCTGCACGACGTGCAGGAAGGCGCGGAGCTGGACATCGGCGCGCCGCGCAACCTGTTCCGCCTGGCAGCGGAAGCCCGCGAGCACGTGCTGTTTGCTGCGGGCATCGGCGTCACACCGCTGCTGAGCATGGCCTACCGGCTGAACGCCAAGGGCGAGCCGTATCGCCTGCATTACTTCGCCCGGTCCGCCGAGCATGCGGCATTTGTCGAGCTGCTGGCCAGCGAGGCGTTCACCGGCAAGGTCGAGCTGCATTACGGTGTTGAGCCTGCTGACCTCGACAGCGTGCTGGGCGAGTGCCTTGCGCGTGCGCCGCAGCAGGCCCACGTCTACACCTGCGGCCCGGCGCCGTTCATGAACAAGGTGGTGGAGATCGCCGCGCGCAGCCGCCCGGAAGATGCCATTCACCTGGAGCACTTCCAAGCCGACCCAGCCGCCAACGCGGCGCCGGCCGGCTCCTTCGAAGTGGAACTGGCCAGCTCAGGCGTGGTGCTTCACGTACCGGCGGACTCGACGCTGGTGGACGTGCTGCAGGCCCATGGCTGCGACATCGATACCGAGTGCCGCGAAGGCATCTGCGGCACCTGCATCGTCGAAGTGCTGGAGGGCGAGCCGGAGCACCGCGACAACTGCCTGTCGAACAAGGAGAAGGCCTCCAACAAGCAGATCTGCGCTTGCGTCTCGCGGGCGAAGTCGGCGCGGTTGGTGCTGGACCTCTAGTGGGGATCGGCCTTTGTAGGACATGGCTCCTACAACATCAGATCGGCGGGTGATGGCAGCGCTGGCAATTCGTCTGGCAGGCAGCGACACTCGCGCGCCGCCGGCAATTGCTAGCCTCCGGCGATAGTCCCCCCGTTCGGAGTCCCCCATGCCTGCGCTGATCGCGCGCCTGGCGCTCGGCTGCCTGCTGCCGGTCGCCATCCTGCTCGGCCTCGGCGCCATGCCGGGGCTCGGCTATTCCTGGGATTTCGCCAACGCTGCCGGGTTGCTCGGCGCCTGCCTGCTGGGGCTGCTGTTCCTCATCCGCGGGCGCATGGCTGGCCGCCCCCAGCCGCGCCCGCTCTATGAAGGCAAGTTCTTCCTGCGCCTGCATCGCGACCTGGGCTTTGCCGCCATCGCGTTGCTGCTGGTGCACATCGTCGTGTTGCTGGTCGATGAGCCGTTGCTGATCGAGGACCTGCTTCCCTCCGCGCCGGGATACATGTTGGCCGGGCTGGCGTCGGCCATCCTGATGCTGGTGCTGGCGATTTCCAGTCTGAATCGCGTGCGTCCGCGCTGGAGCAGCCATGCGGCGTCGTTCCGTCGCTGGCACTACGGTGGCAGCCTGCTCGCCCTGTTGCTGATGGCCGTGCACGTGCTTGGCGCGGGTTACTACAGCGCAGGAGTCTGGAAGAGCGCGTTGCTGATAGCTCTGATGCTGGTGGCCGCCGCCTGGCCACGCCTGCCCAGACCAGCCAATGGCCTCAGCGGACGCAAGCGCAACACCGCCCAGCGCGCCACCTGGTTCGCACTGGCAGCCAGCGGGGTGATCCTCGGAGTGTCGGTGCTCTACAGTTTGTTGGCGAATGTGGAGCTGCCGTTGTGAAGCGCACCTGGATCGGTCTTTCCGTCGCCGCCGTCTTGCTGCTGTCATCGGGGGCGTGGTTCGCCCATGAGCACTGGCAGCGAAGCCGGCCGCTGATGCCGCTGGCGTTCCCCCATGAGCCGCACGCTTCGGTGAACTGCATCACCTGCCACCACGACTACAAGGACCAGTCGCCTTCGATTTCCGGCAACCGCACCTGCATTCTCTGCCACAAGCAGAGCCCGGCGCTGGCCGTGCGAATCGAGGCGGATTTCCATCAGTTCTGCCAGAGCTGCCATCTCGAACGCTTGCAGGCTTTCCACGCCAGCGGGCCGGTGCGCAGCTGCCAGGCGTGCCACCGCAATACTACGGAAATGCCGAACCTGTAGGAGCGAGCTTGCTCGCGAACCCGCCTGACGCCGAAGCTGCTGAAGAGTCTGCTCGCGAGCAAGGACTAGGCATCCCCCTCGGTCCTACAAGAGAAGTTGCAGCACCGACGGAGAAAGCCCGGCGGAGTGCCGGGCTTTTTATCAGCTGCGATAGAGCACCGGCCGCCGCAGGTGCACATAGCTGTACCCCTCGCGCGCCAGGGCGATGCGCTGCGGGTCCAGTTCGGCCACCAGCAATTCCTCGCTGTGCTTGGCCTGGGTCAGCACCTGGCCATCCGGGGCGATGATGCTGCTCAGCCCGCAGTACTCGATTTCGCCCTCGCTGCCGACGTAGTTGGCGTAGGCGAGGAACACCTGGTTCTCGTAGGCGCGGGTCGGCACCAGCACCTGGGCGACGAATTCGTAGGGGTGCATGTTGGCGGTGGGCACCAGCACCAGGTCGGCGCCGGCCAGGGCAAGGGTGCGCACGGCTTCGGGGAATTCCACGTCGAAGCAGATCAGCAGGCCGATCTTCCAGCCGTCCAGCTCGAAGATCGCCGGCGGCTCGTCGGAGGCGCTGAACTGGCTGCGGTCGAGATCGCCGTAGAGGTGGGTCTTGCGGTAGTTGGCGCGGCGTTCGCCCTGGCGGTCGATCAGTTGCACGCTGTTGAAGATGGCGCCGTTGGCGTCACGTTCGGGGTAGCCGTAGAGGATGCCGAGCTTGTGCTCACGGGCGATCTCGGCGATGCGCAGGGCGGACGAGCCGTCGCAGCTTTCCGCCAGCTCCGCGACACGCTTGGCGCCGATGTTGTAGCCGGACAGGAACATCTCCGGCAGGACCAGCAGGTCTGCGCCGTTCTGCACCGCCTGCCGCGCTGCCTGTTCCAGACGCTGCAGGTTGCCGGCGACGTCTTCGGGGCCGGGAGGGCACTGGTAGAGGGCGAGGTACATGAGGGTCTCCTTGAAAAAAGCACGAGCGGGTCAGGCAGTTTGCACCCGATCCCACTCGTGCGCGAGGCGGTTTTCGTCAGCCGGGCTTCAGTCCGGCAGCGCCATCGGGCCCAGCTCGGCGAAGCGATCGCCAGGGCCGGGGTTCTCCGGATGAGTCGCGCCGCCGAAGTGCTTCATGATGCCCCACACGGCGTTCAGCGAGGTCTGCACCGCGCCTTCCACCCAGGCCGGGGTCCAGGACACATCGTCGCCGGCGATGAAGATGCCGCGCTGTTCGGCTGGCAGGTCGTCCTGCATGAAGTGCGCGTACATGCGCTGGTTGTAGCGGTAGTGGCCCGGCAGCGCGCCCTTGAAGGCGCCGAGGAAGTGCGGGTCGGCCTCCCAGGACACGGTGATCGGATTGCCGATGATGTGCCCGGCGATGTCGACCTTCGGGTAGACCTTCTTCAGCGCGTCCAGGGCCAACTGCACGCGCTTCTCCACCGGGTGCGGGAGCATCTTCATGGCGTCGCTCATCCAGGAGTAGGACAGGCAGATCACCCCGGGTTTGTCGTCGCCGTTGTCGAACAGGTAGGTGCCGCGGGTGAGGCGGTCGGTGAGGGTCATGCTCATCACGTCGCGGCCGGTCTGCGGGTCCTTGTCCTTCCAGAACGGCCGGTCGACCATCACGAAGGTCTTCGAGGATTGCATGTAGCGGGTGCGGTCCAGGGCCATCCACATCTTCTGCGAGAACAGCGCTTCCTCGCATTCGATCTGGGTGGTCAGCAGCCAGGTCTGGCAGGTCGCCAGGACGGCCGCGTAGTGGCGGGTATCGCCCCAGTAGTCGGTGACGGCGAAGGTGCCATCGGTGGCGCGGGCGATCTTCTTCACGCCCGGGCGCGGCGCGCCGTTGTGCAGCGAGGCCAGGGAAGTGCCGGCTGGCCAGTGCGCGCAGTTTTCCGGTACGTGGCTCCAGATGCCGCGCGGCACCTGCTCGACGCCGCCCACCACCAGGTGCTGGTGGTCGTCGCAGTTGGTCATCACCACGCGGAAGATTTCCAGCATGGAGTTGGGGAAGTCCGAGTCCCAGCCGCCGGTGCCGAAGCCGACCTGGCCGAAGATTTCGCGGTGCTGGAAGGACAGCCGGGAGAAGGCCTTGGAGCTGGCGACGAAGTCGTAGAAGGTGCGGTCGTCCCACTTGGGCACCAGCTCGTCCCACAGGGCCTTGAGCTTGACCGTGTCGCGCTCGCGGATGGCGTCCTGGATCTCGGAGAAGCGCGCGCCGTCTTCCAGCGCGTCGGCCCAGGCCTGGGCGACTTCGCGGAAGATTTCCGGCAGGTCGTCGATCTTCTCCGCGTAGTGGCTGGTGCCTTCCAGGTCGACCACGGTGCTGCCCGACGCCGGGGTCAGCGGGTTGGGGAAGGGGCTGGTTTCCAGGCCGAGCTTGTCGACGTAGTGGTAGAAGGCGGTGCTGGACACCGGGAAGCGCATGCCGCCCAGCTCGGCGATGATCCCGTCGGCGCCTTCGAAGGTCTCCGAGCGCAGGCGACCGCCCATCTTCGAAGCTTCGTAGACCACGGGCTTCAGGCCCATCTTCATCAGTTCGTAGGCCGCCACCAGCCCGGAGATGCCGGCGCCGACGATGGCCACTTCCTGGCCGTGTTTATCGGCCGGGATGCTGCCCAGGCCGGCGGGGTGCTCGATCCAGTCGTCGAAGGCGAAGGGGAAGTCCGGGCCGAAGATGGTCACCGGTTTCTTGCCGGGGGTCTGGGGATGGCGGTTCTTGTGCATTGGAATCTCCCGGTTATCAGTCTGCCGGTCTGTCTCGACCAGCTTGGCAAGGCATTGCGTGGCCCGCAGGAGCCAGTCGATGAGCGGCGCGCGGGCAAAGAAATGGCGAGCTGGTGGGCTCGCCTTGACGATCACTATTGCAAAGCTTGTCGTTGAAATGAATCCGGCAATCTGCAAGATTGGCGAAAGCTTTCAGGCAGATTGATCAATCCAATGAGCAATATGACGAAAAACGCCGATGCGGCCTTGTTGAACCTGTTGCGCGCCAATGCCCGCGAGTCGATTTCCGAGCTGGCGCGCAAGCTGGGGGTGTCCCGCTCCACGGTGCAGAGCCGTATCGAGCGGTTGGAGCAGCAGGGGATCATCAGCGGCTATTCGATCAAGGTGTCGGACAGCTACGCCCAGTCGCTGGTGCGCGCCCACGTGCTGGTGACGGCGCTGCCCAAGCTGTCGCACCAGGTGGTGCAGGCGTTGGAGAAGATCATCGAGGTGAAGACACTGCATTCGGTGAGCGGCAACTTCGACATGATCGTGATCGTCGAGGCGCTGTCGATCCGCGACCTGGACGCCGTGCTGGACCTCATCGGCGCGCTGGATGGGGTGGAGCGGACGATGTCGTCGATCATTCTGTCGACGCGGATCGATCGGTGAGAAGGGTGCAATCCTGTAGGTTACGGATTACTCGTGCCAGATCTCCCTCTCCCTTTAGGGAGAGGGCGGGGGGAGAGGGTATGCCCAGCCGCAGAGCTCGGGCGGAGATGGCTTACATCCGGGCTCAGCCCAGCTCTTCTTCCAGCGCCAACAGCTCTTCCACCCGCTGGCGGCGGCGGATCAGCTTCGCTTCGGCGCCTTCGAGCAGCACTTCGGCGATCAGCGGGCGACTGTTGTAGTTCGACGACATGGACGCGCCGTACGCGCCGGTGTCCTCGATCAGCAGCAGGTCGCCGACCTGGGCGCGCGGCAGGGCGCGGGGGATGACCACGCCGCCGTCACCCTGGGTGAACACGTCGCCGGACTCGCACAGTGGGCCGGCCACCACGGTGTCGATCACCTCGCGGCTGGCCACGTCGCCGGCCAGCACGCGGATGCCGTGGTAGCTGCCGTACATGGACGGGCGCATCAGCTCGTTGAAGCCTGCGTCTACCAGTACGAAGTGGTTGCGGCCGGCGTCCTTGGTGGCGCGCACTTCGCTGAGCAGGCAGCCGGACTGGGCGACCAGGTAGCGGCCCGGTTCGATCTCCAGGTGCAGCGAGTGGCCGACCACGGCCTCGGCGGCCTTGCGCGCCTTGTCCCACAGCTGGAAGTAGTGTGCGGTGTCCACTTCCGGGTCGCCGGCGCGGTAGGGGATAGAGAGGCCGCCGCCGGCGGAGATGCCCGACAGGTCGTGGCCGGCGTCCTTCACCTGCTGCACCAGGCCGAGCATGGCTTCGCCGACCTGGGCCAGGTGACCGTAGTCCACGCCCGAGCCGATGTGCATGTGCAGGCCGACCAGGCGCAGGCCGCGTTCGCGGATCACGTCCAGGGCGGCGCGCAGGTCGCTGTGCCAGATACCGTGCTTGGAATGCTCGCCGCCAGTGTTGGTCTTGTTGCTGTGGCCGTGGCCGAAACCGGGGTTGATGCGCAGCCACACCGGGTGGCCGGGAGCGACTTCGCCCAGCTGGCGGAGCATGTCGATGGAGCCGGCGTTCACCGGGATGCCGTGCTCGACCACGGTTTCCAGGGTGGTGCGGTCCAGCAGGTCGGCGGTGAAGACGATCTCGGATTCATCCTCGCGGCACGAATAGCCGGCGGCCAGGGCGCGCAGCAGTTCGCCCTGGGAGACAGCGTCGACCTTCACGCCCTGTTCGCGCATCAGGCGCAGGATGTGCAGGTTGGAGCAGGCCTTCTGGGCGAAGCGGATGATGTCGAAGCTCTTCAGACGCTCGATCTGACCGCGGATGGTGGCGGCGTCGTAGATCCACAGCGGGGTGCCGAATTGCAGGGCGAGCTGTTCGGCGCGGGGCAGGGCGAGGAAAGTCATGAATGGGCTCCAAATATAGATGGCGCTAGTCTACCGGGCCTTTGATTGGCTGAATAATGCCGCTTGTTATTCAATCAATTCATTTTTGATATAGGGTGCAGCCCACACCGGCTTCGCGCAGGCGCTGTACCAGCACGCCCGCTTCTGCCTGGAGTGCCGCGACGAAGCGCTCGCGCAGCGGGGTAGCAGGGCGATACAGCGGCTTCGCCACGCTCACCTGGAATGGCAGCGAGAAGGCCAGCGGCCGCAGCTGGATGCCCTGGCCCTGGAACATCAGCGCGGTGATCGGGTTGACCACGGCCAGGCCCAAACCGGCGCGGACCATGCTGCACACCGAGACGGCGCTGTGGGTTTCCACCTGCATCTGCCGTTGCACGCCGACGCCGAGGAACACGGCGTCGATCAGGTGCCGGTAGCGGTCGCTGGTGGCCAGACTGACGAAGGGCAGGCCGGCGAAATCCGCCGTCTCCAGGCGCTCGCGGGCCAGCAGCGGATGGCCGTCTGGAAGGATGCATACTTCGTCCACCGCCAGCAGCGGCTGCAATTCGGTGCCGCGCGGGGCGTCGTCGTTCTCGATCAGGCCGATATCGTGGTGCTGGGCGCTGAGGGCTTCCTCCAGGTGCGGCGATTCCAGGGCCGCCACTTCCAGGCTGATGGCCGGGTTCTCCCGGCTGAAGCGCTTGCAGGCTTCCGGCAGCAGCGCCTGGGACAGCGCCGGCAGGCAACCGATGGAGAACTTGCCCTCGGCGAACTGCCCCAGGCTGTCGGCGAAGGCGATGATGCGGTCGAGTCCGGTGAAGGAGCGCTCCACCTCCTCGAACAGCATCAACGCCCGCGCCGTCGGCGCCAGCCGCCCGCGCTCGCGCAGGAACAGCTCGAAGCCGACCAGTTGTTCCAGCCTCGCCAGTTCGCGGCTGACGGTGGGCTGGCTGGTATGCAGGAACGTTGCTGCGCGGGTGACGCTGCCGGTGGTCATGACCGCGCGGAAGACTTCGATGTGGCGGAGGGTGATCATGCTCGGGGCCGGAGAAAGGAATGGCGGCAGCGTAAGGCGTCTGTGCGGTCTCGGCAAATCAGCCGGGGTTGTGTAGTGTCGGGGCGTCATGCAAAGGAGCGACAAGGCTGATGGACGGCGAACAATCCGTGCGTGCTGAGCCAGGGCTGGTCCGGCTGGCGTGCTGGGTTTTTCTAGGGGCTGTGCTGGCTATTGCGCTAGGCGCGTCCAGCATGGCGCTGACGATGTACCTGGTCATGGGCAGCGATATCTGGGCGCTGAGCGATTACGGCCGGTTCCACGCCATCTTCGATCCTGCTCTCGTGTGCGGTGCGTTGTTCGCACTGGGGCAGATCTTCTGGCTGATGCTCCGCAGCCGTCGCGCCCGCGTGGTGCTGGTGCTGTTCTACGCGCCGCTGGCACTGCTCGTTTGGGCGGGGTTCACCGGCCCTTACCTGTTCTCGCTGTCGGTGGGGGAGCTGGTCATCTACCTCCTGGGAGGATGAGCGCTCTTGGTAGGAAGGGTGGAGCGCAGCGATACCCATGCGGATGGTGCTCGGAATTGGTGGGTATCGCTTCGCTCCACGCCCTCCTACGAAGCTGCATTCCTGTGAGATGGGTTCTGCAGGCTCAGTGGAAGTCACGACTCCGCACATCCAACCCCTCCAGCAGTCTACTCAAATCCGTCAACCGCCCGGCGATCACATGGCGCACGCCGTCCTTGGCTTCCAGGGTGCCGTCCACCTGCATCAAACGGGCGCTGAGGAAGGGGCGGCGCTGCTGTTCGGCGAGGTCGCGCCAGACGATCACGTTGATCATGCCGAACTCGTCCTCCAGGGTGACGAAGGTGACGCCGCTGGCGGTGCCGGGGCGTTGGCGGCCGACGACCAGGCCGGCGACGCGCACTGGGCGGTCGGCTTCGAGCTTGAGCAGGTCCCGCGAGCTGCGGCAGCGGCGGGCCTTGAGGGATCCGCGCAGCAGGGTCAATGGGTGCGGGCCGAGGGTGGTGCCCAGGGTCGCGTAGTCGGTCAGCAGGTCTTCGCCGCGGCTGGGCAGCGGCAGGCTGACCGGCGCTTCCTCGGTGACCTGGCCGGCGAACAGCGGCAACTGCGGCTCGACCCCGGCAATCGCCCAGCGCGCCTTGTGCCGGTGGCCGGCGAGGCCGCGCAGGGCGCCGGCGTCGGCCAGCTGTTCACGGGCACGGTGGTCCAGATGGGCACGCAGGCAGAGGTCGGCGACGTCGACGAAGGGACGTAGTTCGCGCGCCTGGGCGATGGTGTTGGCGACATCCTCGCGTAGCCCACGCACCAGACGCAGGCCAAGGCGGATTGCCGGCTGGCGTTCGGCGATGGGTTCCAGGGTGCAGTCCCAGTGGCTGTGGCGTACGTCCACCGGGCGAATATCCAGGCCGTGGCGGCGGGCGTCCTGCAACAGTTGGTCGGGGCTGTAGAAACCCATGGGCCAACTGTTGATGAGGGCGCAGGTGAAGGCCGCCGGTTCGTGGCATTTCAGCCAGCAGCTGGCGTAGGTGAGCAGGGCGAAGCTGGCGGCGTGGGATTCGGGGAAGCCGTAGCTGCCGAAACCCTTGATCTGCTCGAAGATGCGGGCGATGTATTCCTGCTTGTAGCCCTTGGCGGTCATGCGTTCGAACAGTTTCTTGCGGTGCGGCTCAAGCCCGCCGTGGCGTTTCCAGGCGGCCATGGAGCGGCGCAGGTGATCGGCTTCGCCGGGCGTGTACTCGGCGGCGATGATCGCCAGTTGCATTACCTGCTCCTGGAACAGCGGCACGCCGAGGGTGCGCTCGAACACCGGCTTGAGCTCCTCGGAGGGGTAGACGACCGGCTCTTCCTTGTTCCGCCGCCGCAGGTACGGATGCACCATGTCGCCCTGGATCGGGCCGGGGCGGACGATGGCCACTTCGATCACCAGGTCGTAGAAGGTCTCGGGCTTGAGGCGCGGCAGCATGGCCATCTGCGCGCGGGATTCGATCTGGAACACGCCCACGGTGTCGGCGCGGCTGATCATTTCATAGGTCTTTTTGCACTCCTGGGGCAGCGAAGCGAGGGTGTAGCGTTCCCCGCGATAACGCTCGATCAGGTCGAAGCAGCGGCGCAGGGCGCTGAGCATGCCGAGGGCGAGCACATCGACCTTGAGCAGCCCCACCGCGTCGAGGTCGTCCTTGTCCCACTGGATCAGGGTGCGCTCGGGCATGGCGGCGTTTTCCACCGGTACCAGGGTTTCCAGCGGCTGCTGGGAGATTACGAAGCCGCCGGGGTGCTGCGACAGGTGCCGGGGGAAGCCGACCAACTGGCCGGTCAGCGCCAGCACGCGGCGCAGGATCGGGTTTTCCGGGTCGAAGCCGGCCTCTCTCAGGCGCTCGGGCGGCGGCGCTTCGCGGCTCCAGGCGCCGCAGCAGTCGGCCAGCGCGCCGACCTGGTCCGGCGGCAATCCCAGCGCCTTGGCCACGTCGCGCACCGCGCCGGCGCCGCGGTAGGTGCTGGCCACGGCGGTGAGCGCAGCGCGCGTGCGGCCATAGCGGCGGAATACGTACTGGATGACTTCCTCGCGGCGGTCGTGCTCGAAGTCGACGTCAATGTCTGGCGGCTCATTGCGTTCGCGGGAGATGAAGCGTTCGAACAGCAGGTGTACGTGTTCGCGGGTCGGGTCCAGCTCGGTGATGCCAAGGGCGAAGCAGACCACCGAGTTGGCCGCCGAGCCGCGTCCCTGGCAGAGAATGCTCTGGCTGCGGGCAAAGGCGACGATGTCGTAGACCGTGAGGAAGTAGCTGTCGTACTCAAGCTCGGCGATCAGCGCAAGTTCATCCTCGACACGCTGGCGGACGGCGGCATCGGCGCCGTCTTTCCAGCGGCACAGGATGCCTTCCTCGGTCTTCTCCCGCAGCCAGGTGGTGGGCGTGTGACCTTCGGGCACCAGCTCGCGCGGGTACTGATAATCCAGTTGACCGAGATCGAAGGTGCAACGCTCGGCAATCTTCAAAGTCTCCGCCAGCAAATCGTCCGGATAGATCGCCGCCAGCGCCTCCCTCGGCCGCAAATGCCGCTCGCCGTTGGGATAGAGATACTGGCCTGCCTCGTGCACCGGCAGGTGCTGGCGGATGGCGGTCATGCAGTCCTGCAGGGCGCGGCGGCCGCGGATATGCATGTGCACGTCGCCGCAGGCCACGGCGGGGATGGCCAGGCGCGCGGCCTGTTCGCGCAGGCGATGCAGCTTGCCGGCGTCGTCCGGGCCCTTGTGCAGCTCGACGCCCAGCCACAGGCGCTCGGGGAAGCGTTCGCGCAGCCACAGGCCGTCCTGATCCTGGTCGTCTCGCGGCAGCCAGATCGCCAGCAGGTAGTCGAGGTTGCCGTCGAAGTCCGCGCGTACCAAGCGGTAGCTGCCTTTCTCGGCGCGGCGCCGGGCGTGGGTGAGCAGGCGGCAGAGGTTTTCGTAGCCAGCGAGGTTCTCCGCCAGCAGCACCAGTTTCGGGCCCTGCTCGATGTTCAGTTCGCTGCCGGTGATCAGGGGAATCTCGGTTTCCTTCGAGGCCTGCCAGGCGCGGACGATGCCGGCCAGGCTGCATTCGTCGGTGATCGCCAGGGCGCGGTAGCCCAGCTTCTTCGCCCGCTCGAACAGCTCGGCCGCGCTGGAGGCGCCGCGTTGGAAGCTGAAGTTGGACAGGCAGTGCAACTCGGCATAGTCGATGCCTTCGACCGGCGCGCTCATGCGAACCAGCCGTGCAGCAGCAACGGGCCGTCGTCGCCCACCGGGCGGAACACCCAGGCGCGCTGCCCGCTGCGGGTGCGCACCTGGTAGTAGTCGCGGCGGATGTCCTCGCCGTCCCACCAGCCGGACTCGATGCGCTCCGGGCCGGCCAGCAGGGTAGGGGAGAATTCGCGCAGCGGTTGCGGTTCTGCCAGCAGCCAGCCGGGGCGCGGGACCTCGGTAATGGACAGACGCGGTGTGGAGTTGCCCTGCCAGGCGCGCTCCGGGCGGTGTTCGGCGCAGGCGCCGAGGCCGTGCACGGCGTCGTCGCCCAATCGAGCGCGCAGGCGTTCACGCAGCTGTTCCCAGGGTTGGGATTGCTGCGGACGGTCGTCGAACAGCTCGCGGTGTTGCGGCACGAAGGGCGGCAAGTCGTCGGCGATGAGCCGCACGCTGTGTACCGGGGCGCGCAGTTGCAGTTGTTCCAGGCGGCCCCGGCTCAGCTCGAAGAGCATCGCCGCCTCGCGCTCGGCGCTGAGCAGGCCCACCGGCATCTGGGTGTCCGGGCCGTCGTGGTGCTCCAGATGCAGGACGAAGCGCTGCACGCCGCTGTCGCGCCCGGCGAGGAAGGCGCCCAGGTCGCCGGTCAGGCGGCGCAGCGGGAAGAGCAGGGCCTGGGTGGATTCCACGTCGAAGTTCAGCTCGATGCGCGACTCGAAGCTGTCCGGTGGCCGGTGGAACTCCAGGGCCAGCGGGCGCTGGCCGAGCATGGTGTCGATCTGGCGCAGTACCTGCGGCGGGAAGCGCCGGGCCAGGCTCTCGCGTGGCAGGGCAAGCAGTTGCTGCAGGCTGCGCAGGCCCATGCGGTTCAGCGAGGTGGCGGCGTTGCGCTCCAGGCCGAGGCGGTCCAGTGGCATCCTGCCCAGGTACTGACGCAGTTGCTCGTTATCGTGGATGGCCAGCCCATCGTGGCCATTGGCGAGGATGCGCGCGGCGGCCGGATTGGGCGCAGCGGTGATGCGGTGGCGAAAACCCAGGGCGTTCAACTCTTCGCGCAGGCGCGCCTCGAAGCGTGGCCAGGGGCCGAACAGTTGCAGGCTGGACTGCACTTCCATCAGCAGCGCACGCGGGTAGTGCTGGCTGACCTGCGAGCTGAAACCGTAGGCCCAGGCGGCCAGCAGGTCCTGCCAGCGCTGCACTTCGCGCAGGTCGTACTCGGCGGTTTCGAAATCGCGGCTCAGGGCCTGGGCGGCGGTGAGCGACTGGCCGGGCTTGAGCCCCAGCGCCCGTGCCGCCGGGTTCACCGCTTGCAACACGCGGCGTTGCGCTGGTCCGGTGAGCAGTGCCAGGGCGGCGTCCGGCTCGGGACGGCCACGGAGTGCGCCGTCCATTGCCAGCTGTGGCAGGAGAATGCAGGCCCAGAGCATGACGGCCTCAGTGCCAGGGCAACGGGATGGGCCGCGTCGGCGCCAGGCCGCCACGGCACTTGAGCACGCGCAATTGCGCCGGGTTGGCGTCCAGTGCCAGGCGCAGGGCGGCGGGCGAGGGATTGAACCCTTCACGCTGCGAGCGGTAGGCGATGGCCAGCGTCTGCCCGGTTTCGGCAGCCACCTGCAGGCGACGCAGGGCACGGTCGTCGGCCTGTTGCGGCCAGCACAGCACGGCACCACAACTGCCCGAGCGCAGGCACTGTTCGGCAGCCCAGAGAGCGTCACGGCCAGCGGCGCGGACGATACTCATCTGATCTAGCTCCACGCCAGCCGCCTGCCAGGCGGCCGGGTAGGGGATGTGGGGCGGTGCGACCAGCACGATACGTTCGCCGGCTGCGCTGAGTCGTGCCAGGGTCGGCCAGATCAGTTGCAGTTCGCCGACGCCTTCTGCTGCCAGAAGGATTTCGCTGAGGGCGGCTTCCGGCCAGCCACCGGTGGGCAGGGCCTGATCCAGCGCGGCGTGGCCGGTGGGTTGCTGGCTGGGCGGCAGCCCCTGGGGCTGACCTTTCCAGACCTGCCGCCGGTGGAACAGGGTGTCGAGCGCAACCACGCTGCCCATCATGCACTCTCGACCGGCGAACGGCGACGGTCATGCGCCTGGCAGGAGTGCCAGGGAAGAAGATGGGATGGATAGTGCATGGGATGGCTCGAAAATAACTGTATGGATATACAGTTTATCGAGTGGGGAGATGCCGTCAATGGCGGTTGGTCCGATGGTTGTTCGGACGCGCAGGATCTCTTCGAAGGGCCGGCTCCAGCGTTTCTGCTCGCGTTGGAGCGGAGCTTCTCCGCGGATGGTCGACAGGCGATGTACTGAAGAAGATCTCTGTGGCTGCCATATCCGCCGCGACGGCCTTCGCCGATAAGGACCGTCTAGGGAGAACAGTGCAGGGTCAAAGCAGCAAAAAACCTTGCGGCGTTTTCGAGCGCGGCGGATCGGCAACGAACCTCAGCCGCTCCGGCTTCCACCACCCCGGCAGCAGGCGCCGCACCGCCGGCTGGTTGAAACGGTCATCGAGCAGGTAGATCACCCCCGAATCCGTGGGCGTGCGGATCACCCGCCCGGCCGCCTGGACGACCTTCTGCAGGCCGGGGAACAGGTAGGTGTAGTCGTAGCCGTCGCCGAACATCGCCTGCATGCGTTGCTTGATTTCCTCGTTGACCTCGTTCACCTGCGGCAGGCCCAGCGTGGCGATGAAGGCGCCGATCAGGCGCTCGCCCGGCAGGTCGATGCCCTCGCCGAAGGCGCCGCCGAGCACGGCGAAGCCGATACCCTGCGAGTGCGGGGTGAAGCGGTCGAGGAAAGCCTGGCGTTCGATCTCGTTCATGCTGCGCGACTGCACCCAGCGCGGAATGTCCGGGTGCTCGGCGGCGAAGCGTTCCAGCGCCTGCTGCAGGTAGGCGTAGCTGCTGAAGAAGGCCAGGTAGTTGCCGGGGCGCGTGCGGAACTGCCGGGCCATCAACGTGCTGATCGGCGACAGGCTGGCCTCGCGATGCTGGTAGCGGGTGGACAGGTTGCTCAGCGCGTGGACTTCCAGTTGCTCGGCGCGGAAGGGCGATTCCACTTCGCGCCAGGTGGTGTCTTCCGGCAGGCCGAGCAGGTCGGCGTAGTAATTGGCCGGGTTCAGCGTGGCGGAGAACAGCGTGGTGCTGTGGGCCGCCTCGAAGCGCGGTTCGAGGAAGGGCGCCGGCACCACGTTGCGCAGGCACAGGGTGGAGAGCGTGCGCTGGCCGCTGCCGTCGTGGCGGGTGATGTCGAACAGCGAGTGCGGTCCGTAGGCTTCGGCCAGCCGGCAGAACAGCATGGCGTCGAGGTAGAAGCGCAGCAGTTCGGCCTCGTTGCCGGTGGGCTGGTCGGTGAGGTGGTCGGTGATGGCGCTGACGGCTTTCTGCAGCGCGGCGATGAACAGGTCCGGCACCGTCGGGTAGATCTGGTAGTCGACCTCCTGGTCGCGGTGCATCTGGTTCCAGTGGCGGCCGACGCGCTCCAGCACGCCTTTCAGCCCGGCCGGGGCGACCTTGCGCAGGGCGTTGAACTCGGACTGGTCCAGCTCGGCGCTGTACATGCCGCGGCCGCGCTCGATGAGGTTGTGCGCCTCGTCCACCAGCAGGGTGACCTTCCACTCGTTGAGCACGGTAAGGCCGTAGAGCAGGGCGCTCATGTCGAAATAGTAGTTGTAGTCGCCCACCACCACGTCGGCCCAGCGGCACAGTTCCTGGCTCAGGTAGTAGGGGCAGACCTGGTGCTGCAGCGCCACGTCGCGCAGTGCTTCCTGGGTCAGCCAGCGATGCTTGAGCGCGGCCTCGCGGGCGGCGGGCAGACGGTCGTAGAAACCCTTGGCCAAGGGGCAGGAATCGCCGTGGCAGGATTTGTCCGGGTGCTCGCAGGCCTTGTCGCGGGCGACGTGCTCCAGCACCCGCAGCGGCTGCGCGGCGTCCTGCTGGCGCAGCGTCGCCAGGGCGTCGAGGGCCAGGCGCCGGCCGGGAGTCTTGGCGGTGAGGAAGAACAGCCGGTCGAGCTTCTGGCCGGGGAAGGCCTTGAGCTGCGGGAACAGCGTGCCGAGGGTCTTGCCGATGCCGGTGGTGGCCTGGGCCATCAGCGTCTGGCCGTCGCGGGCGGCGCGGTACACCGATTCGGCGAGCATGCGCTGGCCCTGGCGGAAGTCCGCGTAGGGGAAGCGCAGCGCCTCCAGGCCTTGGTCGCGCTCGACGCGGTGGGCGCTTTCCTGCTCGGCCCATTGCACGAAGCGGCTGCACTGCAACTCGAAGAAGGCCCGCAGGTCATCGGCGGCGAAGCGCTCGCGGAATACCGTTTCCTTCTGGGTGATGACGTTGAAGTAGACGACGGCGAGATCGATGGCGTCGGTCTCCAGCGTCTGGCACAGCAGCCAGCCGTACACCTTCACCTGTGCCCAGTGCAGCAGCCGGTGGTTCTGCGGGATGCGCGCGACGTCGCCGCGGTGGGTCTTGATCTCTTCCAGCAGGTTGGCGTCGGGGTCGTAGCCATCGGCGCGGCCGCTGACCACCAGCCCCGGATACTCCCCGCGCAGCGGCAACTCGGCGATATAGCCAAGGCCCCGGCGCGAGACCACCGTGGCGTGCCCGGCCATGCCTTCCTGGGCAGTGGGCGCGGGGGTGAAGCGCAGGTCGAGGTCACCTTCCTTGGCGGTGAATTCGCACAGCGCGCGCACGGCGACGGCGTAGCTCATTGGCTTTCGTCCGCCTCACCCTGCCAGCGCACGTAGCAGACTTCTACCGGCATGCCGTGCTCGGCGCAGAACGCCAGCCAGCGCTTTTGATTATCCTGCAGGCGGTCGCCGGGGCCTTTCACTTCGATCATCCGGTAGCGCGCCTCACTGGGCCAGAACTGGATGAGGTCGGGCATGCCGGCGCGGTTGGCCTTCGGGTCGGCCAGCAGGCGCGCGAACCACAGCTTCAGGTGTGCCGCCGGCAGGCAGTGCAGGGCCTGCTCCAGCAGGTTTTCATCCAGCAGTTCCCAGTGCACGAAAGGCGAGAGGATGCCGGACTTGGTGGCGTAGGTGTCGCGGATGGCCGAGAGATACGCGTCGCTATCCAGCAGTGCCAGGCGGGCGGCGAAGGCTTCGGCGCGGCGGCTGACGAAATCGCCGCGATACAGATCGCTGGGCCCGGCCTGGAAGGGGTGGAAGAAGGCGCCGGGCAGCGGGGCGAAGATCACGTCCCAGCAGAGCAGGCCGAACAGGCTGCAGACCAGCGCGTTCTCCACGTAGTGCACTGGCGCCTCTTCCTCGTGGAGCACGGATTGCACGGCGAATTCGACGTTGACGTCGGGGCGCGGCAGTTCCAGGTCGATACGCAACGGTGGTACGGGCTTGGCCGCTTTTTCCTTCGGCAGCCCGAGTTGGCGGACCAGTCGCGTCAGCGCGCGCTCCACAAGCTGCAGCTCGCCGTCGCTTTCCGGCGCGGTCAGTGCGGCCTGGGCCAGTGCATGCGCTTCATCGAAGCGCTGCAGGCGTTCCAGCACGCGGATCTGCCGCTGTCGCGAGCCCCCGGCAGTGGTCCGCTGATAGAGCGCCAGGGCGGCGTCCAGCTCGCCTTCACGTTCCAGCTGATAGGCCATGCGGTACAACAGGCGGGCGTGGCGGGCTTGCAGGTAGGCGTTGTCGCTGCGGAACTCGCCCAGTTCGACCAGCAGCTCGGCGATGGATTCGCCGGCGTCGAAGCGGACGGCGCCATTCCACAGGTGGATGTAGGCCTCCAGTTCATCGCGGCGGCGGAAGGCGCGGGAATCGGGGGTGAAGGGGACGGTTTCGTAGCGGAAGATGCCGAGGTCGGCGAGGACGAATTCGGACCAGTCCTGCTGCAGGTTGCCGAAGAACAGCAGGCGCAGGCGGTCGCACAGCGGCGTCGCCATGAGGGTATAGAGGCGGTCGAGGTCCGGGTACCAGCTGTCGAATGGCTGCACCTGCTCGTGATAGGCGTGCAGGTGCTCGTACAACTCGGCCTTCTTCAGCGAGCCGCGCGGCAGGTCGTCGCGGAAGCGCGCGAGCAGCTCATCCTTGAGCAGCAACGGCAGCAGTTCGTCCAGTGCCAGCGGGTAGTCATCGCTCAGCCAGCCCAGCTCCAGCAGCGGCGCGGCGGCCTCGGGGATATCGCCGATCTCGGCATAGCTCAGTTTGCTGGCGCGAAAGTGCGGCCCCTTGCGCATGACCAGGCGTACCAGCAGCGCCCGCGAGGGCAGCGGCAGCGCGCGGAAATCCGCGATGAACCGGGCTTCCTCGGCGTCGAGCAGGTCGGCGTAGCGCTCGCCGATCCAGTCGAGGGCGCGGTGGAAGTTGGTCAGGTAATAGAGGCTGGGGTCGAGCGGCGCAGACATCGGCGGGCACTGGTTTTACATACAGTGCCAAGGATGGCGTGGTGAAGGCTTGGCCGCAAGGGGTAGTGCGGCCTTTCATCGGGAGGTATGGCATGCGTAGGGCGAATAACCGTTCACGGTTATCCGCCGTTCAGGTGCCCCGGAGCGATGAAACGGCGGATAACGCCGTTGGCGTTATGCGCCCTACGGATCAATCGAGACGAAATACCAGTGCCTTCAATCCGCTGTCTTCCTCGATGTCGGCGAATTCCGGCGGGTTCTCCAGGCGCTCGATGAAACGCAGTTGCGGCGCCTCGGTGGCCATGCCCTGGAGCAGGAAGTCGACGCCAACGGCCGGGTCGTTCACGCAGGCCAGTACGGTACCGCTGCCGTCCAGGAGTTCCGGCAGGCGGCGCAGGACGCGGGCGTAGTCCTTGTCGAGGACGAAGCTGCCTTTCTGGAAGCTCGGCGGGTCGATGATGATCAGGTCGTAGGGGCCGGACTTCTTCACCTTGCCCCAGGACTTGAACAGGTCGTGGTCGAGGAAGCTCACCCTGGACAGATCGTGGCCGTTCAGACGGTGGTTGTCGCGGCCACGGCTGAGCGCGGCGCGGGCCATGTCGAGGTTGACCACCTTCTGCGCGCCGCCGGCGATGGCCGCCACGGAGAAGCCGCAGGTGTAGGCGAACAGGTTGAGTACGCGCAGGCCGCTGGCGTTGGCCTGTACCCACTGGCGACCGTAGCGCATGTCGAGGAACAGGCCGTTGTTCTGCTTGCGGCCCAGGTCCAGCTGGTAGCGCAGGCCGTGTTCGCTGATCTGCCAGCCGTCGAAGGCTTCGCCATGAAGCACTTCCATGGTGCTTTCCAGGGTGTAGCGGTGCTGCAGCATCAGGCTGCGGGCGCCGGTGGCGCGCCAGGTTTCGCTTTGCGCCAGTTCGACCAGCATCGTCCTGAGTGCCGCCAGCTCGCCTTCGGCAGGCTCGCGGAACAGCGAAACCAGCAGCACGCCTTCCAGCCAGTCGGCGGTCAACTGCTCCAGCCCCGGCCAGCGCCGACCGCGGCCGTGGAACAGGCGGCGGGTCTCCGCGGGGGCGGGGTTCAGGGCCGCAAGCAGTTGCTCGCGCAGGGTAGCGATGGCGTCGGTGTTCATGCTTCGGGTCTTTCTACACAGGCTGATTCGGCGGATCGGGGCGGCGATTCTACGCGCTCAGCCGCCATGGCGCTGCACCCGCAGTTTTTCCTCCGGGCGCGGGGCGACGAAGTAGCGGTTGAGCGCCTCGTAGCCGGCCGGGTCCAGCGGGGCTGCCAGCGGGGCGATGGCATGGCGCGCCAGCAGGCGGCTGCGGCAGGTGGCCGGGTCGACGTCGAGGAAGTGCAGGCAATGCGCCGCGCCGGCCTGTTGCGCGAGGTCGCTCAGCCAGCGGCGGTCGGCCAGGGTATTGGCGGGAATATCCAGCACTACGCTGGTGCCGGCGCGCAGCAGGCCGACCACGTGCGGCCCCATCACCTTGCGTACACGGCGGGCGTAGAGTTGGTAGTCGTCGGGGCTGCTGATGCCCCAGGGGAAAAGCTCGGCCAGCCACTGTTCCTCGGCCAGCATCACGGTGCCCGGCGCCTGGGCCAGCTCCCGCGCCAGGCAGGACTTGCCCGACGCCGCCTTGCCGCACAGCAGGTGCAATGTGCCGGTACTCATGTCGTGGCCTCCAGCAGGTCGGTGCCGTAGGAGTTGTCCACGGCGCAGCGCCAGGCGCCGTCGGCCTCGCGGCGAAAGACGTAGGTGGCGCGGCGGGTCAGTTTGCCGTGGCTGGTGTCGAGCAGGGTCTGCGCCACGACCAGGGCGGTGTCGCCGGTCTCGAGGATTTCCAGGCGACCCTGGCGCACCCGCAGGTTGTGCCCGAAGTGCTCGGCGATGGCGACGAAGGCCTGGCGGATCTGCCCCTTGCCGCGTGCGAACAGGCCGGGCTTGACCACCAGCAGGGCGTCGTCGGTGTAGAAGTCGATCAGCGCGTCGAAATCCTCGCGGCCGATGGCTTCGTCAGCGGCCTGGATGAGCGCTTGCAGCGGGTGCTGTGGTGGGGGGAATGCCTGGTCCATCGGTGTCTCCTTGATCGGAGCCTCGGACGGCGGGCATTAAAAAACCCGCCGGGAGGCGGGTTTGGTTGTTCGCGGAATGCGCTAACCCACCATCGGAGCGATGGTGGTAATAATCTGCTGGAAGGTACGGTTGGCGGCATTCATGGGGCAGAAGCTAGCAGAAGTCTCACCGGTCGCGCCAGCCCTCTTTTTTTGCCGGCGGCATGGCATGATCGCGCCGGCCTGTGGTCCAAAAGGCCATGCCTTCCTCCACGTTGTAGCGGAGCCATTCATGTCATCCCTTTGCCCAACCCGCATCCTGCGCGCCCTGGCGCTGCTTGCCGGATTGGCCGTTTCCGTCGATGCCCTGGCGGTGACTTGCCCGTCAGGGCAGCGCCAGGTCTGCCTGGACACCTGTATGTGCCTGCCAGACCTCGGCGCCGTGCTCGGCCCAGTACTCACCGACACCCGCAAGGTGGCGGCCCAGGCGCTGGGCGTGTGGCTCCAGCAGTCCCGCGATCAGGCTGTGCAGGGCGGCACCGAACCGATACCGCTGGAAATCCGTGCTCAGTTGCAGCCCTACTTCGCCGATGACGTGCTGATGGCAGCGCGTTATTCCATTGGCGCACTGGACGACCTGAACGCCGGCCAGGCGATCATGCAGAACCCCGACACCGAGGCTGTCACCCTGGTGGACGTGATCGTCTTCCGCAGCGAAGAGGACGCGCAGAAGGACGTCGCTCTCTGGGCCCACGAGCTGTGGCACGTGAAGCAGTATCAGGAATGGGGTGTGCAGGGCTTCGCCACGCGTTACACGGACGATTTCGACGCCGTGGAGGCTCCGGCCTACGAGATGCAGCGGCGGGTCGCCAAGGACCTGCGCGACGGCAAGGTCACCGCACAGAAGAACTGACCTCAGCGGCTGGCGCTGGCCTCGGGCGTCGGCGTGCCGCCGCCCAGTGCCTTGCACAGGGCAATCAGCGTCAGGCGCAGCTGGGTATCGCTGTCCACCACGTCGCGGCGTGATTGCAGGTAGGCGCGCTGGGCGTCCAGTTCCACCAGGAAGTCGGTCATGCCGCCGGCATAGCGCGCCTTGGCCATGCCATAGGCGATATCGCTGCTGCGCAGTTTTTCCTGCAAGCGCTGGTTGCGCTGGCGTTCGGCGCCGTAGTGGCTCAGCGCGTCGTCGACTTCCTGCCAGGCCTTGAGCACGGTCTGCTGGTAGGACACGGCGGCTTCCTGCTGTTCCAGCTTGCGCAGATTGATCTGCGAGCGACGCCGGCCGTTGTCGAAGATCGGCAGAGAGAGGCTCGGGCCGACCGTCCAGGTCCGGCTTCCCCAACCGCCGAATTTGCTGTCTTCCACCGACTCGTAGCCGAAATGTGCGCCCAGGCGGATGGTCGGATAGAGGTCGGCCACGGCCACGCCGATGTTGGCGGTGGCGGCGTGCAGTTGGGCTTCAGCGGCGCGGATATCCGGGCGCCGGCGCGCCACTTCCGAGGGCAGGCCGAGGCTCAGGTCCGGTGCCTGCGGCGCAGTCTGCGCGACGGGTTTCAGGTCCTCGCGCAGGCTGCCCGGCTCGGCGCCGATCAGTACGCCGATCTGGTTGATCGCCGCGCTCTCGCTGGCCTGCAGTGGCGGCAGGCTGGAACGCAGCTCGGCGAGCTGGCCGCGCTGGCGTTCGACGTCGAAATCATCCACCAGCCCGCCATCAGCCCGCACCTGGATCAGCTGCATGGATTCCTCGGTGGCGGCGATGTCCTGCTGCGCCACGGCGATCTGTTGCTGCACGCCGCGCAGCTCGAAGTAGCTGCGGGCCAGTTCCGCCGAAATGCCCAGGCGGGTTTCCTCCAACATCGCCTGCTGCGCATCGACACTGGCATCGGCGGCCTCGATGGAGCGACGGATGCGACCCCACAGGTCGGGCTCCCACGAAGCGTCGAAGCCGGCCTGGTAGAGCGTGAAGGGTTCGGCCAGGACCTTGGCGATCTGGCCGCTGTCACCGGTCGGTGCGATGCGCTGGATCATCAGCGCGTTGGAGCCGTTCTCGCTCAGGCGCTGGCGATTCACAGCGGCCGAAGCGTTGACGTCGACGCCGCGCTGGGCCGCCACCATCTGCCGCTGCAGGCGGCTCTGGGCGAAGCGCAGCACGGCAGTCTTGAGGTCCGGGCTGGCCTTGTCGGCGCGGCGTTGCAGGTTGTTCAGCACCGGGTCGCTGAACAGGGTCCACCAGTCCTCGCTGAGCCGGGTACTGCCCTCCACCGGGTGCAGTTGTCCGGCGCCGGCGCGGGCGGCCTGCCAGCTCGCTGGTGCCTGGGTTTTCGGCGCTTCGTAGTCGGGGCCGACGGCGCATCCACCAAGGGTGATAACGACAATTGCAACGGGAGTGAGGTTGCGCTTCATCTTCTTTCTCTCACGCAAGCCGGTGGCGGAACAGCCACGAGGCGAGTGGCAAGGTGACCGCAGCGACCACCAGCATGGGGATCAGGTTGAGCCCCACGTCGGCCAGGGTCGCGCCTTCGAGGTACACCCGCTGGATCAGGTCGATACCGAAGCGCAGCGGGTTGGCGTAGGTCACGATCTGCAGGAACTCGGGCATGTTGCGCACCGGCGTGGCGAGGCCGGACAGCAGCGTCAGCGGCATGATCAGCACGAAGGTGTAGAGCATCGCCTGCTGCATGTTCAGCGACACGGCGCTGATCGACATGCCTAGCCCGACGCAGGCGATGGTGAAGACCGTCAGCCCGCCATAGAGGTTGATCAGCGAGCCGGCCATGGGTATTCGGAACCAGAACAGCGCCATCAGCAGCACCAGCGTGGCCTGCACCAGGCCGATGAGTAGCGGCGGGATGGCCTTGCCGAACATGATTTCCAGCGGCGTGTAGGGTGTCACCAGCAACTGGTCGAAGGTGCCCTGTTCGCGTTCTCGGGCGACCGAGAGTGCGGTGAGCATCAGCGTCTGCATCATGCTCAGGGTGGCGATCAGCGCGGGGATCAGCGGCCAGCGGGTTTCCAGGTTGGGGTTGTACCAGGAGCGGCTGACCACGCTGATGGGCGCCGAGGCCAGGCCCTGTTCGCGGTTGAACTGGTCCACCACCACGGCGAGCCCGGCAGCGGCGGAGCCGGCGGTGTTGGAGTTGCGGCCGTCGAGGATGACCTGTATCGGCGCCGGGTCGCCCTGGGTCAGGTGGGTCTGGAAGTCCGACGGGATGTGGATCACCAGCAGCGCCTTCTGCTCGTCGATCACCGTCTGGATTTCCTCGACGCGGGTCAGGGTCGCCACCCGGTGGAAGATGCCGCTGCCGTCCAGGCGCGAGGCGAGGCGGGTGGAGGATTCGCTGTGGCTGAGGTCGAGGATGGCGTAGGGGGCGTCGTTGAGGTCGAAGGTCACGGCGTAGCCGAACAGCACGCTCTGCATCAGCACCGGCGCCACCAGCACGATGCGGTTGGCCGGGTCCTTGAGGATCACCAGCAGTTCCTTGCGCCAGAGGTTGAGGATGCGCCAGAGAAATTCCATGTCGTCAGAACCTGCTCAATGTCTGCCTGCGCTTGCCCATACTGCGTTGGAAACAGGCTCAAAATGCTCATTTACAGCACGTAAACTGCGCTTTCTCGCCCGTTTCCGCCTTGTCTGGGCTGCGCTCGGCGAGACCTTGAACACGTTCTAGTCCAGCCGCTTGCGCGTCACCAGCCGCGCCAGGCCCAGCAGCGCGACGGCGTAGGCGGCGAGGATGGCGCAGTTCTTGAAGATCATCGGCCAGAAGTCGCCGGCCAGGAACAGGGATTTCACCAGCTCCATGAAGTAGGTCGCCGGCAACAGGTTGCCGATCACGCGGATGGCGGTCGGTACGTTGCGCAGGTCGAAGATGAAGCCCGAGAGCATCATCGCCGGCAGGAAGCTGGCGAGCAGGGCGATCTGGCTGGCGAGGAACTGGTTCTTGGTCACCGCCGAGATCAGCAGGCCGATGCCCAGCGCCACCAGCATGTAGAGCATGGAGGAGATCACCAGCACGATGAAGGAGCCGTAGATCGGCACGTCGAACAGGAAGCGTGCGGCGAGCAGGCACAGCGCCAGGCCGATCATGCCGATGCCGAAGCAGGGGATGATCTTCGCCAGGAGGATTTCCACCGGGCGCACCGGCGTGACGAACAGTGCTTCCAGCGTGCCGCGTTCCCATTCGCGGGCCATCACCAGGGCGGTGAGGAAGGCGCCGACCAGGGTCATGATCAGCACGATCAGGCCCGGCACCAGGTACCAGGTGCTGGTGTTGGCGGCGTTGAACCACATGCGCTGGACGATGGTGACCGCGCCAGCCTGGCTCGCTGAGCCGGCGCCACGGTCGGCCTGCTTCTCGGCGTAGCCCGCCAGTGCGCTGCTGACGTAGGTGGAGACACTGGCGGCGCGGGTGGCGTCCGAACCCTGAACCAGGACCTGGATCTGCGCATGGCCATCGTTGAGATTGCGGGTGAAATCGGAAGGGAACTGCACCACCGCGTCGACCTCGCGGGCTCGCATCAGCTTCTCGCCTTCGGCGAACGAACGCACCAGGTGCGGCTCCAGGTATTCGGTGCGGCTGATCCCGGCGGCCACATCGCGGGCCACGGGGGAGGGATCGTCGAGGACGATGGCGACGATGGCGCGTTTCACGTCCAGCGACAGGCCGTAGCCGAAGATCAGGATCAGCGCGATGGGCAGGCCGATGCCGATCAGCAGGTTGCTGCGGTCGCGCACCAGTTGCCGCACTTCCTTGCGGGTCAGCGAGGCCAGGCGCCGCCAGAAGCCGTCGGCGCTCATGCCGTGCCTGCCTTGGCGTGCTGGCGGTTGGTCTCCACAATTTCGATAAAGGCCTGCTCCATGTTCAGCGTGCTGCCCTTGCCGCCGGCCTGTTCGCGCACTTCCCGCGGCGTGCCCATGGCCAGCAGCTTGCCGGCGTCCTGGATGACGATGCGGTCGCAGTACTCGGCCTCTTCCATGAAGTGCGTGGTGATGATGATGGTGGTGCCGGACGCCGCCAGCGCCGTGATGCGCTGCCAGAAGCCGCGGCGGGCGAGGGGGTCGGCGCCGCTGGTGGGTTCGTCGAGGAAGAGGATTTCCGGCTCGTGAAGCAGGCCCACCGCCATCGCCAGGCGCTGCTTGAAGCCGCCGGGCAGCTGGCCGCTGGGCGAATCCTCCTGCCCGGCGAGGTCGAATTGGCGGGAAACCTCGGCCATCCGCTGCTTCAGCTGCCTGCCGCCCAGGCCATAGGCGCCGCCGAAGAAGCGCAGGTTCTCCGCCACCGAAAGGTTGCCGTACAGGGAAAACTTCTGCGACACGTAGCCGACCTTGCGCCGCGCCTGGGCCCGCGCGTGGCGCAGGTTGACCCCGGCCACCTGCAGCGTGCCGCTGGTGGCCGGCAGCAGCCCGCAGAGCATGCGGAAGGTGGTGGTCTTGCCGGCGCCGTTGGGCCCGAGCAGGCCGAAGATTTCCCCGCGGTGCACGCTGAAGCTGGTGCTGGCCACGGCGGTGAAGTCGCCGAACTTGCGCACCAGGTTCTTCACTTCGATCACCGTTTCGTCGCTGTCGGCGTGGCCATCTCCGTGGCGACGGGTGCCGGCCTTGAGCGATTCCATGTCGACTTGCTCGGCATCGCTGCGGGCGCGCAGCAGGAACATGAAACCGTCTTCCAGGCGCGCGTCCACCTGGTGTACCGGGGCTCCATCGAGTAGCTGGTCGAGCTTGCCCTGATCCGCGTCGGGCTGGCGGATGAAGCGCACTTCGCCCGATTGCGGCACGGCATCGACGATGTTCTGGTGGTCGTCCAGCAGCCGCGCCTGCAAGGTGCGCGCAGGTTCGTCCGGGGGCGGGGTGGCGATGAAGCAGAGGTTGTCGGCGTGCTCGCGGATCGATGCCGGGTCGCCCTTGGCCATCAGTTGGCCCTGGTGCAGCAGGAAGACTTCGGCGCAGCGCTCGGCCTCGTCCATGTAGGAGGTGGAGACCAGCACGCTGAGTTGTTCCTGTTCGATCAGTTGCTGGATGATTTCCCACAGCTCACGGCGCGACAGCGGGTCGACGCCAACGGTAGGCTCATCGAGCAGCAGCAGGTCCGGTGAGCGCACCAGGGTGCAGGCCAGCCCGAGCTTCTGCTTCATGCCGCCGGAGAGCTTGCCCGCCGGGCGGTCGGTGAAGCGGGCCAGGTCGGTCATCTCCAGCAGGCGCTGGTAGCGTTCCTGGCGCGCCTTGTGCGGCACGCCGTGGAGGTCGGCGTAGAGGTCGAGGTTCTCCTGCACGCTCAGGTCTTCATAGAGGCCGAAGCGCTGCGGCATGTAGCTGATGCGGTCCTGAACCTGCTGCGGGTGGGCGTGGACGTCCAGGTCCAGCACGGTCAGGGTGCCGGAATCGGCTTGCAGCAGCCCCGCAACCAGGCGCAGGAAGGTGGTCTTGCCGGCGCCGTCCGGACCGACCAGTGCGGTGAGCTGGCCGCGCGGGATGTCCAGGCTGATGTCCTTGAGTGCCTGCACGGCCTTGCCCGACTCCTTCACCAGGAAGTGTTTGGCCAGGCCCTCGGCGCGGATGACCGGGCCTTCTTCGCGGCCTGCCGGAGTCGTGGTCATCAGCGTTGCTCGTCGGCGAAGCGCACCGTGGCCGGCATACCCAGGCGCAGGCGATTGTCCGGATCGGCCACCAGCACACGGACTTCGTAGACAAGGCTGGTGCGTAGTTCTTCGGTCTGCACGGATTTTGGAGTGAACTCGGCCACCGAGGAGATGAAGCCGACGTGGCCGTCGATGGCCTGGTCCGGATGGCTGTCGGTGAACACCTGTGCCTTGAGCCCCGGCTTGATGCGGCCCAGGTTGGTTTCGCTGACATAGGCCCGGATCCATTTCGGATCGGTCAGCGCCAGGGAGTACACCGGGCGTTGCGGCGAGGCCAGGTCGCCGGGCTCCAGCAGGCGCGAACGTACGGTGGCGTTCTGCGGCGCCTTGAGGTCGGCCTCGTCGAGGTTGTGCTGCAGCAGCGCCACATCGGCGCGGGCGGCGGCGAGCTGGGCTTCGGCCTGGGCGATGTCTTCCGCGCGCGGACCGATCTGCGCCAGGCGCAGGGACTTCTGGCGGTCTTCCAGCTCGGCCTGGGCGACCTTCTGCTGCGAGGTGGCGCTGTCGATGTCCTGCTGGCTCACGGCACGGCCGCCCGGGCTGCTGGCGCGGATATTCTGCAGGCGGCGCAACTGTGTGTTGGCGAGGTCGAGCTGGGCGCGGGCGGCCTTGTCCTGGGCCTTGGCGCGGTCGATGTCCTCGGGGCGCGAGCCGTTCTTCAGACGCAGCAGGTTCTGTTCCTGGGCGGCGATCTGCGCCTGGGCCTTGTCGATCTGCAGGCGCAGGGTGCGGGTATCGAGGCTGGCCAGCACGTCGCCGGCTTTCACCGGGTCGCCTTCCTCGACATTCATCTTCGCGATGCGCTCGCTGCCGGTGAAGGCCAGCGACACCTGGCGGATGTCCACGTTGCCGTAGAGCACCAGGCGTTTGTCGTCACTCGCGCGCGAGTGCAGGTACCACCACACTCCGCCCCCCAGCAGCAGCGCCACGAGCGCCACCAGCACCAGCTTCTTAGGCATTCAGGCCTTCCCTGTTTCGTAACAGCCCGATGAAGGATAGACAGTTCCACGCCAAGCATGGGGACCTGTATCAATGGCGAAGCGCTCTGGCCTGCTGGCCCGGCCGTTTCGATGAGCATTCGGCAGCGACAGGGGATGAAGGTTTCAATTCGATGGCGCCGCCGTACGGGCTTCCCTTGTACGTTTCGTCAGTTCCCGCGTCATGGGGCGGATTGCCTGTTAGCGTGGTGTGACACCCCTCATGGAGATGCCGCCATGGGCAACCAGAAGACCGTCCTGAGCCAGCATCCTGGGTCGTGGCGCCTGCGCGCCCTGCGGATGCAGTGGTTTGGCCTGGTGTTGCTGTTCCTGGCCGCAGCCCTTGCGGCGTTGACCGATTTTCTGCAGCAGGACGGCGCCGTGGCGACCATCATCGCTTTCGCCGTGGTCGGGTTGCTGGCGTTGGTGGTGGCGCGGGTGATCCTGATGACGCCCACGCCCGCGTAGGTGCCACTGTCTTCTTCTGGGAAATTGCTGCCCGTGCATGCCCTTACCCCGCGCGCCCCGCTTCTCAGTGAGTGGGGCAGTCCGAGCAGACTGAGGCAAAGGTTTCATCCTGCACCGAACGGCCCACTCGCCATGAGGGCGAGGGCTGGGGTGATAGCCGGGCCAGGCGCAGAGGCTTCTCGCAAGAGCGGACCCTGGCTTGCGCCAACGCCGGCGTTCGGACTGCTTCAGCGTTGCGCAATCGACTGCCCCTGGGGCTGGATCTGCTGCTGCGGAATCCGCTGGTAGCCCATCTCCCCATCGTCCATGGGCGGTCTGGGTGGGGCGTCATGGCGGTCGTTGTGACCGCCGCAGGACGAGCCGCCGAGCAGCACGGCCAGCGCACCGATCAGCAGCAGGAGGGTGGACTTTCGCATGTCGTTTCTCCCGGCGATCCCCTTGATAAGTGAACGAGAAATCCCGGCAGGTGGATGGCTGGCCTGACGAATGGGAGCTGTTGCAACCCAGCGCCCAGGGCGGCCTGGCGATTGCTCTAAACTCCGCCACACGGGCCTGAGCACTATCGTGCAGATCGCCGGGGCTAAGCCATACTCATCCGGACTTCCCAGGCATTGGGCCCGGGATCAAGGAGTGTGGGATGCTCGATTACGTTGCCCTGGGAATACTGATCTTCGCCGCCGTGGTGTTGTTCTACGGGATCATCGTACTGCACGACATTCCCTACGAGATTGCCGTTCACCGCGACCATCCGCATCAGGACGCGATACATGCGGCGGGCTGGGTCAGCCTGTTTACCCTGCACGCCCTCTGGCCGTTCCTGTGGATCTGGGCCATGTTGTACCGCAAGGACCGTGGCTGGGGCTTCCACCACGGCAGGACGCCACAGGCCGAGGCGGAATATCTCGAAGGGCAACTGGCCGAGTTGCGCCAGCGGCTCGAGGTACTCGAAGGGCGCGCTCCCGCTGTCATTGCCGAACCGCCGCCAGTTCCGCCAGCAGCCCCGCCGTCACGACCCGGCGGGGAGGGCTGAGCCATGGACCTGTTGCTGATCCTGACTTACACCGCGATCTGCATCGCCATCTTCAAGATCTTCCGCATCCCGCTGAACAAGTGGACAGTGCCTACCGCCGTGCTTGGCGGCGTAGTGCTGATCGGCGCGCTGATCTTCACCATGAACTACAACCACCCGTATTCCGAGGTGGCTCGCACCTATTTCGTGACCACGCCGGTCATCCCTGTGGTGACCGGCCAGGTGATCGAGGTACCGGTGAAGGGCAACGAGATGCTCGAGAAGGGCGCCGTGCTGTTCCGCATCGACCCCAGGCCTTTCCAGCTCAAGCTGGATTCGATCAAGGCGCAACTGGTATCGGCGCGCTCCGACCAGGCCCGCGCCCGCGAGCTGGCCCTGCGCAATGTTGGCAACAAGCGTGATGTCGACCTCACCACTGCCCGCGTCGACGACCTGAACGCGCAATTGGCGCTGGCCCAGTTCAACCTCGACAACACAGTGGTGCGGGCGCCTTCACGGGGGTTCGTCACTCACGTCTCACTGCGCCCGGGAATGATGGCGACACGCCTGCCGCTACGCCCCTCGATGGTCTTCGTCCCGGACGAAGGCCAGTATTTCGTCGCCTGGATGCGCCAGAACAGCCAGCTGCGCCTGACCTCCGGGGATGAGGCGGAGATTGCCTTCGACGGCATTCCAGGCAAGGTCTTCAGTGGCAAGGTCAAGCAGGTCATCGGGGTGATCGGCGAGGGCCAGGTCCAGCCTTCCGGGACCTTGCTCAGCTACACTGGCTCACCGCCGGCCGGCCGTGTGCCGGTGTTCATCGAGATCACCGACCCCGACTATGCCCAGTACGCCAGCTTGATGCCCGGTGGCTCCTACGGCCAGGCAGCGCTGTACAGCCAACATTTCCACCATGTGGCGATCATGCGCAAGATCCTCCTGCGCATGGCGGCCTGGATGAACTACATCTTCCCGTTCCACTGATCCGAACCCGCGCTGCGGCCGCCCGGCCGCAGCCGCCTTCCTTCCACCGGCGCCGCGCGCCTGTCACGAAATGAAAAGCCCCTGTCGCACGATGTGAAGCTGCCCGCCGGCCCCCTGCCTATTGTCCGCTCAAAGGCGCTTGCCCGCTCCAATCGAAAGCGCCCACGACAACAAGACAACTGGAGATTCCGGCCATGGCCAAAGCCGTTCGTTTCTATGAAACAGGGGGACCCGAAGTCCTGCGTTACGAGGACGTGGAGGTCGGCGAGCCCGGCCCGGGGCACGTGCGCATCCGCCATGTGGCGGTGGGCCTGAACTACGCCGACACCTACTTCCGCAATGGTACCTACGCCGTTCCGCTGCCCAGCGGCATGGGCGTGGAAGCCGCCGGCGTGGTGGTCGCGGTGGGCGAGGGCGTGACCAACGTCGTGCCCGGTGACCGCGTGACCTACACCGGCTTCATCAACACCCTCGGCGCCTACAGCACCGAGCGCCTGGTTCCGGCGGCGCCGCTGATCCGCCTGCCGGAGAACATCGCTTTCGAGACCGCCGCCGCCATGACCATGCGCGGCCTGACCTCGGCCTACCTGCTGCGCCGCATTCACGACTTCAAGCCGGGCCAGAGCATCCTGCTGCACGCCGCCGCCGGCGGTGTCGGGCTGATCGTCGCGCAGTGGGCGAAGCTGCTCGGTCTGCGGGTGATCGGTACCGTTTCCAGCGATGCCAAGGCCGAAGTGGCCTTCGCCCACGGCTGCGAGCAGGTCATCAACTACAGCCATGAAAGCGTCGCCGAGCGCGTGCGCGAACTCACCGACGGACGTGGCGTGGACGTGGTGTTCGACAGCGTCGGCAAGGACACCTTCATGACCTCCCTGGAGTCGCTCAAGCGCCGCGGGCTGATGGTCTGCGTCGGTACCGCGTCCGGCCCGATCCCGCCGTTCGATCCGGTGCTGCTGGCGATGAAGGGCTCGATCTTCCTCACCCGTCCGGCCCTGGCCGACTACATCGCCGACCCGGCGGAAAAGGCGGCGCTGCTGGACGAGCTGTTCACCCACGTGGGCAACGGTGACATCCGCATCGAGATCAACCAGCACTACGCACTGGAAGATGCCGTGCAAGCCCACCGCGACCTCGAGTCGCGCAAGACCACCGGCTCGTCGATCTTCGTCATCTGAGGGCGTCGCCATGCACGTAGAACGTCTGACCTGCAGCATCGGCGCCGAGATTTCAGGAGTGAACCTGGGCGATGCGTCGCGCGACGAAGGGCTGTTCGCCGAGCTGCGCGAGCTGCTGCTCAAGCACAAGGTGCTGTTCCTGCGTGACCAGGACATCAGCCGCGCCGAGCACGTCGCCTTCGCCCGTCGCTTCGGCGAGCTGGAAGACCACCCGGTGGCCGGCAGCGACCCGGAGCATCCGGGCCTGGTGCGCATCTACAAGACCCCGGACCTGCCCAACGACCGCTACGAGAACGCCTGGCACACAGACGCCACCTGGCGCGAGGCGCCGCCCCTGGGCTGCGTCCTGCGCTGCGTGGAGTGCCCGCCGGTCGGGGGCGACACCATGTGGGCGAACATGGCCTTGGCCTACGACATGCTCCCGGCTGAGATCAAGGAGCGCATTGCCAAGCTGCGCGCCCGCCACAGCATCGAAGCCAGCTTCGGTGCGGCGATGCCCATCGAGAAGCGCCTGGCACTCAAGGCCATGTACCCCGACGCGGAGCACCCGGTGGTGCGCACCCATCCCGAGACCGGCGAGAAGGTGCTGTTCGTCAATGCCTTCACCACTCACTTCAGCAACTACCACACCCCGCAGAACGTGCGCTTCGGCCAGGACGCCAACCCCGGCGCGTCCGACCTGCTGCGCTACCTGGTGAGCCAGGTGTACATCCCCGAATTCCAGGTGCGCTGGCGCTGGAAGAAGAACGACGTGGCGATCTGGGACAACCGCTGTACCCAGCACTACGCAGTGATGGACTACCCGCCCTGCGTGCGCCGCATGGAGCGCGCCGGAATCATCGGCGACAAGCCGTTCTGAGCCCTCTCGACAACAACAATTCCAGGAGACAGACATGCAATTCTTCGACGATTCGCTGCACCCCGAGAACCAGGAAAAGGTGGTCATCACTACCGCTCCCTACGGCCCGGAATGGATGCCCGAGGACTTCCCCGAAGACATCCCGGTGACCATGGACGAGCAGGTGCAGAAGGCCGTGGACTGCTACGAAGCAGGCGCCACCGTGCTCCACCTGCACGTGCGTGAGCTGGACGGCAAGGGCTCCAAGCGCCTGTCCAAGTTCAACGAGCTGATCGCAGGTGTGCGCGAAGCGGTGCCGGACATGATCATCCAGGTCGGCGGCTCGATCTCCTTCGCCCCGGAAAGCGACGGCGAAGCGGCCAAGTGGCTGTCCGACGACACCCGCCACATGCTCGCCGAGCTGACCCCCAAGCCCGATCAGGTGACGGTGGCGATCAACACCACTCAGATGAACATCATGGAGCTGCTCTATCCGGAGTACCTCAAGGGTACCTCCCTGGAGAACCCGCTCTACCAGGCGGCCTACAGCGAGATGACCGTGCCGGCCGGCCCCGCCTGGGTCGAGGAGCACCTCAAGCGCCTGCAGGCATCGGGCATCCAGCCGCACTTCCAGCTCACCGGCATGCATGCCCTGGAAACCCTCGAGCGCCTGGTGCGCAAGGGCGTCTACAAGGGCCCGCTGAACCTGACCTGGATCGGCATCGGCGGCGGTTTCGACGGCCCCAACCCGTTCAACTTCATGAACTTCGTGCACCGTGCACCGGACGGCGCCACCGTCACCGCCGAGTCGCTGCTCAAGAACGTCCTGCCGTTCAACATGATGGCGCTGGCCATGGGGCTGCACCCGCGTTGCGGCATCGAGGACACCATCATCGGCCAGCATGGCCAGCGCATGACCTCGGTCGAGCAGATCCAGCAGTGTGTCCGCGTTGCCCACGAACTGGGCCGCGAGGTCGCCAGTGGCAAGGAAGCGCGCGCCATCTACAAGATCGGCGTGCAGTACGACAGCGTCGAGGAAACCCTGCGCATGAACGGCATGGCGCCCAACCGCCAGCCGGGCCAGAAGTCCGTCCCGCAACGCGCGTGACAGGCTCCAGTGCGGGTTCTGCCAGTAACCCGCACTGGCTTTATCCAAGAACAACAAGAATCCACTGACTCCCCCGGAGAGCTAGCACCATGGCCATCCACTCCGTCGCCCTGGGCGACATCCCTGCCACCGCGCCCAGCGTGCCGCGCCGCTATGCCTGGGTGGTGTTCGCCCTGACCTTCGGCCTGCTGATCTCCGACTACATGTCGCGCCAGGTGCTCAACGCCGTGTTCCCGCTGCTCAAGGTCGAATGGGCCCTGAGTGACGCGCAGCTCGGCCTGCTCAGCGGAATCGTCGCAGTGATGGTCGGTTTGCTGACCTTCCCCCTGTCGCTGCTCGCCGACCGCTGGGGCCGCGTGCGCAGCCTGGCGCTGATGGCCATGCTGTGGAGCCTGGCGACCCTGGGCTGCGCCGTGGCGCAGAACTTCCCGCAGATGTTCGCCGCGCGCTTCTTCGTCGGCGTCGGCGAGGCCGCCTATGGCAG
>OGQD01000343.1_pt1 | contig 36891 bp, 26 predicted proteins | sample 1553091 | NCBI WGS metagenome assembly OGQD01 (sample SAMEA2580290, study PRJEB22360) | human gut metagenome | biome: human gut; feature: human-associated habitat; material: faeces | place: Denmark | collected 2008/2010
CGGCAAGAACAAGGCGGGAACCGAGGGCAATCGAAGCCTGCCAGGCCGCACAGATCGTGGTGGATCCGCTGACCACACGCGACTTCAATTCGCAGACCACCACGTTTGTGGCGGCGAACCCGCTCGATTTCGTAGTGGCTTTGCTTGAAGCGGGGACCGTTCCCAATCCAGAAGAATCTATGGCCTACGCACCCCTGCCGCAGAATGTTCACGAGTGGGGGCTTATCGACCGTGCCCGAACCGAACGCATATTGGCAACCGATTTCGCTGCCGATAGCCAGTTTGAAGGTTCTTACCTGCGTGCGGTGCTGGAAGGAATTCCCGCAGAAAGCCTGCTGTTCACGGCAAACAGCATGTCGGTCCGCGCGCTCGATGCCTTCTACGTAAGCCAAGCGAAGCATCTTACCGTGCTGGCAAATCGCGGCCTTAACGGCATCGACGGAACCGTTTCCACGGCATTGGGCGCAGCGCAAAGCTTCAAGCAGACCGTTATGGTCACGGGCGATTTGACCTTGCTGCACGACCTGAATTCGCTGGCGCTGCAAGGGGAAATGCTTTTGCGTGAACGCCAAGGCTCGCCAAGGCCCAGCATCGTTATCGTGCTCTTGAACAATAATGGCGGTGCCATCTTCGACATGCTGCCGCAAAAATCTGACGAATCGTACTTCGAGAGGTTGTTCCTAACGCCTCAGAAGGTTGATTTTGCCGCCGCAGCGGGTGCCTTTGGGGTACCCACAGCTACGGTGCATACGGTGGCAGAATTCAAGCAGGCATTTAGCGGATTCTTGGGTGAACAGGGTATATCCTTAATAGAAGTTCCCTTGCCCCTGACGGGAGTGCGGGAGCGCTACGATCAGTATTGGTAATGCGCATGTGCGCACGTGCTTGAGGGGAGCAACCGATGCACAATCACACTTGTGGCTGCGGTCACCACGAAGGGGATGCTGGCTGCGGCTCCCACGAACATGATCACGGCGAAGTATGCGCGTGCGGCGCTCATCACGTCTCGCCTGAAGTTGAGCCTCTGGCGTCAGCATGGAGCATGCTGGGCAAAACTTCCAAGGAACAAACGGTGCCGCCTACGCGCGAATTCGACTTTGACTGGGAAGGCCAGAAGATCCACGTATATCAGTGGGGCAAGGCCGATAACATCCCTGTTGTTTTGCTCCACGGCTTTATGCAGACGGGCTTAAGTTGGAGCATCATCGCCGCCGCCCTTTCAGGCAATCACTGCGCATACGCGCTTGATTTCCTGGGGCATGGCAGAAGCAGTAAGCCAAGCAACGTTGAGCTTTATCGCTACGACGCCATGGTGCGTATGGTGGAATCGTTCTTGGAGCAGGTTGCGTGTGTGGGGCATGAAGGCGCCAAGCGCCGCGCCCACGTTATGGGCTATTCCATGGGTGGACGCATTGCCCTGGGGTTGGCCTCTTCTGAAAAAGACCTGCTGTATTCGCTGATTCTGGAAAGCTGCAATTTTGGGCCTGAGGGCAATGAGCAGCGCGCTGCCGCAGAAGAGCGCAACGTTGGCTGGGCGCAACGGTTGCGCAATAACGGCATCGAAGAATTCGTAGAGTACTGGGAGACGCTGCCGCTTTTCGAATCGCAGCGTGAAATGGGACTCGATGAAGAGCTTCGCCCCGAGCGTTTGGCCAACGACGCTGAATCGATGGCGTTGTGTCTGGAAGGCGCGGGAAAGCACGCCATGCCCGATGCTTCTCAGGCGTCCGCCGTGGTGGCAAGCACCTGGGTACCCGTCAAGTACCTGTGGGGCTACGACGACTGCGGCAGCGAAGCGGTAGCGCATCGGTTGGAACACGACGGCATTGATGTGACCTCGTTTGGAACGGGGCACAACGTACACTTAGAGGCGCCCGTTCTTTACGGTACAGTAGTGCAGGAATTTTTGTCCGGCATAGAACCCAGGGGTGCAGCCCCAGAAGGTTCCGGGCATCAACAATAAGGAAGGACATCCATGAGCGATTTTCCTTGGGAAAAAGTTAAAGATTACGACGAGATCATCTACGAAAAGTACGATGGCATCGCCAAAATCACCATCAATCGCCCCGAGCGTCGCAACGCTTTCACTCCGAAGACGAACGTCGAGTTGTTTGACGCGTTTTCCCTTGCGCGCGACGACCAGGAAGTGGGCGTTATCATCCTTACCGGCGCTAACCACGACGGCAAGGACGAAGACCAGGCGTTCTGCTCTGGCGGCGACCAGAAGGTGCGCGGCAACGGTGGCTATGTAGGAGAGGACAACATTCCGCGCCTGAACGTGCTTGACCTGCAGCGTCTTATCCGCGTAGTGCCCAAGCCTGTTATCGCTATGGTGAACGGCTACGCTGTGGGCGGCGGCCATGTTCTTCATATTCTGTGCGACCTTTCCATTGCGGCGGAAACCGCTAAGTTCGGTCAGACCGGCCCGCGCGTTGGCAGTTTCGACGGTGGCTACGGTGCCTCGTATTTGGCTGCTATCGTCGGCCAGAAGAAGGCTCGCGAGATTTGGTACCTTTGCCGCCTGTACACGGCAGCGGAGGCTCTGGATATGGGCCTGGTGAACAAGGTTGTTCCTTTCGACGAGCTGGAAGCCGAGTGCGTTTCCTGGGCTAGGGAAATGCTTCAGCTTTCGCCTACGGCCCTGCGTTTCCTGAAGGCATCGTTCAATGCTGCTACCGACGGCTATGCCGGTTTGCAGCAGCTTGCAGGCGATGCCACGCTTCTGTACTACACGTCTGACGAAGCGAAGGAAGGCCGTGACGCCTTCAAGGAAAAGCGCAAGCCCGACTTCGACAAGTTCCCGAAATTCCCCTGATCTGAAATTCCCTGATAAAGGATGTGACGGCAATGATTGCCCAATTGGCGGAAATGGCCTACCGCAAGGCCGGTCAGATGTTTTTCTGCGTGCAGAAAGATGCGCGCTCGGTAACGTTTAGCTATCGCCGCGCCCGCTTTGCTGCTGCGGCTCTGGCTCAGCAGCTTGCCAAGCGCGGTTACGGTCGTGGCACCACGCTTGCGTGCAATCTGTACAACGGTGCCGAAATCGTGATTCTTTCCTTGGCGGCGGCGTACGGCGGCTTCACGTTGGCGCTGCTGAATCCGCGTCTTTCCTACGAAGAGCGCAAGCTGCGCATCGTGGAGTTGGAAAACGCCACGGGCGAAGCCGGCATCGACGTATTGGAACAGTCTGCGGTTGAGCGCCTGATGATCGATGCGACGGGCTACGGCCTTGCCGATTTTGCCGCTTTGCCGGAAGGCTCTGTGCCTCACGCCACGCAGTTTGAAGCGTTCGCCCGCGAATGCGAACAGGCGTGGGATGGCCAAGAGGCGGGCATTGTCATGTTCACATCGGGTTCTTCGGGAACCCCGAAGGCCACGCTTTTGCCGTGGAATTGCATCACCGGTGCCGCCACCGCGGCAAACCGCGCTTTGGCGCTGGAAAGTCGCGGTGTGTGGCAGATGGTGCTGCCCATGTGCCACATTGGCGGCTTCCAAATCATGGTGCGCTCTCTTCTGAGCGGTGGCTCGTTCATCGTGTACGAGCGCTACAATCCCGTGCGCGTGCTGAATGACGTGCTGAGTTTCCGCGTTACGCATATTTCTGTAGTGGATAAGATTCTGGCCGATTTGCTGGAAAACGATCGCGACAAGGTTATCGGGCAGTACGCATGCATTCTTTTGGGCGGTGCGGCGCTGAACGAAAAGACGCTGCGCATGGCTTTGCGCGCAAAGGCAAACTTGTACTCCAGCTACGGCATGACGGAAACTTCCAGCTTCATTGCCACGGCTCCGGTGATCCGCGGTTTCGATGGCGGGCTGGAGCTTCTGCCCGGCTACGATGCTCGCATCGTAAGCCCCGATGCCGATGGCATTGGCCAGCTGCACGTTGCGGGCCCCGGCATCTTCGAGGGCTACCTGAATGCTCGCAAGGCCATGAGCGCCGATGGCTATTTCGTTACCGGTGACAGAGCATCTATCGACCGTAACGGTCTTTTGCGTGTGTACGCGCGCACCGAAGACCTCATTATTTCGGGTGGCGAAAACATCTACCCGGCTGAAGTTCAGGATGTTCTGCTGGGCATTCCTGGCGTGAAGGACGCCTATGTGTTCGGCACCGCCGACGAAACCTGGGGGTATCGCCCTGTGGCGTTCATCGAGGCCGACTATTCTGCCGAAGCCATCGCCCGCGACCAAGAAGAGTTTGGAATCGACCCTGCTCAGAGCTGCATTCGTCCGGCAACGTGCCCGCAGGAATACGCCCATATGGTGCACGATTACCTGAACGGTTGCATGTCGAAGCTTCATCACCCCAAGCATATTTTGGTGATGGACGAATTCCCGCGCACCATCGCCGGCAAGGTGGACCGACGTGCGCTGAAGCAGCGCTACGACAAGCGCATCGACATCAAGTCGCTTACCCTGTATCGCGTGAAGCAGCCCTTTTCCCATCCCGTGAAGACAGCCAAGGGCAACGTCGATTTCCGCGAATCGTTCTTCGTGGAAGTGGAGGACTGGGCTGGGCGCACGGGTATTTCCGAGTGCGTTTCGTTTGCCACCAATTGGTATCTGCCCGAAACCATCGAGGAAGATTACGCCGTAGTGCGCGACTCCATTGCCCCTGTGGTGTTAGGTGAGCGCTATCTGCATCCCAGCGAAGTGTCCGCTTCGCTTGCCACGTTCCCCGGTTTGGCGAAGTATCCCATGGCGAAAGCTGCGGTGGAGCCTGCCATCTGGGACTTGTACGGCAAGATCATCGGCCAGCCGCTTTCGAAGATGATTGGCGGCTCGAACGCCGAGAAGATTCTGGGCGGTGCCGTGGTGGGCATCGCTCCTGTTGAAGAAGTGCGTGCGGCGGTAGACAGCTTGGTAGCCCAGGGGTACACCCGTGTGAAGATGAAGATCGAGCCGGAAACCGCACTCGAATGCGTGGCTGCTGTGCGCGCCGACCATCCCGACTTGACGCTGATGCTCGACGCCAACCAGTCGTTCGACGAATCGTATCTGAACGTGCTGTATAAGCTCGACGCATTGAACCCTGCATGCATCGAGGAACCTTACAATCCGAACTACGTTCCCAACAGTGGCGAGCGCAACCTATTCGTGCGCCTTTCGCTGCTGCAGGATGAACTGAAAACCATGGTATGCCTAGACGAATCGGTGGTAACCGCAAGCGACATGGAAGCAGCCATGGGGTTGGACAACCTTCGTTGCTATGCCTTGAAGATTGCGAAGTTCGGCGGCATTCAGCCCACGCTCGACTTCTACCACTGGATGCGCAGCCTTGGCAAAACGGTTTGGATGGGCGGCATGTTCGACACGGGCGTTTCGAAGCGCATGCACGCGGCTTTCGCAACCTTGCCAGGCATGGATTTGCCGCCCGATGTTTCGGATTATTCGGCATATTTTGCCCACGATACCGCCCTTCCCCCGTTGGAGCTTGAGCACGGCGAATTGGTGCTGAATGCGCCCAAGAACCCCGTCGGCCTCGGCTGCATCCTGGACAAGGAGTACCTGAAGTCCATTGCGATCGACGAAGTAACGGTTACCACCGAAGGATAGTGTTTTTTGCCATGCGAAAAAAGCTGCTGGTTGTTGTTGCCGCGTTTGCCTTAGTGCTTTGCATGCCCGCCATGGCATTTGCAGCCAATTCGGCTTTCGACAAGGGAACGGCGGAAAGCACGAGCTACGTTGACACCTATACGGGAAACGCTTTCCTTATGGAGCGCGATGCGCTGAACCTTACTGTTGGGCGCGACCTATATTGGGTGGGGGACACGCTTAACGCTCGGGGCCTTGAAGTAGGCGGAGGAACCGGCGGCAGCGCTTTGCTTGCTGGCAGCACGTTGAACGTGGCTTCTTCTGCTATTCACGGTAGCTTGCGTGCGGCAGGCCAGACTGTCAACGTTTCTTCGACGACGGTTGGGAACAACATCACCGTTGCTGGGCAGAATGTGTCTATCGCATCCGATGTTTCCGCAGGTGGTGTGTATGCTGCTGGTTCGAATGTGAGCGTATCGGGAACCTATCAGGGTGCAGCTTTTGCCGTGGGAACGGTTAACCTTGCCGGATCCTATGCAGGTGATGTTAACGTTTCGGCGGGGACCACGGTGGGCGGCACGCTGCGGGTGCCGAACAATGCGCAGGTTACCATCGAAGAAGGCGCCAACGTTCCCAACGTAAGCTATGTTGACGATGCCTTGGTTTCTACCGTTTCCGAAGGATCGGAACAGAACCCGTTTTCGGTGATTGGGCCGTTGCTGTTTTCATGCATGGCACATGCTTTGCTGGTGTTGTTGTTCTTCTTCTTGATTAAGGGCGCAATGGAAAGTGCCGTCAAGCTTACGGAAACGAAGCTTCCGCGCATGTTCGTGTTGGGTTTCGCGGAGTTTTTCGTGCTGCCCCTGCTGGGCCTCTTCCTGCTGTTCCCGCTTGTTACGGCTCCTATCTCTGCGTTGATATTCATTTTTATTGCAGTGCTGTGGATGTTTTCCATCCCGTTTGCTGGCTACGTGCTGGGGCGCCGCTTGTTCGAGGGCATGGCACCTTTGGGCGCGGGCGTGATAGGAACGCTTGTCCTTACCTCTGTTTGCTATATCCCGTACCTGTTCTTCGTGGTGCCAACCGTATGTTCCATCTTCGTTGCAGGCTACCTTACGCAAAGCTTCTTGGACAAGCGAGTGGGGAAATAGGGCCAGGTACCAGATTCCCATTTTCGGCTTCAGGACACTTCTAATAATGAATGCTTTAGGGCTGTCGGGCTTCCGGCGGCCCTTTTTAGTGGGATCCGGCACCTTTCTTTATTTTCCATTTATAGCGTGAATTGGTCTTTAGTTCAAAAAATATGGCACGTAGCCCAATTCCTTTGGCGAATGCACCATTTTCCCTGTTATAAAGAGAGAGGGGTTCGTATATACGAATGTTACGAACATACCTATTATCTGCGACGATTCAGTTGAAGCGCCTTTCTTCGCACGGAAAAGTGGGTTGGACGGTACGCAGATATCCCTTGGTGTTGAAAACTCGGCAGCATCGGGAGAGGCATTCTCTGGCAAACGAAAGCGAGATTGGGGATCAACGATGAAGCGAATACGACCATTACTGGCAATGGCCTTAGCGCTTGCTCTTATATGCTTGGGCGGCAGCTTTGCCTTTGCAGACGACGAGGGCAGCAACCGTTCCATGCGGGGGGGGTAGGCCCCACGGTAAAGGTAGATCCGTCTTCCATGAACGATTGGGCAGCGATTCTTGGCGGCGAAACGCCTAACACCGCAAACATCGGTCGAATATGGACGGACAAAACCGTATCAGCCGACGAAACGATTACCACAACCAGCGGAAGCGTCGTTAAGCGCGGGAGTTCAGCGTTCATAACGGCTCTTTCGGCACTCTCGTCCACGTCTAACGTGTCATCCACGTCCACCACGCCGCTCGACATTGTGCTGGTGCTGGATGCTTCGGGGTCGATGGATGATCCCATGAATCGCAATGACAATACGAAGCGCATTGACGCATTGAAGAAGGCGGCAAATGACTTCGTGACCACGATTGCCGAGCAGAACCAGGGCATCTCCGATTCATCAAAGCAGCATCAGGTTTCCATCGTGAAGTTTTCGGGCGATAAATCTGCTGTCGTGGGCAACGATACGTACACCAAAGGTGGATACGCATACAACTACAGCCAGGTTATGAAGACCATGTCCCCTTGCACGGATGCGGCCGCATTCACGAGCACCATTAACTCCATCAGACCAGCCGGTGCCACGCGTGCCGACAACGGCTTGCAGCTTGCCCAGAGCCAAACCTCTAACCGCGAAGATGCCAAGAAGATCGTTATCTTCTTCACCGACGGTTCGCCTACTTCTACTAGTGGTTTCGAGTCGGGGGTTGCCAGCGAAGCGGTATCGGCAGCGAAAGCCATGAAGGATAAAGGCACCACCGTGTATACCATCGGCATCTTCAGCGATGCAAATCCCTCTGCTGATCCTTCGGGAGCAAGCAACGAAAATAAATTCATGCATGCGGTTTCCAGCAATTATCCCGAGGCTTCCTATACCTATACCCAGGGATTCTGGGGCGGCTGGAATTGGGACCTGGGTACGCGTGCCGAAGGTTCCGACTTCTACAAGTCGGCCTCGAACGCTGATGATCTGGACAAGGTATTCGAAGGCATTTCTTCCGAGATAGTTAAGGGGTCGGGCTACCCAACGAAGGTCACTGAGGGCGCCGAGCATCAGGACGGCTTCATTACCATCGATGACGCGTTGGGCGCCTATATGCAGGTCGATGGCTTCAAGGCCATTGCGCTGAACGGGCAGACTTTCGAAAATCCCACGATAACCACTGCAGGTAATGTGGATACGTACACCTTCGACGGCACGGTAACCATGGACGGCAAGGACGTAAGCTTGGGCAACGTGGTGATCACGGTAACCAAGTCTAAAGATCCTGCCGTCGGCGACAAGGTTCAGGTGAAGGTGCCGGCAGCGCTGATCCCCCTGCGTAGCTACAACGTGGACCAAAAGTCTATGACCATGACGATTTCGGACACCAAGCCGATTAATGTTGTGTACACGTCGAGCCTGAAGCTTGGGGTGGAAAACCTGTTGGCAAACCCCGATGACACCATGTCAAAGTACCTGCAGGCGAACTCCCAGGACGGCAAGGCTTCGTTCTACAGCAACGATTGGGAACAGGGCTACCTGGGCAGCACCATTGCGAACTTCGAGCCCTCAAACGACAACATCTACTATTACTTCACGAGCGACACGCCTATCTATACCGATGAAGCGTGCACTCAGCGCGCCCATCAGGTGGTTGCGGATAATACCTATTGGTACAGGTACTCGTACTACGAAATGACGAATGCGGGTAGCGGTGCCGTGGAGGAAAAGGAGAAGGTCGTAAGATTTGACGGCGCTGATGCCGAGGGTATCGAGGGCTCCATCGGGGTGAACAGCCAAGGTGCCTACTTCAAGGCAGGTACTGCTCGACTGACGTATCTTAACGAGCTTTATAAGGCAAAAACCTCTAATGATACCGGGACTGCCATTGACGTGCTGAACCCGAAATGGGTTGGTGCAGGCCAGGTTGGGGCCTACTTGGGTAACAACGGCAAGCTTTCCGTTGACCTTCCCGGTGCTTTGGCGGTAACGAAAGAGCTTAAGGTGCCTGAAGGCTACGAGCTGAGCGATTTTGATAACGACTCGTTTAAGTTCACTATTGATATTGCCAAAGCCGCGAACAAGGGCTTCAGCGCCGTGGTGAAGAATGCGAGCGGCGAGCAGCAGGGCAATGCATTTACCTTGCAGTTCAACAATGAAGGCAAGGCAACGCACAGCTTGAAGGCCGGCGAAACGCTGTACGTGTATGGCCTTGGTGACGGCTGGAACTATAAGGTTTCGGAGGCTGGTCGTGATGGATTCACTCCGAAGTGGGAAGGCTATGAAGAGGGCAAAACCCCCGAAAGCGCAATTGCTGCTGGTCAGACGAAAAATGAGAAGGTAGTTAATACCTATAGCGCATCGGGCAAGCTTGAAGGAGCGAAGGCTCTTAGGGGCGAAAAGGTGCTTACGGGCCGCAGCTGGAACAGTACTGATAAATTCACGTTCCTTCTGGAAGCGCCCGAAGGCTCCGTCGGTGTTCCTATGCCTGAAGGGGCCATCGGCGGTAGAGCAACCGTTGAGGTGACCCAGCCTGACGGAACTCTGGCTGGTACTCCGGTTCCGTTTAACTTTGGCGACATTACGTATACCAAGCCGGGCGTGTATACCTATGAGATTCGTGAATCGGAAGCACTCAGCGTATTGAATCCTGGCGTAAGCGCATCGGAGGCATTGTATGAGGTTACGGTAACGGTTGCTGACGAAGGTCATACCGGCAATTTGACGGTAACTTCTGCTGAAATGAAGAAGTTGATTTCCGACGATGGCGAGAAGGTTGCCGACACGGAATCGGGGGCGAACGAGGCGGTATTCGTGAACGAATACGACACCCAGGAGGTTAAGTGGGCGCCCGTTGGAGAGAAGAAGTACACCGATTCGACTGATGCACGTCCCCTTGAGCAGGGTATGTTCCATGTAATTGCTTGCACGAATGATCCAACTGCACCCTTGCCCAAGCTTGATAGCGATCAGGAGATTTCGGGCGTACATAAAGGCGTAACCTACCGCGGCGCGGTAGTTTCCGTGGACGCGAACGGTGCCATTGCATTCCCGCAAGCAACATATACTTACAGCAACCTGGGTCAGGGGCAGACTGAAAAGACATTTACCTACAAGATTATGGAAGTGGTCTGGGATGGCAGCAATTGGCACTCCGTGGAGGACGCCCTTAAAGACTCGAATTATGCTTCGGCAGGAGTGAAGTACGACCCGACGATTTGGACCGTCAACGTAACCCTTAAGAACGACAATGGCGTGCTGGTGCTGAGTGCCCAGTACCTGGAAGACGGCGTTCCTGTTCAGGGGGCTTCCTTCCAATTCGCAAACAGCTATGACCCCAAGCCTGCAACGGCAACAATTGAAGGCTCCAAGACTTTGACGGGCCGCGATATGGCGGACGGCGAAACCTTCGGGTTCGAGCTTTCTGCTGCAGACGATGCTACGCAGCGCGCGGTAAGGGCAGGCACGGTAACTATTCCTACCAATACGGCTACGGTTCCGAATGCCTCTAGCGATAATCCAATGGGCTTCAGCTTCAGCAAGATCTCCTTCACTAAGCCCGGTACCTACAAGTTCAACGTGAATGAGACCCAGTGGAATGGCAATGCGTTGCCCGAAGACGGCACGGATGGCCTGACCTTCGACCGCAGCACGAAAACTGTAACGGTTGTTGTGACCGACGAACACGATGGTTCGCTGACGGCCAAGGTGGTTTACCCTGAGGGCGGCACAGCGTTCGTCAACCAGTACAACAGCTCCATGACATTTGCGGGCATCCAGGTTTCCAAGACCTTGTATGGTCGCACCATGCAGGCAAGCGATTTTGATTTCACCATCGATAGTGAGGACCCTGATTCCATAGCCCTGCTGGCTGATACCGACAAGAGCTTTACGAACGAAAATAACCGCGCTGCCGGCGTGGCCGATGTAATGACGAAGCTTACAGGCCATACCTTTACCTTGGATAATGTGGGTAAGACTTACGAATTTACCGTGAAGGAGAATATCCCTGCAGGTGCTACGCGGGATGCAGCAACGGGACTCTGGTTCGTTGAGGACACAGGTCTCTACTACGATGGCGCCAGCCACACGGTGAAAATCTCCATCACCGATAACGGCAAGGGCGAGCTGAGTGCAGCAACCACGGTAGATGACGAACCGAATACCAGCCTGGTTTCCTTCATGAACACGTATCGTGCCCAGGATGTTTCGTTCGACACTGCGAACGCTCAGCTGAAGAAGATCTTGGAGGGCCGCGATTGGCTGAATTCCGATAGCTTCACTTTCAACCTGAAGGCGCTTACCGATGGTGCGCCCATGCCTGAAGGAGCGGTTGATGGCGTGGCAACTGCAACTGTGACCAAGGCGAATGCCGAGAACTTCGGTTTCGGCAACATCACCTACACTTCCGATATGCTGCAGGGCGCTCCTTCCAAGACATTTAAGTACGAAGTATCCGAAGCTACGGGCACTATTGAAGGCATCGATTACGCAACCAACAAGGCCACTATTACGGTAACGGTTGTTGATAACGGCAAAGGCAAACTCACCGCTTCGGCTTCTACTGAAAACGGCACGTTTGTGAACCGCTACACGGCAAGCGTCAATTACACCGCCAATGGCGGCATCCAGTTGGCGAAGGTCTTGAATGGCCGTGATATGGTCGAAGGTCAGTTCAAGGTTGCGGTAACGCCCGCCAACGCGGAATCTGCCAATGTGCTCGGTCTGGCTGAGGGCAGCAATGAGTTCGCAATGCCTGCGGGCACCGACAGCAAACAGGTGTTGAAGCGGATTCTGAGTGACGACGTGGTGTTCACCCAGAGCGATGCGGGCAAGACCTACACCTATAAGGTTGCCGAGGTTAACGGAGGTGAGGCGGGTTATACCTACGATGGCACTGTCTACACGGTAACTATCAAGGTAACCATTTCCGACACTGGCAAACTCACGGTAACCACCACGGTAACCGGTGGCGAATCGGCGGGAACCTATGTGTGCACTTCCGATTCTGCGCAGCCCAACCCCGTAACCCTTGCGTTCACCAACTCTTATAAGGCGGAAGGCGATGTGGCTGTCAGCGGCACTAAGACGCTTTCCGGCCGCAGCCTGACCAACGGCGAGTTCAGCTTCGCGCTGAAGTACTTTGCAGGTGGCGACGACCTTCTTAGTGCGAAGAACGCTGCGAACGGCTCGATCAACTTCGGCACGCTGAGCTACAGCACCGAATCGCTTGCTCAGCTGGTCAAAGACGGCAAAGCCAAAAAGGGCCAAGACGGCAAGTGGACTGTTGATTACGTTGCCTACGAGAAAACTGATGGGCTTAAGGAATCCGGCATAACCCCGCAGACGGAGTCGATCCACTTCACGGTGACGGTTGTCGACAACGGCAATGGCACGCTGGTCGCAACGGCTAATACGGGCAACAACGGTCTGGTGTTCAAGAACGCGTACTCCACGGGCGACCCGATTGAGGTAGGCCTTTCCGGCGTCAAGATCCTGAAGGCCGGCGAGGGCTTGACCCCTGCAAGCATCGAGGGCAAGTTCACCTTCACGGTAACGTCCGACGATCGCTATGCCCCGATGCCGGCGAGCACCTCCGTCAAGAACGACGCCAACGGCAACGTTGATTTCGGCAGTATTGCATTCTCGCTCGACGACCTGAACAAGGCTTTGGGCGCTACCAATACCCGAGCTACGGATACCGACAACTCCGCAGCCTCCAAGGCCGATGATCAGGACAGCCAGGGCGCAGAGGGCCAGAATGGCGCGGCAGACTCCGATGCGGCCGGCCAGGCCGACTCCGAGCAGGGTAGTGCTGTAGATTCCGGTAACGGCGCCGAGGGCCAGGGTGCTGTGATTGCCGCCGGCGACGGCCAGAGTGCAGCTTCTGCCAAGACGGTGGCGAACGATGCCGACGCCGCAGGTGACGGATCCGACCAGGCGCAGGGCAACGAGCCTTCCACCAGGGCTGGCGTTTCCCGCTCGCACATCTTCACCTACAAGGTGACGGAGAGCGGCTCTGCCGATGGCGTAACCAACGACACCGAAACGAAGACCGTGAGCTTCAAGGTGACCGACCACGGCGACGGAAAACTGACGGTGGAGCGTCTGGGTGCTGCTTCCGACCCGGCGTTCGCCTTCACCAACACGTATTCCGTGCAGCCGACCGATTCTAGCGTGACCGACCAGGTTAAGGTGACGAAGCAGCTTACGGGGCGCGATATGGCTGCTGGTGAGTTTGCGTTCGAGTTGCTTGAAGGCAACAACGTAGTGGCCACGGGCACCAACAGTGCAGACGGCAGTGTGGCGCTGAGCCCGATCACTTACACCAAGCCCGGCACCCACAGCTACATGCTGCGCGAGGTGGGCGGCGGCACCCATAAGGCTGGCGTTGAGTACGACGGAAGCGTGTTCGCCGTGACCACGACTGTAACCGATAACGGCAACGGCACGTTGTCGGTGGCCCACAAGGTTGACAACGATGCGAATGCGGTTGGGTTCACTAATTCGTATGCGCCGGCAGCCACCTCGGTGACGCTGGGTGCCTCGAAAGTGCTCAACGGTAAGAGCCTCGAGGACGGCGAGTTCAGCTTTACGCTTGAGGGCGAAGACGGCACGCAGCTTACTGCCGGAAACGATGCGAACGGCATGGTAGTGTTCCCCGCCATCCAGTACAGCGAAACGGGCACGTATCAGTACACCCTTTCCGAAGTGAAGGGCAGCGAGACTGGCGTAACCTACGACGAGGCGGCTTACGCAGTTACCGTTGCCGTTGAGGACGACGACGAGGGCAGCCTGGTTGCCACCGTTTCCTACGAGGGTGGCAAGGCTCCGGTGTTCAACAACACCTATCAGGAGCCGGAAGGCCCGGCTGCGGCTGACGACCCGGTTTCCTTCGTGAAAGCTGCGGTTTCCGGGGCAGCCAAGACAGGCGACAACCTGCTGGGCATCGCTGGGGCGATTGCTGCAGTAGCGGCGGTTGCCGCCGCAGTGGCGGTGCTTCCCGCCGCAAGAAGGGCAAGCACGCTAAGAAGTAAGTGGGAATATAGGGACAGGTCCCGCTTCCCCGCTTAGCAATAGCGCACAATGATAGAGCCTCGCTTGCGTGATCGATCGCAAGCGAGGCTTTTTGTTGGGCGGGAAAAGGCGCCTGGGTCATAACTCGGAAGTTATTTGTTTGGGTCTAATATCCACGAATAAGATTCTCCGTCCAAAGTGGACGCCCCTTTGGATACCTAGAAATCCCTTGGTTCCTTATGGTCCAGGGGATTTCTTTTTTGCGGTGTGCGCTGATGCCACCCCTCCCGCACTTCTTCTGTTTGCAGCTCGAAATTGGTCTTTAATCCAAAAACAACGGGTTTTAACCCAATACTTTGGCACTTATGCCATTTCATGGGATAATGAATAAAGCATTGTTTCGCCTATCGGGCTAGACCATCGCATAAAAGTCTTGTCTGCTAGGCCGTACGAAAGATTGGAATGCGGAAGATGAAGCGGATGCAGTTGATACTGGCAATGGTTTTTGCTCTTTTGTGCGTGTGTTTTAGCGGAAGCTTTGCATTTGCGGATAGCGAAAATGCTTCTGCTGCCAATGCAAACGAAGCATCGTGTGAAACCGATGCAATTGTGGGTACCGTGAAAATCGATGGGCGTCCACTCCATGCTGGCGAGTTCGACTTTGGCGTGAAGTACGCAAATGGCGGCGATGATTTGCTTTCGGCGAAAAATGAAGCCGATGGAACAATTGATTTCGGCAAGCTGAGTTTTACTGTTACTTCGCTCGATGAATTGGCTCAAAACGGTATTGCCGAGAAAACAACGAAAGATGGCGTTCCAGCCTGGATTGTGTACTACCTGGTGCATGAGAAGACCAGCGGATTGAGCGATGTGGGCGTAACGCCGCATACCGCCCCTGTTTCTTTGGTTGTAACGGTTAAAGATGAGGGGAACGGGGCGCTTTCGGCAAGCTTCCGGACGGCGAACGAACTGCGCTTTGATAATACGTATTCCACAGGAGAGCCGTCACTGTGTTTTTGGCGGGAACGAAGGATTTGCAGGTGGAAGAAGGAGCCTCGCTTGTTGATATCGAGGGAAAGTTTCGATTCTCTATATCGACAAAGGATATAACAGCACCTATGCCCGAATCGACGGATGCCGGAAACGGGCAATGGGGCCGAATCGAGTTTGGGTTTATAACGTTTTCCCTCCAAGATCTGAATAAAGCCCTGGATGTTGATTCTGATTCTGTGGAAAAAGCAGGATGGTCCCGCTCCCATGTGTTCAAATACAAAGTCACCGAAAGAGGATCGGTGCCGGGTGTGGTGAATGACCCAGAAACGAAAACAGTGAGGTTCAAGGTCACCGATGATGGGAAAGGGAATCTCACCGTTGCATGCTTGGAATCTCCCTTCACTGCATCTACCGCCTTCACGTTCACCAATAGGTGCGTAGTTGTGCCCGATAATTCAGCTAACGATGAGATAGGTCCGGGTGCGGGCGATAAGCCGTTGAACTCTAATGGCGACGCCGATCCTAATGCCGGGGACGTTGTTTCGCCGAGTGCGGGGAATGCTCCAAGTGGTACTTCGGGTGGCGTATCGGTTTCCACGACAGCGAAGACGGGCGATGCTACGTTGACGTTGGCGGTGGTGCTTGCCGCGGTTGCCGGCTTGGCAATGGCCATTGTGGGGCCTGCTTGCGGGAGGGGACGCAACCACAAGAAGTAGCACGCGCAAAAGGAGCAATGCAGGCAAATGAAGCTGCAAGCAGCGGGCCGCCGGAGTAATCCAGCGGCCTGTTTTGTGCTGTTGGCACATGTGCGAAAACTGCGCTGTGCCATTCGCTTGGAGAGGTTGCCGACCTACCGAAACGTAAAATGTGACGAAAATTTGAAGGCAGAACATTTCAATTGCGTTAAGCGGGGCGCCTCCCTATAATTGATCAAGTCGCATAGAGCGATTGATCGTGCGGGGTGGAGCAGTCTGGTAGCTCGCCGGGCTCATAACCCGGAGGTCGTTGGTTCAAATCCAGCCCCCGCGACCAAGCATTTTCGCAGGCCAGAGGTTAATTCCTCTGGCCTGCTTTGTTTTCTTAGACCCTGGGTGGTCCCGAAGCGGTCCTGGGCCCCAGTAAGTCCTAAGTTTTCACGCTGCCATTGCTGGAAGTGTGGCGACTGTTGCGTGTTTCGGAGATGCGCAGGACTTCTGAACCTGTGAAGGTCTCGCATTGCTCCGCCGTCTGTTCCGTATATTGAACAGACGGTGTGCTTAGCTGCTCTGCCCCAAAAGCTCTTTGTGGCACGCGACGATCCATTCTGCAAGTTCTCGGATTCCCTCCCCGGTGCGTGCGCACGTTTCGAATATCTCAAGGTGGGGGTTGAGTACGCGCGCTTGTTTGTGCAGCGCTGCCATGTCGAAATCGGGGTTAAGCGGAAGATAGTCGGTTTTGGTTACGATGAGTGCATCCACTACCGCGAACATGGGCGGATACTTGTACACCTTGTCATACCCTTCGGGAACCGAAAGCAGCATGACGCGTTTGTGCGCACCGGTGTCGAACTCTGCCGGGCAAACCAGGTTGCCGATGTTTTCTAGAAACAGGTAGTCGAAATGCTGTCCGCCAAACGCCTGGAAAGCGCGTTCGACCATGCTCATCTCAACATGGCATATTCCCCGCGTTTCAAGCTGCACTGCCTGTATGCCCGCATCCTTGATCTTCCGCGAATCCACGAACGACTCCAAGTCTGCTTCGATGATGCCGATGCTTGACGATTTCCGCAGTTCTTCAATGAGCGCCAGCAGCAAGGTGGTCTTGCCTGCGCCGGGAGATGCCATAACATCCACGAAGAAGGTGCCCTGGTTTTCAAGCATCCTCCGAAAATCGTTTGCGGCATTGGTGTTGTTGGCAAGGATGTCTTCTTTTATTTCTACGATGCGTGATTCTTCCATCGGTAACCCCTCTTCAATGGGAAGGCGGCTCCCCTAAAGTCGGGGGAGCCGCTAAAGCAAATGCTAATCAACCGTTTTGCCCATGATCTTGTTTGCGGCGTAAATACCGCTGATGCATGCGGGCTCCAGGCCCAAGCCGTTCACGTCACCTGCCATGATGAGTCCTGGTGCCAGGTTTTGCGGCAAAGCCTCATGGGCGGCGGTGTACAGAGCATGGCTCCAGTACTTCTCTCCTATGACTGTCCACTCGTCGAAGTACTCGTCGAATTTGCGGGTTTCCTCGAAATCGACCTCGGTGAACACCTCGTAATCGCCGTCGAAGCGCTTGGCGATATAGATAATCGGAATAGTGTCATCGAACAGGTGAACAAGATGCCCGCGGAACTTCCGCTTGACTTTCCCTCGCACCAAATAGCCCGTAAGCTCGGAAGCCTTGCGAATATCCAGTGCGGGAATTCCCTCGACAGGCTCCAGGAGGCGTTGTGTGTCTACGGCGGGAGATGCCATAACCAGATTACTCGTCGTAAAGCGTCCTGCGCCGCATTCGACAGCCCAGCCCTCGTCGCACTTCTCAACCCGGGTTATCTCGTCGATAAGAACCTCTCCCGAACCCTGCGCCAAGCGCTGCTTGGTCCCTTCGGAATCGAAGTCGAAACGCTTCAGATCGAAAAGCAGCCGCAGAGGAGGGATCTTCATGGTAAGGGGCTGCACGGTGTTCAGATAATCAAGGGCGGTAAGGTCCTTGATCTTCGTTCCCGTACACGCGTGAGCGAACATGCTGATCAGATCGTGGGCGATGGGACCAAAACCCATTCGCTCGATCATGTCCATTGCTGATTCTTGGTACAGCTGCTTGATCAGGGGGTCTTTCTCAAGGGCTGCCGTGACTTCCATCACCGTGCAGTTGTCCTTGAACTTGGTGTAGCGGGGGATGAATTCCTCGCGCATCCACTTCATGTACTTCAGAAGCGAAGGCGCGTCGGCAATTGTTGTAGGGGAAACCGGTTCGTACTGTTTCCCGTTGTCGTGATGGCAACAGCCGGCGCTCAAAGCGGGCAGGACATCAGGCCCTTCAATCAGCAGCTCTGAGCGGAGCATATATTTGTAGGTTCCGAAATAGAACACCGCGCCGTAGTTCATGTGGCGTTCTTCGTCGTTGCAGATTCGCCCGCCAATATTGGGGCTGATCAACAGGTATTCGCGATCGTTTTTCTGGAGCTCCAAGCAGCAGTTCATGCCAGCTGCACCAGCTCCAACCACGATGGTTTCGTAATGCGTTTTCATGGCGCCTTCTTTCCCTTAGTCGAAGTAACGCTTGCGGAAATCTCTGCGACCCTCCGCCAAGCCGGTGATTGTTTCCATGCAGCAACGCCCCATGACAAGGGATGCGGTTCCCAGGATGAAAACAGCGAAGTACTTGTGGATGGGAGTGCGCAGGAAAGGATCGAAATGGCAATCGCAACGATAGATAAAGCGCGATTGGGTTTCATTGATCTGGTACACTTCCCAGTTCCATGTCCACGCAAAGCGGTGAAACCACAGGCGAAGCGCGCCTTCCTGATTTGGGCCGCGGTTTTTCCACGTTGGATCGGTAGCCGTATCGGAGTGGGCTGCCCAATAATAGAGGCCGTTTTCTCCGTTGGAACAATCGGTTACCCATTCGCCGATAGAAAGCGGTGCCTGGTGAAACCACTGAAACTCACCAACATGGAGGTTCTGCCACTGAGGGTATTTCTTCCAGTCGTAATGATTGCGGATGTCGAAGGTGAACAGGCGTTCCAAGCGCTCAAAGCTGTACCAACCACCCTTTGATTGGCCTGCCTGTTGCATGTAGGGCCATATCTCTTCGGGCAGAGCGTTGACTGTAATGCCCCCGTCGTAGCGAAGCGTTTTCTCCCCGTTGTGGAAGTGGTCGTCGCCCTTGAGATTGTAGGCGCGCTCGGCATCGGTCATCTTTGTGCGCAAACCGTAGATCCACAACATCGAAAGCACAATGAAGCACGCGCCGCAGATGCACCAAAGAATGTTCCATACCGTGACGCCAGGGCCGAACAGCTGGAGAAGGTAATCGGCTTTGTTGATCCCCAAAGCCAAGAGGGTGAATCGGGTGATCATGCTTGCGCCCCAACCGATAAGGCCGTACCAAATTGCCTCGGCGCTGCATTCCATCATCTTTTTCTTGTGGCCGATAGCCCAGTCAATCAAAACGCCTATGATGCCCAGGAAGTACCCCAACAGTACAAAACCTACTTTGGTGGCTTTAGAGAAACGATCCATGAAGCGAGGCTGTTTTTCGGGCATTGAAGGCAAAGTTCCATTTGCTGCTTTTGCCATGAGTGTCACGCTCCTTTCCTCTGCTTGCTATTTCTTGTGTTTAAGAAGCAGCCACGCCAATGCGCCTATGCCAATGGCGCCTGCCACGTATTTCTTGTTGTACTTGAAGAAGGCTTTCGCGCTTGTGCATCCAAGATTTCGCGCCGCCTCGTCGGCAAGTGCTACGGTTTTTTGGCCCGCTGCCTGCATAATTGCCATCGGATCCATTTGGGTATCCTTCCACTCGTAATCTGCCGGAGGAATCTCCATCGTGCATTTATCCATGACCATGTCGATCCTTCCTTCTTCCAGGAAGTACTCATGGATGCTTTCACGTAGGGGCATGGTTTGTTGAAGGGTGATGGCATCGTTCGGGCAAACGCTCTTGCAGTACCCGCAGCCGATGCAATGGTCTTGGTCGATTGTCACCTTGCCATCGGAGTTCACCGTGATGATTTCCTGTGGGCACTTCTTGGCGCAGTTGCCGCAACCCGTGCATTTCTCGTGGTCGATTACCGCCGTAAAGCCAGCGCCGCTGAATCGGTTCTTTATGGTGCGGTTCGCGTTCTTGCAAACGTCGAGCGCCACGCAGCAGCAAGGGCAGCAGAAGCAGATTTCCATGAACTCATCCATCTTCTGATTTTCGAAGCCCCAAACCACCTGTTCGAGCTCGACATATAATGCCTGTCCGATCAAACCCGCATCGCGGGCATCGTAGACATGCTGCTTAGCCTCTTCCTTCGTTACCGGCTTTGCCAGCCCGTTTTTCGCCGCCGTTACCCCCGCCATGTTGAAGAACAGGCAGCCCAGCGTTTTTTCGTATTCGGAGCAGTCGTGGGCGGAACGGCAAATGCACCGATTCATTTGAGCGATGTATTCAGCGCCATCGATGGCGTTCATGATCAGATCTATGGGCAAAACCGCGGTTTTGCCTTCCTCGACCATGTCCACATTAAGGGGCAGCACAGTGCCGTGCGTGTACATTTTCTCATCGGGCGAGAACTGGGTAGCCCTTTTATAGAGCTCTGGAATGATACCCTCTTTTCCCGTAAGCTTTGCTCCCGATACGATCATCATGAACACCTTAAGGGTGCGGTCCCACGTTTTTGGCGTTGTGGCCAGCACCTTTGTCATGATGAAGTCTTTGATTCCCAGCCCGCGCGGGTGGTTTTCGTGCAGGGGCTTGTCTGGCAGCTCCCTGCGGTGCAGGCGGCCTTCGTCCAAGAAAAGCACTTCCCCCTGCGGGGTGATGTTGCCGCCGTCGCGCGGGTCGAGCGAGGCAATTACCTCATCAGGAACCCCGATGCTCTTCAGCTTCTCGTAATCGATGCCTGGCTTTACCCGAACGGAAGCTGCTTGCGTTTCCGTAGCGTTCCCTTGAGCTTGGTTGAGCATTTCTTCCCCTTTATGCATTTCCCGCTCCTTCCTTTTCCGAACGATTTATGTCCCCTTGTTCGTAATGCGTGAAGTAGGCCTATCTGATTTCGATTTCCTTGATAAGGAGTTCTCCGCCGGTGACCATGTCGTAGTTTTCGCTTCCGCAATCGGGGCAGCACATATGCCTGTCGCTGCCCATGGCAAGTTGGAAGGTTGACCCGCAGTCGTTGCAGTAAAAAGCCATAGGTACCTTCTGGATCTTGATTTTTGCGCCTTCGGCAAGGGTGCCTTTTGCGCAGCGGTCGAAATAGCGCTGCACCCATTCTTCTTCCAAGTTGCGCATTTCGCCTATAACCAGGCTCACCGAAAGGACCTGTTTGGCCTGCTGGGAGCACGCGTTGCGCAATACAACGTCAACGATGCTTCTGGTTACTCCAAGTTCGTGCATTTTGCCCGCCTTTCCCCTTAAGGCAGCAGAACGAAGCTCCTGATTTCCCCATTTGCCAGGACGTATCAAGTGACGATACAACTTCGTACTCTGACAAGTAGTATTCTAATTGCAGTATGAACGTGTTCATGAAGAACGAGACATTTTGCCGGGGATTGTATTAGCTGTATTAGCCCAGCTGAGCGCACTTCGCAGAACGCCATTTCGGGAACAAAGGACGAGGTAACGATGATCCCTATTCAGCAGCTGCCAAAATCGCCAACGCGAAAGTGCTTTGAAGAGGCATTTCTTGAGCTCTATGCCCAAAAGCCGCTCGATCAAATCAGCGTTATGGCTCTTACGGAAAAGGCGGGCTATTCACGGGCGACGTTTTACCGCAACTATTACAGCATCAGCAATGTTCTTGAGTCTGTCGAAGAAGAAAATACCTGCACTTCAACCTGCCAAGCCATTATTTCGTGCTTAGACGATATTACGCTTGAGCAGGCTACCGATGCGATGGCCGACTTTTATCAAAAACGCTTCAGGGAAGTTTCCATTTTGGCGAACGGGGAATATGGGTCTATTTACCTTGATAAGCAGTGTGAGCCGATGAAACAGCTGTTCGCCGCATTGTTGGATAGGGGCTTTGAGCTTTCTTCTTTCCAGCTTGATGTTATTTCGGAGTACATCGCTTCGGCGAAAGTGGGCATGCTTCGGTTGTGGGTAAATGATCCAAGCAAGATTACCCTTAACCATTTGAACAAGATGACGGAAAACATCTTCGAATCGAAGCTTTGGACCTACCTTGCAAAGTGTCTTTCAGGTGATGGCGGCAAACGAGACAAGATCGTGCTCCCCGAGGAGTTTCCGGATTATCCCTGGATGATGAAGTAGGGGCATGCTGGCGGGGCGGCAATTGAATCGATTTGGCTACATGAGTCTCGTCTTTTGTCTCTTTAGTTTGTTTTGCTCGGACGTTTTCGCTAAAGGGACACTTTCTCGGAGAGGCAAACTCTCGCCGAGAGTGTTTTTTGCTAAAGACAATGCCCGAAATTTCATTATGTAGGGGAAATTGCTAGAGCTGTCCAACACACTGGACACATAAAAGTGAACATTTGGGTATAGTCGATCCGATACAAGCGGAGACTCCGTCCTTTCATGCGTAGAGGGTTGGATTGGAGAGAAGGCGAAAGCGATGGCTGTTTCGCTATGCCAAATGAGGTAATTGCAGATAGGAAATCTATCCATTATTGCAGGTCAATATAGAAAAGTTGAAATACCCACGTGTTAAAGTGGCAGCATGGATAACTAATTCTGTGTGGTTATTGGAACCGACAAGGAGTGGAAAATGACGAAATTGAGTGTCGAAATGTTGCTGGAGGCTTCCAAGCCTGGCGGGGCAGGGGCCTTGTCTAGCGTGACTCGGCTTGCGCCTGCGGGCGGGGAGCATTCCCTTGTAGCTCCTGCAAAATATGCGAGTGGAAATAAAGGGACATATATTTTTGAGACGCGCGAAATTGACGGTCGGCCCACAAAAACGGTTTTGATTGACTCGCGGAGTTCGATGGCGAATCGCATAGAGGATGGCCTGAATAAAGGAATCAAGGATGGTAACGAGATCCTTTGCGCGATGCCCAAAATATGCGTTACGTACAATAACGCAGCGGGTGATGCGGTCATTAAGGAAACGGATCTTGATTTGCCTCATCGTGCATTTGACGGCCACATTCGTCTGGGGTCTGATGCTGAGGGTAGAAACATGGCAGAAAACGAGGCATATTTCGCTGCCCGCAACTCTACGCTTGACGATATGTCGGCATTGTTCGACATTAGTCCAATTACCTGCGTTTTGGGCGGCTGGGACAGTACGCGTAAATCGCATCAGGTGAGACTTGCTGCATCGGTCACGGGTGAGATAATCGGCGTTCTATCGGATCAATCGGTTAACGACCCGCAGGAGCTCGTCACCAAGCGAAGCGGGGCACGTGTTGATCCTGTGGGGGCAGGCATTTATTTCGACTCGAAAACCGCAACCGAAATCGGAAATCGAATAGGGTATTCCCTGGATAAAAAGGACATCAAGAATAACAAAGTTAGTGGATCTGCATTTGTTATCGGAGCGATCCCTCCAGGCGTTGAAGCTATCGACGGCGTTTCCGCGAGTAGGATTATCCGAACACGCGTGTTGAGCTTTTCCACGTTGAGGTCCATGTGCTTTGGTAAGGGGGCAGAAGGGGACGCGGCGATTCGCGCTCTTCTTGCGGCTGTTGCAATCAATGGCATGGTGCGGTCTGATAGCGAGCTGCTGCTAAGGGCAAACGCGCACCTGGTAGAAACTGAGGCTCCCAAGACGCTTATTCATGGGCGCTACGGCCGAGTAATCGAAATTGATCCCATGATGGTTGAAGATGCGGATGCATTGCTTAAGGCGGCCTATGCTAATGTTCATGATGTCGCCGCTGTAACTTGGCAGGGTCAGACGCTTGAAGTGACTGGCGATTCGTCGGTTATTGCTGGCGTCGATAACGCTACCGAAGGGCAGTAGCATGTCTCTCGAAGTGCGTGCCGATTTCTTGTTTGGTTGGTATCAGGGGCATTCTCGTGCGGGAGAACTCGAAGACGTCCCTTCTCTTGAGCGGCTCCATGCGGCGCTTTTGGCGGGCGTATGTAGCCTAGAGAGGCAAGAGGGTAAACATCCAGACGAAGGAATTGACTCGCTTGATAAGGATCTTTTTGCGTGGCTTGAGGCTCATTCTCCTGACGCAATTTTGCTGCCGGAGGCAATGCCTCAGCAGTCTAGAGCTGTTGCGTTTCGCAACAAAGGTGGTCTCAAAAAGGGAGCTGATGCCCCGAAAAAGGAATGCGTTGCTTCAGCCCGTTCGTTTCTCGACGGTGCCATCTGCTGGTATTGGGACTCTATGCCCACCGATGCTGTCATACGACGCTTGGGTGATATTGCGAATGAAGTCCCCTATTTGGGCGAATCGGAAAGCCGCGTGATTATTAGCGTAACCGAAGTTAGAGGGATCCCCCAATCGGCGTTGCGTGCCTGCCCTCCATCCTTTGATGCTCGAACGTTTTTTGCGCCTGACAAGGGATTTACCGATGAGCTTGTGCGGTTTTTCAGCCAGCGTCAGAGGAAGGTAAAGAGAGATAAAACCAGCAAAAATGAGGGAGAGCAATCTCTTCAATTTGATTTTTCCTGCCTGAGGAATGTGTATTACGCTCGTGGCGACAAAGAGGAGCAGTTGGCTCCCGTACCGTGGCAGCATGGTTATGCGCTAAAAGTGCTTGGGCGGCGAATTGTTCGCGAGGACTATGTTGCAGTGAGTGTTTGCCTGCATCGTGCGCTGGTTTCGATGTTTGGCGACGATTTGCCAAAAGCTCTACGGTATGCACATTTGAAACCCCTTGCTAATGGTTTAGGGATTCAGGTTATTTCTGCTAACGCGCCGAGCAACTGCCTGAGCTCGGATGACGGCATGGATTCCTTGCTCGTCATGCTTCCATATGGGACTTCCGCGGAAGACGAACAGCTTATTGCGAACGGCTTGTCTCGAATCATGCGGCTTTATGGCAAGCGTATGGGATCGATCGATGTTGCGTTTACGGGTGAGCGGTTGGACCTCAACGCATTTTGGGATCCGGCTCCGCAGGGAGTTAAGCGCATATTCGCAACGGAGCCGCTGTTCATTCCCGACAGTCGCCCTCCATCTCGCGTAAAAAATAACGGTATTAGGTGGACGGTCGATGACGACGCACGTATTGCCTTTGGCCATGTATGGCGCGATCTCGGTTTCGCAATGAAATCAAAGGGTGATCAAGGGCGCATTGATCTATCAAATGCCGTCTCGCAGTCGGGAATTGCTGTTGGCGGTGGCAGGGTTGTCCCTACGGGCAATATACGGAATTATGTGCACCATACGAACAGAGGGGCTTTTCTCGTTGCCGAATGGGCTCTGGTTGACATGGCTGCGCTCGATCACGATAGATGTCTCTGCGCAATTGGCCAGACTCGACACGTTGGCGGGGGATTGCTCGTCCCAGTTGACATTCCCGGTTTGGATGGCTTGGTTTCTGGGAAGGGGGCGAACGAGCGGTGAACGACGACAAAGTAACGTTGGATGGGCTATTTGATGGGTTTTACAGGGCCATTAATGGTTTTGCTCCCTACGGATGGCAGCGCCGCCTGGTTAGATACGTCGCCGAGAAAGGAAAATGGCCTGAGCTGCTTGATGGTCCAACTGGGTCAGGCAAGACGGCCGTCCTCGAGGTCCATGTTTTTCTCAACGCATTCGCTGGTCAATTGGGTGTACCAAAGGATATCCCTCGACGGTTGGTTATAGCTGTTAACCGTAGATCCTTGGTGGATTCGCAGTATTTGCACGCGCAAGCTATGTCTGAGTTGCTCCATCGAGCTCTATCGCCTGAAGGCAATAGGGACGGATGCCCGCAAGGAATTTTGGCACAGGTTGCGGCAGGCTTGACAAGCCGCTGGGGGGAAAGTGGCAAAAATGCCACTCAAACAATAGGCCCTCTTATGGTTACTTCTATGCGTGGTGGCTCGGATGTCCCGAACCGCGATAATGCATGGCGTCTTTATCCTGAGGCGCCTATGATTATTTGCGGAACTCCGGACATGGTTGGAAGCAGACTCCTGTTTAGAGGTTATGGAACAAGCCGGATGATGAGATCGGTTGAGGCGGGGCTGCTTGCCTGCGATAGCGTTCTTGTTATCGACGAGGCCCATGGCAATCGGCAGCTCTCACTGACGGCGCGTCGCATATCTGCGCTGGAAAAAGCAGCTGGTATTTACGGGCGAGCCCAAACTGCGACAGGTGAAAATATTGCAAGATTGGGTGCGGTAGAGTTTGGTGAGCCTGATCGTATAGTCGCGCGACCGCTGCAAGTTGTGGAGTCCACTGCGACACCCGCGGATGATTCTGTCCAGCAATGGGGATACGATCGCATTGGCATATCCGACCAGGATGTCGAGTTCGATAAAAGTCTTGCGGACAGGGTCTCGAAGCCCAAATTGTTGCAAATCCATTCAACGAGTGGTGGCACCGCCCACGTAAATCAGATGGTCGATCTTGCCCTAGAATCCCTTGAGACGCTAGGTGGCGTAGTTGCGGTTATCGTTAATACGGTTAAGACTGCTGTCGCCGTAGAAGAAAGGCTCCGCACGGAGATTTCTGCTTTTGGAGACGAGGCCGACGCCTTAGACATCGTGTGCATTCTTGGCAGGATGCGTGCTTTCGATAGGACGGATGCCGTGCAGCGTTTGCGAGAGATAAGTGCTCCCGGGAAGCGCGGCATCATCATTGGCACTCAAGCACTTGAGGTCGGCCTTAATTACGACTGCCGTACTATGGTAACCGAGTTGTGTCCAGCTTCGGCTCTGGTCCAACGCTTTGGTCGTGTGAACCGATTCGGTCGCTTCCCTAATGGCTTGGCAATTGTTGTTGATGGGCGTGCTAGCTCAAGGGGCCCATACGAGCAGAGCGATTTGGACACTGCGAGATCATGGATATGCGGACTAAAGGACTTGCATCCCGATGGCGTAAGTGCGTTCGAGCTCGCGCGAATCGAAATACCCAGCCAGACTGGAAAGCGAACACTGTACCAACGGCTTGAAACAAGCGATATCGATTTTCTCTCGCATACAAGTGAGCACCTTGGAGCCGAAGAGGGCGTTCAGACAATAGATGGCAGCAGCGCCGATCTTGCGCTGTGGCTTCGTGATGAGCTTGGGAGTGATGAGGACAGAGATGTATCGCTGGTGGTTCGCAGTGGACTTCCAGACAATCCGATTGAGGCTTGCGATCTCGTTTCGCGCGTTCCTCCCTTGGAAGAAGAACTGTTTCCTTGCAGCTATTCCGAGATGCGCGGAGTGATGGATACGTGTTTGAGGGGGAGAGAAGACCGATCGGGGTCTTTCCAGGCGGAAGCGTCTGGCTTGGATTCGTTCGGATACATGTTTAAGCTTCTTGAGTCGGAAGACGGGCAACATTTTTATCCTGTTGATCCTTCGGAGCGGCTCATTCCAGGCGGCGTGTACATTGTTGACGCATCTGCGCCAGTCTTTCGAGGTCCAGTTGTAGCGCCTCGTGGGAATGACGGAAAACTCGGTAATGCAGTTGATGTGTATAACCAAATCGCATTACGCAAAGGGGTTAGCGATATTCCCTTTGTGCTGGACGACAGCACGCGAAGCATGATCTGCGTTGGAAACACGTCTTGTGCCGACGAGCTGCGGAACTGGGAATCCGAGCTGAAGCAGGCTCTTGTTGAGATCGCTAACGATCTCGAAGACGAAGAGACTCAGACTGAGGCGATGGCTCGATTTGCCGAAGAGGCAGCCAGAAGGCTTCCTGAAGGAAGCGCTGCTTTGCAGGTTGCACAAAATCTTGAGGCTGTGCTGGCGGTCCATGAGCGCGATTTGCGGATCGAGGATGTGATGCTTGTGTACCGGCCTGCCATTAACTCTTCAGATGTTTCTCAGCTGGAAATCGGTGGCTCGAGGGAAGTTCTGCTTGACGAACATGGAAAAGCTGTTTCTGATCTCGCGCGCAGAATTGCTCGATCAGTTGGTTTGCCAGCGATATACGAGGAGGCCGTTGCAATAGCTGGTGCCCATCATGACGACGGAAAGGTCGATCCTCGGTTTCAACGTATGCTTGCAGGGGGAAAGAAGCCGGCGCGTGTTCTTGCAAAAAGCAAAGAGCGTTCGCGGTCTGACGTTATCAGGCTGTACAAAACGTTGGGCATAAGCGGTTGGCGTCATGAACAGCTTTCTGCGGTTATGGTGTGGGACTCCCTTAGATCGGGCGCGGCGCTTGAAACAGATAAACAAGAATCCGCTTTTGCTGAGTTGTTGCCGATTGATATTCGTCAGCTCATCGTGAGGCTTGTTGGCACGTCGCATGGACGTGGCCGCGCCGTGTTTGATCGTGGCATATCTGACCTTTGTGCTGATGATGAGCTGAATTGCAGGCTTGGTTCAGCGATGGATGAACTTTTTGGCTTGGGCTTGTGGGAGAGCCTGGTCTCCCATACCGATAAGCTATTCGGATATTGGGGCGCCGCGTATTTGGAAGCTGTGGTTCGTGCTGCCGATGCCCGTGAGTCGGCGATGGAGCAAGGAGGCGATTGCTGATGAAAATGCAAGGATCGGCATGTGACCTTTTTTCGCACATGAAACTGTTGGGTCTTGCGGCAATCGTGTCTTTGTACAAGGAAAATGACAGTATTGGTTCGTTTTCTCCCGTAACTGTTTGGTGGGAGGATCCGGGAACGATGGTCCTCTCCTCTGTTTTGCATGATGTTTCGGTAGAAGAGGCTGCTTTGTGCGTTCGTGCATACCTGGATGATTTGATTCGTTCCGAACAGACTATACGCCGTACCGTCAAGGTTGGCGGAAAGGAGCACTCTCCGCTGAGCCCCCGTATCGCGAAAGAATTCAGCAACCAGGAATGGGTTTCATATCAGAGCGTTCGGCAGGACATCGTTGATCAGGCAGTGAGTAGCGTACCTCTTTTTGCTGACCTGATTAATGCGCTTGGATTTCCCGCCTATTGGTCGACGACGCTTGATGGGGCTAAGGGAAAATCAAAGCTCGATCTGGGGGCAAGCCTCTGGGAGATGGCTCCTCGCAATCAGGGTTCAGAGTTTATGCAGAACAAGTATCTGAAGCACATAAGTACTTGCGAAGGGCTTTCTGTCGATGAGATTGCGGCACGCATTTGTGGCAATGAGATTGATGCTAAGCGTGAAGAGCGAAATGCGAGCGGCCTTCATGCGCCTGCGTATCTCGATGTTCTCCTGTCTTTTGTTGCGTTGAGCGGTATCGGGCTATTTCCGACAAGGCCAATAACGGCAGGGGAGGTTGGTTCTGTGTCGACGGCGGTAACAACGCAACGTATTGGCGGACGTAAGCAAGCGCATTTTGTTTTACCGGTTATCAGCCATGGCATTACCCTTGAAAGATATAAGGGCATATGCCGGAATGCTGCTATGTACCGTATCGCAAACGGAGTCCTTCGGGGTTCGCAGGATGCAGCTCTTGACGCCCAAACGGGCGCTTCTGCTACTTGGCTTCAATCTCACGATGTCGGCTACCTTGCGGTGTTCCGTAGGCATGTTGGAGGTAGCCCATCTTGCCCCGAATACTATGCCCGAGAGGGAACCATCATTCCCGTGTAAAGAAACACCCGTAGGGGCCGCTTTTGGCGGCTCCTGAATCAACCAGGCGCCAAACGCCTCCGTTGTTTGCCTATACAGATTTGCGAGGTGTTCATGGACGAGAATAAGATCCCTATCAGTCTTGTGCTTCAGTGGGTTTATTGCCCTCGGCGTGCTTGGCTATGAAGGCGATGCGGCTTCGATATACTTCGGGAATTGGCCGTTGTTGCCGAAAGAATCGCAGCGGCGTCTTTGGAGCTGGGGCGGCAGAAGTGACGGGCCTGCAAAAGATCCGCTAAATGCGATGTTGAATCATGCGTACTCTTTGCTGCTTGCCGATTCGGTTCGAGCCGTCATTGCGTGCGGACTTGACCCCCCCCATGCAGGGTTCTTGCATAGCAGCGGAAGGAATAAGCCCGCCCTCGCTCTCGACCTAATGGAGGAATTTAGAGCTCCAATTGCTGATTCCGTCGTTCAGACGGTAGTGAACAATGGCGAGGTGAGGCTCTCGGGATTCAATGACGTGTTGGGCAGTATGCGAATGAGCGATTCCGCCCGAAAGACTTTGACAGCGGCATACGAACGGCGGATGGCGGCAGAAATACGTCATCCGATTTTTGGGTATTCGGCAACTTGGCGCAGGTGCATTGCAATTCAAGCGCGCCAGGTCCTAGGCGTTCTTGATGGGTCTCAAGCTATCTATAGGGGAATTCATGTGCGATGAGTAGGTGCCGCAGATATTTAGTTGCTTATGATGTGTTCGACGACTGGCGTAGATCTCGAATTGCGAAGATCCTTCAGTCGTATGGGCGCCGCTTGCAATATAGTCTATTTCAGGTTGATATCTCTGCTGCTCGACTTGAACGTCTTATTGCGCAACTTGAAAAAGAAATATCAAGCAAGGAAGATTCGATATTGATTTGCGATTTGGGTGTTCCCGACTCGAGTGCCTCCCGAAGCCTTCTTCGCTTAGGGGTGCCTATTGACATTCCATCAGGTGGGTCCATTGTCGTTTAATCGTTTCCGGGTAGTGGCGAGAGACTGTTCGTCTGTTGATTTTCCGCAAAGCCCTACCAGGTCATTTCGCCTGGTAGGGTTGATGGGCGGTGGGATTTTTGGGCTTTTGCGTGCTCGAGATGCGGAATTACTGCAGGCCGCTCGCTGCTCGTGAAATGAATGCTGTTCAGGCGCTGCTAAAATAGGAGGCCATGACTGGGATCATTTCCCAGCCCCTTCGTTGAGGTATGCAAGCGGCAAAAACTAGCGTTTGCGGCCTGTCTTATGACTGGGATCATCCCCCAGTCCCTTCGTTGAGGTCAGGAAACCGCGGCGCGCAATTATGAGCTTATGGTTATGACTGGGATCATTTCCCAGTCCCTTCGTTGAGGTTGGAAAATGCTTGATACGTCAATTATTTGCTCTACGATGACTGGGATCATCTCCCGGTCCCTTCGTTGAGGTCGCCGTCAGGGCGGGAATCTGCGCCTGTGGAGAGCAATGACTGGGATCATCTCCCAGTCCCTTCGTTGAGGGACGCAGAAGGAGGCCATCTGCAACAGCGGCCACGGGTGACCGGGATCATTTCCCGGTCCCTTCGTTGAGGTTTGCACGACTCCAGGTCGTGGCTCTTGTTGACGGCGGATGACTGGGACCATTCTCAGTCCCTTCGTTGAGGTTTCAAGATCAAGCGGCACATGACTGGCCGCGCGGCATGACTGGGACCATCCCCCAGTCCCTTCGTTGAGGTTGTGCTGTGGTGTTGATCGAGCCATGCCCCAGCATCATCGCATGACCGGGATCGTTTCCTGGTCCCTTCGTTGAGGTCTCGACGGGGACATGTGAGCGACAGTCGCCATGCGCATGACTGGGATCATTTCCCAGCCCCTTCGCTGAGATCTACGCTTCCCCAATGGCGACAGTAGCACGCGTCACCAATGGCCGAGATGCAAAGAGAGAGTTTCGTCGGTACTTGGCCTGTCGACTGGGATTATCGCCGAAATGGCTGTTCAATGCGCAAGTATCCATCTAGTCCGAAATTAAGCGTTCCTATCAATCTCTTCGCGAATCAGGCGTTTTACCGTTGTAGAAACGGGCGCGTCCTGCGCCTTGAGCCAATCGAACAGATCCATCTCGTTAGGCGAGAATTTAAGATTGACCTGCTTGGTCTTCTCGCGTTGATACTTCGCGCTTGCCCTTTTCTGTGCCTCGGTTGCTGACATGGCGAACCTTCCTTCCTGTTTCGCCTTTCGGCCTCTTTGAAGCCTGGGCGTTTTCGGGTGTTTCCCTGTATACCTTCCGTGTGTTCTGAGCTATGCACTTCACTATAATCGCAGGTAATCGGGCGATGTTCCAGGTGCTCTTTGTGCCTTGTTCTGAGGCATGGAAGAGTTTCGTGCTGTGCTATGGTATGAGGCCGATGAGCAAACTTGCTCATGAAGTTGAGGTACGCCCCGACCTTCGAATCGGGATACGGCCGCAGCTTCCACGAGGCTTTTCGTTGCCTGCTGAAGCCCTGCGATTAGGCGCAAAATGCATCGTGTGCGGCATTGCATCGATCATTCGCTATCTGCCGCATGGCGGCAAGGGAGAACTCCTCAAGTGCGTCCTTGCAGGAATCCCAAGGCTATTAAAAGGTGCATTGGCATGTGCGAGAAACTTGCCTGCAAAGGGTTCACGTCAACTCCTAGATACGACATTGAAGGCAAGGTCATCTACGGCACGATCGACGAAATCGATGGATTCGCTTCATATGAAGCGAAAAGAGCTGATGGGGTTGAAACTGCATTTCGCAATGCAGTTGACGACTACATTGACGCTTGCGGGGAATCTGGCGTAGACCCGAAACCCAAGCTGCTGATGCTGGCATAGCTGTCCGGTGTACTATCTTTGCCTTATGGTTCCGCTTTGGGCTCGGTCTGGAGTTGGAACCATCTTTTTCGGTAATCGCCAAACCAGCTACGGTCGGGGCCTCAAAAGAAAAGCGCCCGCGGCCTTGGCTCTTCACCCAGGCTTAGGCGCTTTTCCGGAGTTGCTGCCCAGCCATCCCCTCGGGTGGCTGCTTGGTTCCGTCCGAATTAAACAAGCAAAAAGCCCTTCGCCGCGTTTTGCGACGAAGGGCTTTGTTTGAAATGGAGAGGGGTCGGCTCCGTAGGTGAGCTGAACCGCTAGTCTTGCGTAGGGCCGAACGAAAGGTCGTCGAGTTTCGCCGGTGCTTCTTCGTCGTAGCAGCGCACGTTGCCTGCTTCCACCAGAGCATCCACTTCGGCCTCGCTGTAGCCCAAGTCTTCCATAACCGCGCGTGTGTCGTAGCCGACGGGCTTCGCACGGCTGATAACTGGGTCGCCCTGGCTCTTCATGCGGATGGGGATCGTGGTAATGGAATGGTCGCCGATGCTGTCGTAGTGAATCGGGCGGAGCATATCGTTGACGTAAGCTTCTTCGTCTTCAAGAACATCATCCATGGTGTTGCATACTGCGTAGGGAACGTCGTTGGTGTCGAAAACTTCCTTCCAGTATGCCCAGTCGTGCTTGGCGAAGGCTTCGGCCATCATGTTTACCACGGTTGCGTTGTCGCCGTTGGCGTTGATAGTTGCGCAATTTGTGAAGCGCGGGTCGTCGGCGTATTCTTCCAGGCCAATCAGGCGCGCAACGAACGGATACCAGGAATCGTAGGTGCCATAGCAGATGAGGAACCATACGCCGTCGGCGGTCATGTACGAATTGTTGGTGGGACAGGGCACGGCCTTGCGGCTCTTCGGGAAGGGCACGCCGAACGGGGCGGAAACAACAGGCACCTGCATACCCCACAGCGCCATGTGGTGAAGGTTTACGGTAACGTGATCGCCCATGCCGGTGCGCTGAGCGCGCCAAACGGCGCTCATGATGCCCAAGCCAAGGGCGATGCAGGAATTGAAATCGCCGAATGCGGCGGGCATGTTGCCTGGCTGGAAGTGCTCGCCAGCCTGCGGAATGGACATAAGCAGGCCGCCACGGGCGGAATAGCAGGTGGCGTCAAAGCCCTTGGCATCCTTCATGGCGCCTCGTTCTCCATAGCCGCGCATTTGGCCGTATACCAGGCGCGGGTAACGGGCATGCAATGTTTCGTAGTCGTAGCCCAAGCGCTTCAAGGAAGGATTGCGCAGGCTTGTAACGAACACGTCGGCCTGCTCCAGCAGCTTTTCTACCAGTTCGCGTCCTCCATCAGACTTCATGTCGATGGAAAGGAATTTCTTGTTGGCGTTGCTCATGTCGAACGCCGGGTTGTCGGGGCCCAGCTCCGGCATGCCGAAGCCCACGCCGTCGCCGCGGTGCAGGTTGCCCTTGATGGTTTCGATCTTGTACACCGTGGCGCCCATTTCGCCGAGCGCGCGGGTGCAGGCAGGCATCGCGACGTAATCTCCCAGCTCGACTACTACGAGCCCTTCAAGGCCCTTCGGCAGTTCCTCGGGCGACAGGCCCTGGAATTCTTCAGCGGGGGGCATGACGATTCGGTGATCCAGACTCACGATAACCTCCTTGGTTAGATGAACATGTTCGTCACTCTACCTCCGGGGATGCTGTATTGCAATGAGCCGCCTTAGGGCATGCGTCACAACTGCTTTAGTGATGTGAGCAAGTGTGGGCGATGATCAGCATAAATGCAGGCCGCGCAAGGCTGACCTGCATTTATAGTTTCTCGAGTGCGATTGATTTTTAATAAAGTGTTGGAGCAAGAAGCACTTTGCCAGTGCCGCGGTAGACGTTCACCAAACCTTCTCCGGAAGCGGCAGAGCCCACGAGCGATTTGCCTGAGCGCTCAACCGTGAAGTTGAGGGATCCGCTCCAAGCCAGCGCCATGTTACCGTCGATCTTGAGTTCGTCGTTGTCCAGGGTGACCCCAATAAGCTCTTCTTCGGGGCAGGGCGATTCCAGGCACAGCGCGCCGTAGCCCTGGATGCCCAGGTTGAACAGGCCTTCGTTGCCGGCAACGGCGGAAGAAACGTTGCTGCGCATAACCGTTTTGTGCTGGAGGCTGGAATAGCACGCCAGGAACAGGCCGTCGTCGAGCACAATGGAATTGCCCCAATCGGCTACGTCGAGCGTGATGATGTAGCGGTAGGTGGGCTCGAGCACCAGAAGACCCGTGCCCTGGTATTCGGGCTTGATGGCCGATTCGCTGGTAACCGCACCGCGCAGGGCCTTGCCGAACAGGTCGCCCACACCCTTAACGCCGGTGGTGCAGGTCACGTTGCCTACCATCCACTGCATGGCGCCTGCCTGAACGGTGACGGGTGCCTGGCTCAGATCGCAGATAACCTGGCGGCGACGCACGTTCATTTCGCTGGCGAAGTAAGCGTTCATGGCGGAAGCCTCGTTGACGGAAAGGTCGCGCTTCCATTCGATGGTTTTGAAGGCGCCGAATTCCTTGAGTACGGTTACGTCATCGTTGTCGGTGAAATTGGAAATCTTGAACATAGCTCTTCTCCTGTTGACGTTGGTGTGGGTTAATCCTCTTGATTGCCAAATTTGCAGAAAAGCATAGCATGCGGTGGTTCTTGCGCGGGGTGGTACGTCAGGCGCCTGGGGTGGTTGGCGTTTCCTCCCCGTGCCCCGCGCCTCTAGGGCGTGTCGAACACCTGCGCCCCGGCAAAATCGTCGAATTTGGCGGCGTCCGCTTCCTTTTCGGCCATCAATTCCTCAAAGCCAGTCAGCGCTGCGAAGGGCATGAACTGGGTGGCTCGTTTGGGGCTGTTGGCGGCGAAGTGGATGCCGTTTTCCTTAATTCGCATTGCAATGTCGCACAATATGCAACGGCGTCTTTCTGCCTCGTCGAAGGCAATGTCTTCCAGGAAATCGTCTTCGCTAAGCACGGTGGCCTCCTATTTGGTTGTTACGCTCGCGCATGGTTGCGCCCTGCTTCAAACTGGTTCCGCGCAACAATGCGTTCTTGCCAAAGCGGTCGCGCACGGCAATGGATGCTTTGGCTAGGTCGGCTTCTTTGCCATCGTCTTCCGAGCTGAAAAGACTGGGTTGGTCGTACTTGGTGGGTTGGAGGGTGCCCAGTGCCACCGTTAGCCTGCGGATAGGTTCGCTATTCAGCGTGTGCTTGTCGAACAATTCCAGCGCAACCTTCACTATGCGATGCGACGAATCGGTTCGTTCGGAAAGCTTGGTTGAACCGCCGCTTCCCATGCCCCATCTGCCGCTTTCGGTAAGATAGGGCTGCGCGTAGCCAACGTGCACGGATACGTTCCCGCACGAAAGCCCCTTCGAGCACAAGTTCAAGCAGCTGGCGTCTGCCATTTCCCGCAGTACGGTGCGTGCTTCGCTGAAAGAATAGTCGCGCATCAGCACCTGCCCGTTCGATATCGAATGCGCTGCGGGGCGGTACTCTTTTATCTGCTTGATGGTGCAGGGCTCCTGTCCCCAGGCGTGGTCTAGCAAGTATTCACCGTTTTTGCCGAATTCCTTTTTCAGCCATGCGGGGTTTGCCGCGCATATGCCCGCCATATCGTGGATGCCGTGTTTTGCCAGACGATGCGCGATGCCTGGGCCCACTTGCCAGATGTCGGTTATGGGCCGATGGAACCAGATTTCGCGTTTGTAACTTTCTTCGTCCAGTATGCCTATGCCGTCGGCTGCCTTTTTTGCTTCGATGTCCAAAGCCACCTTCGCCAAAAACAGGTTGGGGCCGATGCCTGCTGTGGCGGTGATGCCCGTTTCTTCAGCTACCTTGTTGCGCAGCGTTTCGGCGAAGGCCTTTGCGCCCATGCGGTACAGCTTCAGATAGGGAGTTGCGTCGATGAAGCATTCGTCGATGCTGTACACGTGGATGTCCTCGGCGCTTACGTAGCGCAAGTACAAGGCGTTTATCTGCGCCGATACCTCCATGTAGCGGGCCATGCGCGGTGTTGCCATGGTGTATTCGATCCCGTTGGGAATTTGGAAAATGCGGCAGCGGTTTTTTACGCCCAGCGCTTTCATGGCGGGGGTTATGGCAAGGCAGATGGTGCCGGACCCGCGGGCGGGGTCGGCAACCACGAGGTTTTCGGTGAAAGGGTCAAGGCCTCGATCGACGCATTCGACGCTTGCGTAGAAGCTCTTCAAGTCGATGCACACATAGCTCTTTGTGCGCTTGTTGGCAAGCATGGGCCATCCTTTCCATCACATCGAAAACAGAGTTTGTTCGCTGGCTTTTATACGAACACCTGTTCTAGTATACAGACATGGACTACAGGGCGAAAGATGGCGAAATGAGGCGCGTGCACCGCGAAACGGTGGACGTGTTGGCGCGGTTCGGGCGGGATGGCCGTCTTGAGCCTTGCGTTGTCGTGCTCAAAGATTGCCGTGCTTTCCGCATTGACGAGGTGCTGATGGCAAGCGGTTTCGGTCCGGTACGCCATGGCAAGCGCACGGCGCGCTTCGACATTCGTCTGGGTGGCAGGGAAACGCAGCTGTTCTTGGAGCATCAGCTGGAAAATCCCGCCACAGGAGCGGCGGG
>OGQD01000345.1_pt1 | contig 36844 bp, 45 predicted proteins | sample 1553091 | NCBI WGS metagenome assembly OGQD01 (sample SAMEA2580290, study PRJEB22360) | human gut metagenome | biome: human gut; feature: human-associated habitat; material: faeces | place: Denmark | collected 2008/2010
CCGAGGTCTAAAAGCCCGGCGCGGGGGGGGGGGATCGAAGGACGTCGAAGGAGCAATCACAATATCAACGTCAGGAGTTGTCTTCCGCAGGGAAAGTGCGGAAGCGGGAAGATGGGGTCATTCTAGAAAGTTGCAGCCGCGGGATAAACCGTCATTCCGGGAAGAGACTTTCTGTCCGGGCGTAATAATCTCACCCGAACGCGGGGCGAACATTCAGACGAATCCGAAAGTTGCCCCGCGCAATTATCGTGGCAAATATCCGGGTCGATTACAGGATCGACAGCGGATATTCGACGATCAGGCGCATCTCGTTGTTGTCCGCCTCGCCCTGGTCGGCATTGGCGCGGTGGAACGCCTGGCGCAGGCGGAAGGAGAGGTCCTTCGCCGGGCCGCCCTGGACCACGTACTTGGCTTCCAGGTCGGTCTCGTGGTGGCTGCCGTCCTCACCGTACAGACCGGCGTAGGCGCCATCCGCGTCGGCGTGGCTGCCGTCGATGCCGGTACCGTTGATGTAGCGGGCCATGAAGCTCAGGCCCGGCACGCCGTAGGTGTTCATCGCCAGGTCGTAGCGAACCTGCCAGGAGCGCTCGCCCGGACCGTTGAAGTCGGAGTACTGCACGGAGTTGGCGAGAAATACCGAGTCACCGGTGGCGCCGGCGCCGTCGTCGCCGAAGCCCACGTAGTCGAACGGCGTATCGCCGTGCACTTTCTGGTAAGCCAGGGTGACAGTGTGTGCCTGCAGGAAGGAGTAGGCGGCTGCCAGCGACCAGGTGGTGTTGCTGATCTCGCCGGCCTCTGCCCGGCCTTCGTCGTTGGTGCGGTAGATGTTGAAGTCGAAGGCCAGCGACTGGTCATCGGCGACCGGCAGCACCCAGTTCAGGTTGCCGTAGTACTGGCGCCAGATGTCCTTGAACTCGGAGCCGTACAGCGAAACGCTCAGGTTGTCGTTGATCGCGTACTTGCCGCCGAGGAAGTCGACGTCGCTGGTTTCACGTACCGCGTAGGCCGCCCACAGGCCTCCGTCGCGGGCAGTGGTGACCGGGCTGGTGCCAGAGGTGAAGTGCCCGGCTTCCAGGTCCAGGCCTTCGATCTCGCTGCTCAGCAGGTTGAAGCCCGAAGCGGTCTGCGGGATCAGGCGGGTGCCGCCGGCGGCGAACACCGGAGCGGTCGGCTGCATGTCACCGAATTTCAGCTCGGTCTTGGAGATGCGCACCTTCAGCGCGCCGCCGGCCTTGCCGTAGTCGTCGTCCGGCTTGCCGTCGTTGCCTACCGGCAGGTTACCGGTGCCCGCGCGGCCGCGGCCGGCGTCGAGCTTGATGCCCAGGTAGCCGAAGGCATCCACGCCGAAGCCGACGGTACCCTGGGTGTAGCCGGAGGAGAAGTTGGCCAGGAAGCCCTGGGTCCAGTCGCGGTTGTCGGCGAAGCCGTTCTTGCCGTCGTGGTCGTAGTACTGGTTGCGCAGCAGGACGTCGAGCTTGGCGTCCTCGACGAGGCCCTTGGCATCGGCCTGATCGGTGACGAAGGGCTCGGCAGCGGCGAACTGGCTGGCGGCGGCGGAAACAGCGAGCACGATGGCGCTGTGTTTAAGGTGCTTCATGGATATTGCCCCTAGAGTCTTGGAGGACCGGCTCGATTAATAGCGTGAGAGCCGGACGTTTTTATAGGCAGGCACAATGAGTCCGAACATGGATTAACCACGGCGGAAAATCGCAGGAAGTTGCGTTGGCATTGTTGCAGCTAACTGGCTTTTAATTCCCCCGCGAATTGCTCCAGACGCGGAAGAGCCGACGTCATAATGCCCAAAGAGTTCGCCGTTTAAATCACGGATTATGAGAAGGTCTATATCCTGAATTGTAATAATCAGGACTTTTGTCGAGTTGACACAACAGCTTCGCAAGTTTTATCGGGACTGGGCATGTCACTGTTTCCGGGGGCTGCGGGCACGGTGACATGGCGCGTGGCGGGGCGATACGGCTAAGCTGCGCGACCCGGCCGCCACACCTGGTGCGGCGACGTGCCCCATTCATCGACAGCAGAGATTTGTCCCATGACGCCTACCTTCATCCCCGACGCGGACCCCGAATCCATTTCCTCCGACGTCGCCGGCTTCGGCGGCCTGCTGGTTTCCACGCAGATTCCCACCCTTGAGGACGGCAGCCTGGAGCTGGGCGACATCAAGGCCCAGAGCGAAGCTACCCTGCGCAGCCTGCAACTCGCCCTGGAAAAGGCCGGCAGCGGCCTGGACCACGTACTGCACCTGACCATCTACCTCACCAGCATGGCCGATCGCGCCGCGTTCAACGAGGTGTACTGCAGCTTCTTCGCCAAACCCTACCCGGTGCGCGCCGCCGTGGGTATCGCCGAACTGGCAGTGGAGGGCATGAAGGTCGAGGTTACCGCCATCGCTGCAAAGCGCGCGGGCTGATCGTCCTGCCTCTCCAGGCATGGGCCGCCTTGCGGCCCTTTCCCTTTCCCGCCGCTGTGACATCGGCAGCGTTCCCCGCTCCAGATCCCCGCTGCTTGTATTGCTTTGTATCTGCCGCTCTCTGAGCGGACTCACGCATACAAAAGCCTCCAGTCGCCGATACGCCCGCGATACATCGTTGCGGCGAAATAGCCCTACCCGAACGACACACCGCGACGGCAGGGAAAACCCTCCAGAGCATCGTTCCAGGGATTCGCCCTTGCGGCATGACCCGGCGCCCAGCGCGCCATTGCATCTGGAGAAGCACCATGACTCGACTCTCGAAATCCCAGCTTGGCCTGATCGCCGTTGCCCTGGCCGGCGGCCTGAACATGGCGTCCTCCGCCTTCGCCGTCGAAGCCCTGCCGCAGGGCTACCAGCTGGCCTCCGCCGCCAAGGCCGGGGAGGGCAAGTGTGGCGAGGGCAAGTGCGGCGCCGCCAAGCAAACCAAGGCCAGCCAGACCGAAGGCAAGTGCGGCGAAGGCAAATGCGGTGCCGACGGCGCCCAGGCCAAGGCTACTGGCGCCGAGGGCAAGTGCGGTGAGGGCAAGTGTGGTGACGCCTCCTTCGCCCGTACCGATGCCGACCACGATGGCCGCGTCTCCCGCGCCGAATTGCTGGCCGTGGCGCCCAAGGCCAACGCCGAGTTCGATGCCATCGATGCCAACCACGACGGCTACCTCTCCGAAGCCGAGGTCTACCAGTTCCGCAAGAACCAGTTCGACTCCAACGGCAAGCCGTTCCCGGCCGACCTTTACAGCAAGCTGAGCCAGGCCAGGAACTGACATTCCCGCAGACCTCCCCGCGCCCCAGGCCGGGGAGGGCACTTCGCCCAGGAGACTGCCATGACCACTTCTCTCAATGGAGCCGGCCTCGGCCTGCGCCGCGCCCTGCTGCCCGACCTGCTGACAATGGACGACCGCGCCGTGGATTTCCTCGAAGTCGCCCCGGACAACTGGATCGGTGTCGGCGGCACCTATGGCGAAGGCCTGGCGCGCCTGGCCGAACGCTTCCCGCTGTCCTGCCACGGCCTGTCGCTGTCCCTCGGCGGCCCGGAGCCTCTGGACCACGTGTTCCTGCGCCGTGTCCGCGAGTTCCTCGACCAGCACCATGTGCCGCTGTTCAGCGAACACCTGAGCTATTGCTCCGACGATGGCCACCTCTACGACCTGATTCCGATGCCCTTCACCAACGAAGCGGTGCAGCACATCGCCGGGCGCATCCGTGAAGTGCAGGACATCCTTGGCCGCCGCATCGCCGTGGAAAACATCTCCTACTACGCCGCGCCCTACCAGGCGCTGAGCGAAATCGACTTCCTGCGCGCCGTGCTGAGCGAGGCCGACTGCGACCTGCTGCTGGACGTCAACAACCTCTACGTCAATGCCCACAACCACGGCTACGACGCCGCCAGCTTCCTGGCCCGCGTGCCGGCGGATCGTGTCGTCTGCCTACACGTCGCCGGGCATTACGACGAGGCGCCGGACCTTAAGGTCGACACCCACGGCGCAGCGGTGAAGGACGATGTCTGGACCTTGCTGGCCAGCGCCTACCAGCATCTGGGCACCGTCCCGACCCTGCTGGAACGAGACTTCAACCTGCCGCCGCTCGCCGAATTGCTCGGCGAGGTGGACTACATCCGCCGCCTGCAAAACACCGTTCGCCAGCCGGAGGTGCGCCATGGCTGAGTCCCTGCGCGAACAGCAGTTGCGCATGACCCGCTTCATCCGCGACCCGCAGGCCAATGAACCGCCGCCCGGCATCGAGGCGCGGCGCCTGGCGGTGTACCGGCAACTGTTCTTCGGCAACCTGCAATCGCTGCTGGCCGGCAATTTCCCGGTGCTGCAGGCCAGCCTCGCGCACGAGCATTGGCAAGCGCTGACCGAGGATTTCTACGCCGGTTTCCGTTGCCAGACGCCGCTCTTCACGGAGGTTGCCGGCGAGTTCGTCGACTACCTCGAAAGCCGCGGCGAGCAGCCCGGCTGGGTGGCCGAGCTGGCCCACTACGAATGGATCGAGACCGCGCTGCTGCTCAGCGACAAGGCCGAACCGGCCCACGATCCGGACGGCGACCTGCTCGATGGCGTACCGCAGCTCTCCAGCCTCGCGCTGCCGCTGGCCTACGTCTGGCCGGTCAGCCATATCGGCCCGGGGCCTATCCCGCTGCAAGCCCCGACCGAGCCGACACTGCTGCTGGCACGCCGCGGCGCGGACCTGAAGGTGCACTTCTCGCGCCTGGCCCCGCTGGCCCATGCGCTGCTGGTGTCGCTGCAGCAATGGCAACTGACCGGTCGCGAACACCTGAAGGCGCTGGCGGAAATCGCCGGCATCGAACTGGCCGCCATCGAAGAGCAGGGCATCGCCCTGCTGCGCAGCCTGAAAGAGCAAGGCGTGGTGATCGGCACCCGCCCCAACTGCACCACACCGCGTCGTCCCCCCTTGGCCCGCCCTGAAGGAGAAGCGTCATGACCGATACCCTGGCAAGCGTGATCTACACCGCCCACACCCACACTACCGGAGGTCGCGACGGTCGCGGCCAGACTGTCGACGCTGACCTGGATCTGCCCCTGAGCCCGCCTGGTTCCGGCCGCCCCGGCACCAACCCCGAGCAGCTGTTCGCCATTGGCTGGTCCGCCTGCTTCATCGGTGCCCTGCGCCGCGCCGGGCAGAAACTGAACGTGCGCCTGCCAGCCGATGTGGCGGTGGACGCCGAAGTCTCCCTGGGCAACACCGCCGACGGCGGTTTCGCCCTGGCTGCCCAGCTCACCGTGCACCTGCCGGGGCTGCAGGCCGAGGACAAGGCGAAGCTGGTCGATGAGGCTCACCAGATCTGTCCGTACTCCAAGGCGACTCGCGGCAATATCGAGGTTGGGTTCGTGATTCCCTGATCTGCTTGTTATCCACAGCCCAGCCCGCGTACCGTCATCGGTGCGCGGGCTTTTTTCTTTTCCGTAGGAGCGAGCTTGCTCGCGAACCGGCCTGGCTGCAGACCAGCCGGGGAAATCCGTTCGTGAGCACCCTCTCGCCTATGAGCGTTCCGTGGACGCGGTATCACTGTCCAGAGCGACCGAGAGCGCCTGGAATCCCAAACACAACTGCACGTCATCCATCGCTCCGTCGCAGATGCTGACCCTGACGAACTGCGGAACTGCAGCGTGACCGACAGCAAAGGTTTCCGCGGTCGCGATGCGGTAGTGCTTGGCCGCCAAGTCGCTTTCCACGTCCGAGGCGCGCCATGGCTCGGGCACCTGGATCCAGAAATGCGGGCTCCTGGAGTGAGTTCGGTAGTTCAATCCTTCCAGCAACTGCGTCACCAGTGCCTTGCGGCGAGCGATCTCGGCGGCTTGCTGCTGCAGCAGAATCTGCGCGGTGCCGTCATCGATCCAGCGGGTGGCCAACTCCAGGGGGAGGGGAGTAGCCATCCAGCAGGAGCCTCGCAGCGCTGCTGCCAGCCGGCTCACCATCGCTACGGGGGCGTGCAGGTAGCCAACGCGAAGGCCGGCGGCGACCGCCTTGCTCATGCCGCCAATCAGAATGCTTCGCTCGGGGACGAAGTGACTCAAGGGCGCGGGCCGATCTTCCAGCAGGACCGCATGGGTCTCGTCCTCGATGATCAGCAGGTTGTGCTCCCGGCAAATCGTCGCGATGGCCTGCCGACGTTCCGTGGGCAGGATGGAGGTCGTGGGATTCTGCAGAGTGGGGGTGCAATACAGGGCAGTAACTCGGTGCAGTCGGCAGAGTTCGTCCAGCGACTGAGGGAGCAATCCGTCGTCGTCCATCGTCGCCGCCAGTAGACGAATACCCAGCAGCCGCGCCGCACTGATCAGGCCAGGGTAGGTGAGAGGTTCGGTCACCAGGGTGTCGCCGGGCCGCAGCAGCGCCATCAGCGTACAAAGCAAGGCGTGCTGGCTGCCGTTGGTGCACAGCACCTGCTCAGGGTGAGCGCGGAAACCATGGCTGGAAAGCCACTTCGCCCCGGCAGCACGGAAGCGCGGCAGGCCGACCTCCGGCGTGTAGGTCATCAGCTCTCCCAGCGTGCTCACATCCTGTGCAAGGACCATCAGGCTCTGTGCCAGCAGGCTGGTCTCGGCCCCAGGGATGTGCAGGTTGCGGCTCATGTCGTAGAACGCCGGGGACTCAGCGACATTGCGGTAACCCTCATCTCGCTTGCGCTCCAGACCACGCTGGCGAACGAAAGTCCCATCGCCCACCCTTGGCACTACCAGGCCCATGCGCTCGAGTTCGGCGTAGGCGCGGCTCACGGTGCCCACGGTGACATTGAGTTTGTAGGCCAGAATGCGTTGGGGAGTGAGCTTGCTGCCGGCTGCGAGGGAGCCATCGAGAATGCATAACTCCAAGGCTGACGCGAGGCGTTTGTATTTTGTGCCGCGCCCCGATTCCAGTGCGTGGCGGAGAATTGACACGGTGTCAATACAGGGTTTGACAGTCATTTCACAGGCCAATAGCTTCGGATTGAACGGGTTCATTGTAGTAACAAGAACCCATCCATAGCGCTATCTGGAGCTGCTGTCATGACCATTTCCGCTTCCCAGGAACTCACTCCTATTGCCCGGAAGAGTTGGCTGGCAGGTGCCGTGACGGCCGCGCTGTTCCTGACTGTCTGCCTCAGTTGGGGCACGACCTGGCTGGGTATCCGCATCGCCGTTGAAACGGTGCCACCGCTGACGGCATCCGGTCTGCGCTTCCTGATTGCCTTTCCATTGTTCCTGGCATTCGCCCGGATGCGCGGTGATGCGATTGTCTTCCCTCGACAAAGCCGGGGCTTCTTCATTTTCGTCACGCTTTGCTACTTCGGTGTGCCGTACTTCCTCCTCAACTACGGCGAGACCCTGGTTTCCTCAGGGCTGACAGCGCTGCTGTTCAGTTGCATGCCCGTCTTCATCCTGATCTTCTCGGCGATATTCCTGCGAGAAAGGATTCAGACACTCCAGGTGATCGGCATCGCCATCGGCTTTGCCAGCCTGTACATGATTCTTCGTGAGCAGGGCCTGGGTTTCGAACACCAGGGTTTCATTGGTGTGCTGGCCATCCTTGCCGCCGCGCTGATGCATGCCCTGTGTTATGTGGTGACCAAGCAGAGAGGCTCGGCGATCAGCGTCGTTACCTACAACACTCTGCCCATCGGCATTGCCGGGTTGGCGCTGTTCGTCCTCGGATTGCTGGTGGAGCAGCCGTCGTTTTCGCAGATATCCGCCAGGTCCTGGTGGGCGCTGACATACCTCGGGCTGTGCGCCTCGGTGGGTGGTTTCCTCGTCTACTTCTTCTTGTTGAAACGACTGAGCCCCGTGGTCCTGTCCTTTGTGTTCATCATTTTCCCTGTTTTTGCGGTGATCATCGGGGCTTGGTACGAGGGGCAAGCGATTTCCACCAGCCTGGCGCTCTATTCGCTGCTGTTATTGCTGGGTTTTGCCATCACCAAGTTACCTCTGGCGTCGCTGTTTGCGCGCAAGTAATGGGGGCGTCTGCTGCGGAAGCGACAAGGGAAAGGCAAACCTGCCTTTCCCTTGTCCGAAGCCAGGGTCAGCTGTGCGAGCGATACAGCCGGCGGATCATTCCATCCACACTCAGCGCTCCCGCACCTTTCAACAGCAGCGGCAGCAGTGCGACCAGGTAGATCAGCGGCAGCTTGTAGTTGCCGAAGCCGTGGTCGGTGATCGAATAGCCCTGGGCGAGCTCGGACAAGGTCGACCACTGCGCCGGCCAGTGCACCGCGGCGATGGCGACGATGGTGACGACGATCAGCGACGCGGAAGCGAAGCGCGTGGCCACGCCGAGCAGGAGCAGGATCGGCGCGATCAGTTCGGCCCACATCGATACCTGCCAGTCGAAGCCGGCGGAGAAGTGGTTGAAGGGGAAGGGGAAGCTGGCGTGGATCTGTTCGAACCAGTTGTCGCCATGCCATTTCTCCAGGCCTGATTCGAAGAACTCCCAGGCCAGGAACAGCCGCAGGGGAATGTCCCAGCCCCAGGCGGCGAGGCGGTCGAGTTGGTCGAGGACGGTCTTGATCGGGTTCAGGGTCAGCAGGGTCATGGTGCACCTCTTGGGCAAGGTCGTGGGCAAGGCTTGGGCGGGCGGCAATAGCCCGGTCGTCGATGAAGTCGAAGCTCAGGCGTTCGGCAGCGCGGGGCGCGCGCTACGGCGCAGGTGCACGGCCAGCTTGGCGACGAGCTTGAAGGCGATGGCGCTGAAGATCAGGCCGAAGCCCAGCGGGTACCAGGAGCCCATCGGCAGGCGCTTGTAGAAGGAGAGCAGGAAGACCCCGGCGATCACCCAGGTGCCGGTGCTGTGCAGCAGTTTCCAGGCACGGGCGCCGAGCAGTCTCACTGCGTAGGGGAAAGACGTGAGGGTCAGCAGGATGATGAAGACATAGCCGACGGAGCCGGGGATGTTCGCGGCGGCGCTGCGGCCGTGCCAGAAGGTCTCGGGGAAGAATTTCACATAGAGGATGATCAGCACCGCGTGCACGGCGTGGGAGAAGGCGAAGGCCAGCCCGAGGAAGCGTCGCTCACGCAGCAGGCCCCGGGTGAACCCGCTCGGTACCACTGCCATCAGGGACGAGGCGAGAAAGGTGGCGAGGAAGAGCGCGAAGGACGTGCGGGCGGTGACACGGATCGCGCTGCGCAGGGCTTCGACCCATTGCGGTTGGCTCCACAGGGCCAATGCGGTGGCGAGCAGCACCAGGGCGGACAGCAGGGAGAACAGGCGCCAGCCATGCAGGCTGGCGTTTTCGGCGGGACGGATCATGGCAGGCTCCTTTGGGGAACGCGGCGGGCGGGTTGCCGCCGCTGTTCGTGGAGCCATCTTGGCGACGGGCCTTATACCGGATGTGTCCGGGGAAGGCCGTCTTGTATCTCTGTGTACACCTCGCTCAAGCGCAGCCTCAGCTGGCGGGGCGCAACTCCAGCTGCGCGCACAGCCCGCCCGTGGCGCGGTTGGACAGGCTCAGCGTGCCGCCCAGGGCCTGGCTCAGTTGCTGGGCAATCGCCAGCCCCAGGCCGGTGCCGCCGGTGCCGCGGTTGCGCGAGCTTTCCACCCGGTAGAAGGGTTTCAACACCTCGGCGAGTTCCTCCTCGGGGATGCCGGGGCCGTCGTCGAGCACACGGATACACACGACACCCTGGGCATCGCGTTCGACTTGCACCTGGGCGGCGCCGCCGAACTTCAGTGCGTTGTCCACCAGGTTGGTGAGCACCCGGCGCAGCGCGTGGGGGCGGGTTTCCAGCACGACGTTGCTGCTGCCTTGAAGCTCCACGGCCTGGCCGCTGTCCTGGTAGTCGAGGACGAGGCTGTCGAGGAATGAATCGAAGTCGACCTTGACCGCCGCCTCGCTGGCGCCGTCCATGCTGCGTGCGTAGGCCACGCCTTCGCGGACCAGGTGCTGCATCTCTTCGAGGTCGCTCCACAGGCGCTCGCGCTCGGGCGAGTCGTCCATCTGCTCGACGCGCAGCTTCATCCGCGTGATGGGCGTCTGCAGGTCATGGGAAATGGCCGCCAGCAGTTGCATGCGCTCCTTGAGGTACGCGCTGATACGACCTTGCAGCGCGTTGAAGGCGCGGGCGGCGTAGGCGACTTCGCTGGGACCGCGCTCGTCCAGTTCGGGCGCGGGGGCGTCCGGATCGAGGTGGTCCACGGCCTGGGCCAGCCGCGTCAGCGGGCGAATCGCCAGGCGCACGGCAAGCCAGGTGCAGAACAGCAGCAATGCCAGCTGGACGATCAGTACCCAGGGCAGCCATTGCGCCACGGGCACGCCCTTGGGCGTCACGTCGATGGTCAGCGGCATGCCGTCGGCCAGTTTCAGGTGTACCTGGAAGTGCGGGATCGAGCCGGGGATGTTCTCGAAGCGCAGCCCGTAGCGTGGGCCAATGGCGTCGGCGATGGAGGTCGCCGCCATGGGCGCCTGCGCCATGTTCATCGGCTCGCCGGGCTGGCCGCCATCCAGGCGGTAGCGGTAGTTGGGCCGCTGCACCATGGGCAGCCAGCGCTCGCGCTCGTCCAGCGGCAGGCGATCGAGCAGGGCGACGGCGGTGCTGACGTCGGTTTCCAGGTTGCCCAGCATCATGCTGCGCGCGCTCTGGTAGCGCTCGTAGAACTGCGAGCAGAACGACAGGCTGTAGGCGAACACCAGCCCGGCGAGGAAGATCAGCGCCAGGCGCGCGGCCAGCGTGCGTGGCCAGTGCAGGACGGATTTCATGCGTTGGGCTCGAGCAGTTCGACGGCCAGGGCGAAGACGTAGCCTTCGCTGCGCACCGTCTTGATGTAGGCGGGTTCGCGGGCGTCATCCAGCAGGCGCTGGCGCAGGCGGCTGACCAGCAGGTCGATGGAGCGATCGAAGATGTCCGCCTCGCGGCCTTGCGTGAGGTTCAGCAATTGCTCGCGGCTGAGCACACGCTGCGGATGATCGACGAACACGCGCAGCAGGCGGTACTCGGCGCCGCTCAGGGCGACCAGGGTGCCGTCTTCATCGAGCAGGTGGCGCGCGGTGGTGTCCAGCTTCCAGCGGCCGAAGCCGATCAGCCGGCTCGCCTCGCTGACCTGCAGGTTCGGCGGCAGCATGCGCGTGCGGCGCAGCACGGCGTTGATTCGTGCCAGCAGTTCACGAGCGGAGAAGGGCTTGGTGAGGTAGTCGTCGGCGCCCATCTCCAGGCCGATGATGCGGTCGGTCTCGTCGTTGCGCGCGGTGAGCATCAGCACCGGTGTGGACTTGTGCTTGCCCACGCGCAGCTCGCGGCACAGCTTCAGGCCGTCGTCGCCGGGCATCATGATGTCGAGCACGATCAGGTCGACCGAGTTGGCGTCGAGGAAGGCGCGCATCTGCCGGCCATCCGCCGCCAGGCTCACGCGCAGGCCGTTCTTCTTCAGGTAGTTGCCGACCAACTCGCGGATCTCGCGGTCGTCGTCGACGATCAGTACGTGATCGACATGGTCCATGCCGGTGCCTCATTCACAGTGGGTTGAGGCGAGTTTATAGCGCAGCGCCACGCTTGCCTGCCGTGCTTTGTATTCCACTGTATCCAGGCCGGCCTCCGATACCCGGCGCAGCAAACCAAGGGCCTGCGCGACACAAGCCCGATACCTCCTGAACGTGAAATGGGCACCAACGGCGAGGCACACAGCCCTCGCCGGCCAAACCCGACACAGGACAGGAGAACCCCCATGAAAGCCATCCAGCTCGCCAACGCTTGCCTCTTCGCTTCCCTCGCCGCTTTCGCCAGCTTCGGCGCCCAGGCTGCCGACACGCAGCCCGTTGAGCAGTATCACTACGGCCAGAAACTGGACGTGAAGAAGGTCGTTGCTATCCAGGAAGAGGCGGCGTCGCCCTTTGACTGCGGCATCGTCAACGCCCGCATGGATTACCTGGATTCCCACGGCCAGCCGCACAGCCTGGCCTACCGCAAGTTCGCCACCGACTGCAACGAAGGCGGCTGATTCCCCCGAGCCGCAGCCACGGATGGCCGCGGCGTTTTTTCCCGCTGTTCACTCCAGAAAAAGCTCACGGGCCGGCGGCCCATCGAGGTTTCCATGCTACTCATCGCCTTTCTCGGCGGGGCGCTGACCCTGCTCAGCCCTTGCATCCTTCCCGTGCTTCCATTGTTGTTGCAGCGTGCCGGCGGCCCGGCGTGGTCGCCGTGGGTCACGCTGATTGGCCTGGCCAGCGGCTTCGCGGTGCTGGCGAGCCTGGCGACCGTCTCCAGCAATTGGGTGATTGCCGCCAGCGAATGGGGCCGGTGGTTTGCGCTGGTGCTGCTCTCGGTCTCTGCACTGGCGCTGCTCTGGCCGCGCTTCAGCGATTGGCTGGCGCGCCCCTGGGCCTGGATCGGCGATCGTCTGCACGGTGAAGCCCGGCGCATGCCGCCGACGTTCTCCGCGTGGGTGATGGGCTTTGCCGCCGGCCTGCTGTGGGCGCCCTGCGCCGGCCCGGTGCTGGGGCTGATTCTCTCCGGCGCCATGCTGCAAGGCCCGAGCGCGCAGACCAGTTTGCTGCTGTTTGCCTACGGTCTGGGCAGTGCCACCGTGCTCGGTATCGTGCTTTTCGCCGGGCGCCGGCTGATGCAGCAGCTGCGGCCGCGCATGGGCGTCATCGAGGGTCTGCGCCGCGCCACTGGTGTACTCGCCCTGCTGGCCGTGGTCGGCATCGCCAGCGGCACCAGCGCACAACTGGCTTCCGGCGGTTCGTCCAGGCTGGTGAACAGCCTGGAACGCAAGGTCATCGACGGCGTGCCCGCGCTGATCAGCCAACTGATGCCCGGCGACCTGGCCCACGGCGCCGAACGCCTGCCCGACCTCGGCCCGGCTCCCGAACTGCAAGGCGCGGTGGAGTGGATCAACAGCCCCGAACTGAGCCTGCGCGACCTGCGCGGCAAGGTGGTGCTGATCGACTTCTGGACCTACGACTGCATCAACTGCCAGCACAGCCTGCCGTATGTGAACGCCTGGGCGAAGAAGTACGCCGACCAGGGCCTGGTGGTGATCGGCGTGCATACCCCGGAGTACCCCTTCGAACGCGTACCCGCCAACGTTCGCGAAGCGGTGAAACAGCACGATATCCACTACCCCGTGGCGCTGGATAACCAGTACCGGATCTGGAACGCCTTCGCCAACCAGTACTGGCCGGCGCACTATTTCATCGATGCCCAGGGACGCGTGCGCCATCTGTCGATCGGGGAGGGTGGGTATGAGGAACAGGAGCAGGTGATTCAGGCGTTGCTGAAGGAGAGGGATAGAGTGAAGGCGGGGGCATGAGCAAGTGACGGGGCGGGGGCGGGACTGTCCCTCATTTCCCGCTGCTGGCGGGAATTGCCTGCAACTCGACACCCAGCGCGCGCATGACCTTCATGACCGTCTCGAAGCGCGGCTTGGCTCCGGGCGCAAAGACCTTGTACAGGCTCTCCCGGCCCAGTCCCGAGTCATTGGCGATCTTGGTCATGCCGCGCGCCTTGGCAATGTTGCCGATGGCGAGTAGCAGCTCATCGGTATCGCCGTCAGACAGGACCTGGGACAGGTATTCGGCAATGACCTCCTCATTGTCGAGGTGGTGGCTAGTGTCGAAGTCGCTCAGTTCAATGGCCATTCAATTGCTCCCGCCAGTTGCTGCGCCAGCTTGATATCGCGCTGCTGGGATGTTTTGTCGCCGCCACACAGCAACAGGATCAGCACGTCGCCACGGCGCGTGAAGTAGACGCGATAGCCAGGGCCGACATCCAGTCGGATTTCCGAGACACCGATGCCCACCGAGCGGATGTCGCCGAAATGACCGGACCGGATACGGTCCAGCCGACGCAGGATTGCGACTTTCCCGCGGGGGGCGCGGAGCTCAGAAAGCCAGTGATCAAACTGGGCAGTTTGCTTTAGCTGATAGGTCATGCTGCACCTGTATCCAGTAGGATACTGGTGTGCCAGCGAGCCCGCACCTGAAATATTCGCCGACCACCATGAAAGTGCTGAGCCGGGTGTAGGACGGCGGAGCGATCGACTGCCTGTCAGCCCTCTACCTGATTGCGCCCCTGCTTCTTCGCCTCATACAACGCCGCATCCGCCTGCTGCACCAGCATCTCGGCGGAGTATTCCGAACTCGGTACCGCAGCTACGACGCCGATGCTCACGCTCACCCGCCCCAACGGCGACAGCTCGTGGGGCAGGGCGAGTGCTTCCACCGCTTGCAGCAACTTGTTCGCCATGCCGCGCACGCCGGCGAGGTCGGTCATCGGCGCGAGGAAAACGAACTCCTCGCCGCCATAGCGTGCCACCAGGTCGGTGGAGCGGTTGACCGTGGCCGCCAGCGTCCGGGCAATGTCGCGCAGGCAGGCGTCGCCGGCAGGGTGGCCGTAGTGGTCGTTGTAGCGCTTGAACCAGTCCACATCGATGATCGCCAGGGCCAGAGCCTCACCGGAGCGACGTGCGTGGTCCCATTCCTGCTCCAGTAGCTGGTCGAAGCGGCGCCGGTTGGCAATGCCGGTGAGGGCATCGGTCAGGCTCATGGCCTCCAGCTGGTTGTTCAGCTCGCGCAGTTCATCGGTGCGCTCGGCGACGCGCAGTTCCAGCTCGTGCTCGGAGCTGCGCAGGTTATCCACAAGCTGTTGCTGGGTACGGATCAATTCCTCCTGCACCCTGGCCTTCTCCCGGCGCATGACGTTGAAGCGGTCGGCGAGGGCGAAGGCCAGCACGATCATCTCCATCGCCGACCCCAGTTGCAGGCCGTCCACGGTAAACAGGTTGGTCGGCACGATGCCCATGGCGCGCAGCGAGGTCATCGCCCCGCCCAGCATCAGCAGCGCGAAGGCCGCGAGGAAGAAGAACGCGCTGCGCTGGCGCTTGAAGGCGGCAACGCCGGCACCGATGAGCAGGATTACCGCCGTGGCGAAGTTCAGCAGGATGCCGGCGCGGGAGAAATACGGCAGCGCCAGCGCATAGGCGACGGGGCTGAGCAGATAGGCCAGGATCATCCCGCGCAGTACCCGGTCCAGGCGCGGCAGTATCCGCTCGAACTGCATCATCCGGCGGGCGAACAGCAGCAGCGCGGCCAGGGCCATCGACACGCCGGAGTAGTAGACCACGTTGGAGTTGAGCGGCTCGCCGAAGATCGACCAGTCCGGGGCGAGGCCGTTCTTAATCGCCAGCGCCCCGGCCGTGCAGCTCACGAAGACCACGTACAGCAGATAGATTGGGTCGCGCAGGGCGAACAGCAGCATCAGGTTGAACAGGATCATTGCCACCGCGATGCCGAAGTACCAGGCCTTGCCCGTGTAGTCGTCGCGTTCGTAGATGGAGAACGCCTTCACCGGCCACAACTGCAGCGGCACCAGCAGGCCGATGCTCGACTCGACCCGCAGGTACAGCACCTGTTCGGAGTGCGCGGGCAGGTTCAGCGGAAAGACGAAGTTGCGGTTCGGGTAGACCTTGCTGCTCTGCGGGACGTCGCTGCCGGTGTTGATCGTCCTGACGCTGCCATCTGCCTGCGGGATGTTCATCTGCACATGGGAGATACGCGGGTTCTCCACCACCAGCAGGCGCTGCAACGGGGCATTGCCGGGATTGCTCAGCTGCAACTTCAGCCAGAAGGCCGAGCGGGTAAAACCCATCGCCAGCGCACTGCCGGGTGGCTGATCGGCCTTGAAAAGGGCTTGCTGCGCGGAGGATTGCACGTCCGCCAGCGTCAGACTGCGGCTCGGGTCTTCGAGGACGGAGACATAGGCGGTCAGCGTCAGGGGCCGGGTGGTGACGCTCGCGGCATCGACCACCTGGGCAGCCCAGGCGGGATGGACCAATAGAAGGAGTAGGGTGAGCAGGAGCCAGGACAGCGATTGCCGGTGCGGGGCGGAGGCGGGCATACGGCAGGATCCGGGCTGTAGGGATGCCGAGGATTCTACAAGAGCCGGTTTGGCGGCGCCAAAAGCACAAAAGCCCCCGGCAACTCACGCTGCCGGGGGCTTTTGCTGGGGATTCTGGAGCGGGCGAAGGGAATCGAACCCTCGTCATGAGCTTGGGAAGCATAGCGGCGGACTGTCCGAGGTAGTCCGAGTTGATGCACAATCGCCCGCCGAGACCAGGCAGGGCGGGCGTTCTGGGCAAGGGTGCTGTCCGAGATTGTCCCAGATGATCCGTCCTTGTTGGTGCGAACGGCCCCCAGAAACGGCCCCCAACGGCCCCCAGGCAAGGAACCCCCGTGCTCACTGAACGGCAGATCAGATCGCTGAAGCCAGCGGACAAGGAATTCACTGTCAGCGATGGCGTGACAGCGAAAGGCGAAGGCGTGTTGCAGCTGCGGGTGCGGACGAACGGGACGAAGGAGTTCTACTTCCAGCGGCGCAAGGCCGGCGGGAAGACCAAGAAGAAGCTCGGGAACTGGCCGGCGATGAGCCTCGCGGAAGCCAGGGACCGCTGCAAAGAGGAAAAGGAGGTGCAGCTCGCCTCCGGTCAGTTCGGTGACCTGCTGGCCGCCTACGTGGCCAAGCTGCGGGAGGAAGGCGCCGCAAGTGCCGACCATGTCGAATGGTCCTTCAAGTGCTATGTGTCCGAGCCTTTCCCGCACCTGGTGAAGCGTCCGGCCGTACTGATCGGCCCGGCTGAAATCCGCGACATTCTCGCGCGGATGATCGGTGAAGGCGTCACCACCATGTCCAATCGCATGCGCTCTCGCCTTCATGCGGCGTTCCAGCAGGCGCTGAAACAGGAGTTCAACCCGCGCAGCTACCTGGAAGACGCGGTTTCGTTCGGCCTGACGAGCAATCCGGTGGCCAGCATCCCGGTCCAAGATGATTGGGAACAGCCAGGGGACCGTGCGCTGTCTGTTGCCGAACTCAAAAAACTGTGGGGTCTGCTGCCGGAGCAGCTCTCGCACACGACGTCGGAGCTGCTCAAGTTCCTGATCGCCAGCGGCGGACAGCGGCCAGAGCAGCTGCTCCGCTCGGACCGGAGCATGTACCAGCGCGACCACTTAACCATCCGGAACAGGAAGTCCGGCAAGGCCGGAGAGGGTGAAAAGTCGCTGCACGTCGTACCGATCAACAAGCTGATGCGGCTGAGCCTGCGAGAAATGGACGCCATCAGCGAGACAAGCCTCTATCCGTTCGCTGGACGGGTGAAGGACCAGGCCCTCAATGTTCAGTCGTTGTCTCGGGCGGTGACCAAGCTGTATAGCCGGCACAAGAAGGATTTTAACGGACCGTTTACGCTTCGCGACCTGCGCAGGACCTGCAAGACGCTGATGGCCAAGGCCGGGCTTTCCAAGGAGCTGCGCGACCGCATCCAGGGCCACGCCTTCAATGACGTGTCATCCAAACATTACGACCGCTACGACTACTTCCCCGAGAAGCGAAAAGGCCTTGATCGCTGGGCGGCCTGGTTGGAAAAGAACGTGCTGCCCCAGAAGGACTGAGGGCCGCTTACGCGGCCCCCGTTGGCTTCCAATCTGCAGGCGACGCCTGCCATTTGGCGATTTCCGACTTTCGCCAGCCGACTCGCCCAGGTGTCAGCGGGGTCGGCCCAGGAAATTGGCGCTTCTTGATCGCCGCCCACATGGTTGAGCGGCTGAGGCTGGTTTCCTGGAGAACCTCGGCTTCGCGCAAGAACCTGTCCAACTCAGCCATCTTCACCACCTATCCAATCCTGGCGCGACGGCCACTGCCGGCGCATCTCCGATACCAGCTGCTCGATGGCGCTGTCTCCGCGCCGTTTCAGTTTTTCCCGCAGCTCGGTGACTTTCTCCGGCGTGGTGAACCCACGCCGGAGCCAGTACCGGGCCTCGCATACCAGCATGTGCTGGGGGGCGACCTGGTCAGCCAAGACTCACCTCCAGTTGATCCTGCATACGACGACCAATCCAGCGCACGACCGGGATAGCCTTGCTGTTCCCGATAGCCTTGTAGCGGGGACCGTCTGGGCATTCCTCAGCCGGCTTGCCACGCCAGGGAATCATTGTGTAGTCGTCAGGGAATCCCTGCAGGCGCTCGCACTCGCGCGGGGTGAACCGACGGACAGCCGCTACGACAACCAGGCTGTCTGCCTGTGTGATCGGGTTGCTGTGACTCCGAAAATTTCCAGACCTGAGCGTAGGGGCGACCCCACTGGCGAACATTACCGGCGCCTGGCTTGACGCTGGCAGCGTGTGGCAGAGCCCGGGCTTAGGCTGGCTGCCATTTGCGGGGCTGGTGATCTGGTTCTGATCGAACACAGCGTTTTCCTGCCCGTGGTTACGGCCCAAGGTGTGGGCTAGGTCAGCAAGGCAATCAGGGTCCTGCGTTCCGTGCACGGCAAGCAGGTGGCTGTGGCCGTGGTTCAAATCCTGTCCGCTGCATCCCTGAAGTCGTCCGTAGGAAGCATCAAGCGTCGCGGCCGTCAGCGGAATGTCATCGTAACTGTAGCCACCAGCCTTCCGGCCGCCGCCGGCAATGGTGGGTGCTACACAGAATGTCTCCGAAGCGAAGTCGTTACGAACGCCATGCGCAGTCAGTGCGCCCGCCTGGAACAGGGAACCATGCTGATTTTCCCCGCCGAAAGCCGGCACGCCAGCCAACACCTCGACCGCCGGTCCTTCGTCGCCTTCGCAGTTAGGGCACCCCCATTCCCCCTGGTTCAGCCCGAAGAGGTATCCACAGCCGCACTGGAGCGCAGGGCCGAAAGGAGCGTGTCCGGCAACGTCTTGCCCCTCGCCTCGGCGCGGCGGATGATCCCGGCGCACGCCTTCGCGCTCAAAAAGTACCGCGGCTGGATCGAATCCTCTTCTAGCACTTGCGACAACGAACACACGACGGCGTCGTTGGGCCAGGCCGAAATATTGGGCATCCAAAATCCGCCATGCAATTGTTCGCCGGGGTCCATACACACAACCAGCGTCCTTCCACCTGCCCCCTGGCGGCTGAAGTTCTGTTGATTCGCCCACCATGGCGCCGAGGAAACAGCCGAACGCGTTGCCCTTGTCGGAGAGGACTCCGGGTACGTTTTCCCAGAGGCAGGCGGCTTCTGGCTCGCCTAGTTGGGTCCGAACATGGTCAATTGCATCGAGTAGCTCCACATATTTAATGGTCAAAGCTCCGCGAGGGTCGGTCAGACCTGCGCGCATTCCAGCGATCGAGAAGGCCTGGCACGGAGTGCCACCCACCAGCACGTCTGGTGCCTGGATGGAACCGGCCAGGGTCTTGCGAGCAAGTTGGGTCATATCGCCAAGGTTAGGAACATTGGGCCAACGGTGAGCAAGGACCTCAGACGGGAATCGCTCGATTTCTGAGAACCAAGCCGCACGCCAGCCAAGGGGATGCCAGGCGACGCTTGCAGCGTCGATACCGCTGCAAACGCTGCCGTAGGTCGTAGAGCGGTTAGCGTGCATAGCGGCGGCCTTCCTGTGCTTTCTTCGCGGCCTGGTTGGCCATGTAGCTGGCCCATTCCGCGCTTTGGCGCTTCTGGCGTAAGCGGCTGCAGCGCTGGTGCTTTCTGGTATTGCGGGCCTTACCGCAGATTTCGCATGTTGCCGGGAGGTCGAGACGCTTGCTGGCCATCGGAGGACGTTCACGAACCGTGCTAGCCTTCGCCGCGCTGACCTTGGGTTGATTCACTTGCATGGTGCTTCTCCTTGGGGTTGGTCAGGCCCTGCCGGGTTGCCGCCCGGCGGGGCCTTCTTTTATGCGGCGACGTAGCCGCCTGGGGTCTTGTGCAGAACGCCGATTTCGGCGGCCTGCTGCAGGAGCCTGGTGGCCTTGCTGCTGCCGATCCGCAGTTCCTTCGCGACTTGCCTTACCGCCACCTTGGCGCCGCTCTCTGTTCCGGCGATAAGCTGCTGCAGCAGAGCCGGCAGGCCTTCATCTGCCGCCGCTTCCGGCCCTGTTTCCGAGTGTTCCCCGCTGCGTTCTTCGGGCTGTTTCCGCTTCTCGGTTACTGCTACCGAGGCGCGTTCCGCCGTTGTTGCTGGTCGGAGCGCGGAGAGAATCAGGGCGGGGACTACTTCCAACGCTGCGGCGAAACCGAGGCAGAGAAGGGTGGCCAGCTCCAGGGGGAGGTCCGCCGCCTTGGCCGGCTTCGCGAGTAGTGCTGTCAGCTCCTGAGAGGCGCTATCTCTGCGAGCTAGGGCTTGGCCGCGCTCAGAGTCGATTCGGGCCATGGAGGCCACTTCCAGCTCCAGCGCGCGGGTGACCATGCCCCGGTCGCGCAGTGCATTGGCCTGCTGGCGAGTGGCGACAGCTTCGCCGTCTAGCTGCTGGATGCGGGAGGCGTCGGCGTCGCGCTGCTCGACCAGGTCCGCCTGGCGTTGCTCCATACGTGCCTGATGCTCGGCGCGGCTGGTGACAATAGAGGTCATGAGGCGGTCGTAGCTGGCCCAGGCTGAGACGCCGCCTAGGGCAAGCGCGCAGGCCATCATCAGCAGAGCGCATACGGTTCGGCGCGCATCCAGCAGGCCGAGAGCAAAGGGCCAGGCGAAGTACTTGAACAGGTCCAGGACTACCGCTGCCGAAGCGAACAGGAAAGCGAGCAGGGCTTCTTGGATGAGCGCGGCGATGGCCAGCGCCACAGAGGTAGCCGTCACTCCTGCCAGTGCTATGACCATTGCCAGTAGCAGCCAGCGGTGGCGCTGCTGAAGTTGATGCATGGTGCTTCTCCTTGGGATAGGCCCTGATGAGTTGCCGCTCGCCGGGGCCTTCTTGTTTCTAGGCTCAGGCCCAGCGCTCACGGAAGTCAGACCAGATGGCTTCGCCGTTGGGCAGGTAGGTGTGGACCTCCTGCTCAGGCGTGCTGTCGAGGCGGATCACGGCGAGGCAGTCGTCCAGCAGACCGGCATCGAGGCGGCGCATTTCGGTAAGGTCGAAGGGAAACGCTGGGCCGTTGTAGAGGCCGAGCAGGAAGCGACCTATCACGCCGCTCTGTCCGGTATCGCGCTGAGCTACCGGAACCAGGCGGACCAGGGCCTCGATACCAGCCTTGCGGATTGCCGGTCGCTCCTGGTCGAGCCGGAACAGCTCGTCGAACACGTCCATAACGGGGCGCTCTGCCTGGCCGCTCATGCGTTCTCTCCCAGCTTCGCCAAGCGCGCCGCCTCGTACTCGCTCGGGAGGATTTCCACTGCCCCGGAAATCCAGCCGGCGGATGACTTGCCCGCTTCCACGTTCTCAAGGTGCTCCTGCTCGTTGATGCCGAACCCCAGGTAGAAATAGGCCGTGCCGAGGTGCACAAACTTGATGCCGCCGCACATCAGCAGGTTTCCGGTATTCACGTTGAGCCGTTCCCAGTAGATGTGGGTGTCGAGGCGCGGCGGGCAGTGCTGCTGCCACAGGGCGATCAGGCGCTCGTGCTCTGCTCGAATATCGGCTCGCTGCTCCTTGGTGATGCCCTTCGGAGGCTTCGCGGCGACTCGAAGCGAGCGGAAGCCCCACTCGTCTGGCCGGCGCCAGTGGGCATCGAGGGCGGAGTCGGCGGGGAGCTTCACTCCGCCAGCGAAATGCGAGGTGACGTCGCGCATGGGGGCGACAGAGCCGCCAAACAGGCGGCCAAGCGCGACCAGTTGCTCGTCCAGCTGCGCCTTGGCCTCGTAGAAGTCCAGGACGATGGCTACGACATCGGGTGCCTGTGATTTGTAGTAGTGCTGCATGGTGCTTCTCCTTGGGTGGTCGCCGGGCGTTGCAGCGCCCGGATCGCTGGTTAGCCTTGTTATTGCGCTTCGCCCGCAGCCTTGGAAATGCTGAGCAGCCTGTAACTGTCGACGGCCTCAACACGCTCGACAGAAATCCCCCCCTCTTCGTCGATTCGCACGAGAGTGGTGCCGCAGATGATGCTGTCGGGGAGTTCTTGGCCGGCTTCCCGTGCGGCTTCCCAGCCCGCGTGATACAGGGTGACCGCCTTTTTCTTCGTGCTCTCCAGTTCGCGTTTGGCCATCTCTAGGCGCTTCTGTGCGTCTTCCACGGCCTCCAGATCTCGCTCTATGGAGAAGAGGGCGTCGTAAAAATCATTGATGGGAGTGGCCTTTTTCTCGGTTGCTTGCATGGTGCTTCTCCTTGGTTAGTTGCCCAGGCGTTGCCGCGCCCGGGCCGGGTGGCTGTCTATCAGTTCGCTACAACGGCGTGGATGGTCAGGTTGTCCGGCATGCGGTTCCGGTAGCGCTCCAGGATCGTGATTTGCTCTTCGCTGCACTCGTCGATGCAGATGACCGTTGCGCCGCGATTGGCGCGTCGCCAAACCACGGCTTTAAACGCGGGAGTCGATAGATGGCGGCCGACCAGGATGTCTTTCTGGTTTTGGCCGGCAGCGGCTGCGGTCTGGCGAAGGCGCACCGTCTTGCCAGTAGCGGGTGCGCCGCGGGATACGTTGAGTTGCATGGTGCTTCTCCTGGGTCGGTTGCCCGGACGTTGCCGCGCCCGGGCCGGGCGATCAGTGGATGACGGCGGCCAGTACGGCCGGGGTGTAGTAGCCAGCGATGGCCAGCAAGGCCAAGGTCACGCCGGTGAGCGTGAGCGTGGCTAGCCACTCGTTGCGGCGGGGCTCATAGAGCGAGGTGTCGTCGTTGTGCATGGTGTTTCTCCTTGGGGTTGTTGCCCGGGCGTTGCCGCGCCCGGGCGGGGGTGTCAAACGAGCTGGAACAGCCAGCAGCGCACCGTCCTCGGCTTGTCGAAAGCGTCGGTCTGGCGGACGGAGTTGATGGCCTTGTTGGACTCGATGAACTTTGGTGACTTGCTCGTCTTGAGCACGCGCTTGAGTTCGCTCAGGATCGGGAGTTGCTGCCGCTTGTTGGCCGCCATCTCGATGAACTCGTTGAGGTTCACGGCCACGAACTCCTTCTTGCGGGAGTGGTTGAGCTGGCCGGTCAGTTCGCCGAGCGGGCCGTTGAGGAACTCGAAGAGGTCCCAGAACTCACGCACCATGGGATGGTCAGCGTTGATGGCCTGCTGACGCTCCAGGGCCATGCGGCTGACCTCGGCGTGAACCAGCTGGGCGCGCTCGTCGCTGAGCGGCACCACCAGCTGCAGGCAGTCCACCAGGCTGCGCAGCTGCGCGTGGTTCTTGGCGATACGCACGGTGCGGATGCCGGGCATGGCCAGCAGCTCCTGCTCGTAGCCGGAGGTGCGTTCGTCGATGGTGGCCATGACCTTGCCTTCCGGCTGCAGGGCCTTCACCAGGAAGCCGCTGAGCTGCTCCACCGGCATGCGTTCCAGCTGCTCGGCCAGCAGCTTCGACTCCGGGGTTTGGTGCTCGCGGGTCAGGTTGACGTGGCCCAGGCGCTGGAGGATTGGCTCGGAGGCGTTGACGGCGTTGTTCTGGGCAATCATCAGGGCGCCGCGGAACGGCGGTTCGCGGGTGTCGTTGCCGTTGTTCTTCACGCCGGTAGAGCGGACGCTACGGCCGTTGTAGGCGGTCTTGAGTTCGTCCCAGTCGAAGTGCTTAACCGGCGCGCCTTCCTTCTGCTCGCGCTCGGACTCGATCAGCACGACCGGCAGGTTGCCGACCTGGGCGAAGTTGCGTGCGCGGCTGGCGGCGGTAGCCTTGGATGGGTCGAAACCCTCGTACTCGACGCGGCCGACCAGCTTCCAGAACAGTTCTACGAGGGTGGTCTTGCCGGAGCCCGGCTCGCCGATCAGCTCCAGGAACAGGAACGACTTGTGAATCTGGCGGATTTGCTCGACGTACAGCGCGCCGAGCCACCACGCGAGCACGACCAGCCCGCGCACGTTGAAGCACTTCCAGAACATCTCGAACCAGCCTTCGTTGTAGCCGGCGAGGTCCGGGTTGATGTGCAGCACCGGGGACTGGCTCTGGCTCTTAATGCTCAGGCGGTCGACGTCGAAGAAGTCTTCCTCGTTGAGCTTGTAGACCTTGCCGCCGGCGATGGCCAAGTCGTTGAAGACGTAGACGCCGTGCTCGCGGGTGTAGCCGATCCAGTCGATGGTGTGGACGGCCTTGAGGCGGTCGAGCTGGGGCTCCAGCATGCGCTCCAACTGCTGCGGGGTGCCGGTGAACATCGCGCCGTTGCAGACGTTGAGCAGGCGCTTGCGGAACTCGGCCGCGGCGGAAATCTGCGCCGAGGTGAAGGTCGCCTTGATGGTCGGCGCTTCGGGGCGCTCGACGCGGAAGTAATACCAGGCCTCGTCGGTCTGCTCGTTGCGCATGAAGTACAGCGCCTGGAAGTAGCAGTTGCCGATGCGCACCACGGAGCCCGAGCGGCGCAATGCCTTCTCCCGGCGCTGCTTGTCGTTGAGCTGCTTGTCCTCGGCCCGTTCGGAGTCTTCCAGGTCAGTGATGGCGCGGTCGTAGGCTTCCACGTCGAGCTTGAACCAGTACAGGCGGGAGCGGAACGAGAAGTGGAACTCCTTTCGCTCGTCCCACATGTACATCAGCAGGCCCTTTTCCTCGGCTGTCTCGGCCAGCAGCAAGGCGCCTTCGTGGCGGGCTTCGTCGAGGTCCAGCTCGATGCGTTTGGCGCGCTCGTCGTCACCTTCAATGAAGGTCCAGCGCTGATGCAGGTCGTTCCAGTCGACCTTTTTCGTGCCGCGCTGCGGGATGATTGCCGCCTCGCACTTGAAACCCATCTCTCGGGCTTCCTTCGCCCAGCGGCGGGCATTGGCCTTGGCGACCGGCTCGTTATCCAGTGCCCAGATCAGGCGCGGCAGGCGCTTGTCTTCGTCGTGGCAGCGCTTCTTCAGGGCCTTGAGTGATTCGGTCGGGCAGGGTGCGCTGGACATCATCGACACGGCGGCGCGGTCGTGGTGCAGCAGGGCGATGGCATCGAAGATGCCCTCAACGATCCACAGCTCGTCGGCCTCGGCCAGGTTGAGAGACGGCGGGCACCACCAGACCCCCTTGTAGCTCTCGCCATGCTTGAAGCGCGCCTTCTGCTTGCCGAAGCGCTCAGGGCGGTCGATCAGTCGCTCCCAGTAGCCGCCTTTGTCGAGGGGGAAACGCACGGTGGCACTGCCGAACTTGAGCTTGCTGTCCCAGTAGTTTTCCTGGGTGAACCACCCTTCGATCAGCTCCAGGCGGAAGCCGCGGGCGAACTCTAGGTAAGCGCGAGCGGTGGCGGTCGGGTTGTCAGCGGTGGCCGGCGCTTGGTCGCTCCAGTCGTTGAACAGCTCGGGGTAGAGGTCCTTGACGTGGGCGCGGTGGTTGCACTTCTCCGGGCGACCGCAGATCACCATCCAGGGCGAGTCGTGGAAGGTATAGAGCGTGTTCTTGCCGCAGCTATGCGCCGGGCATTTGCCCTTGCGCATGTAGTTGGTCCCGCTCATGTGCTTGAGGCCGAAGTCGGCTTCAAGCTTTGGCAGGACCTTTGCCCGTAGTGTTTCTAGCATCGTCATGGATCAGGCCTTACAGGTTGGCGGCAAGGGCAGCGCGGAGCGCGCCGATGGTGCGTTTCTGGCCGGCAAGGGCCGGGTAGTCGTCGAGGATTCGGTTGCTGCGCAGGCCTTCGGGCACGCTGCGGTAGCGGTCGTCGTACCAGTGCTGCACCAGAGCGCGGCGCAGCTCGGCGCGCAGGCTGATGAGCAGGGCTTCTGCCACCGGCTTGGGCATGTCGAGCTGGATCGCAACGGCGTCTTGCATGGCCTGTTCCTCGGAATGCGGGTGCAACTTCCCCAAACCCACGGCAGTGGGGCAGGGCGTCAGATGGTCAGGGAGCGGCCGGAACGGCCAGGAATCGGTGAGGCAGAAGGCGACAAGGCAGCGGGGTCTGCAGGCCTGTGCGGCGGTCTAGCACCATGAGCACGGTCTTGTCGGGGCCGGTGGCCATGTCCACTGCGAGCCAGGCCTCGCCCTTGGGCAAGCGCTCGCTCATGGCCAGCAGCACCAGGCGCCCGGCCATGAAGGCGGGCACTTCGAGGTTGTTGACCAGGTAGCAGACGGTCCGCTCGAACAGACGGTCGTCATCCAGGTGCTCGGCGGCGTGCTGCTCAATGAAGCTGCGCGCGGCTTGCTGCATGAAGGTGCGATAGTCGTTAGCTTGCTGCTGGCTGAGCGGGACGATGTTCATGCGGTGGCCTCCAGAAGGTCGAGCTGGTTGTCGCCCTGCTGACGCATGGCTTCACGGCGCAGAGCTGTGGGCGCCGCCGGCAGGCGCACCGAAGGATTCGGCATGCCGGAGGGGCTCATTTCGTGGGTCATCTCGAATTCGGCGCGCACCGCCCAGCCGCAGGCCTCGTTGGTGCATTGCAGGTAGGCCACCCGCAAGAAGATGTGTTTTCCATCGCTGGTGCGAATGCGCATCCTCGACGCGCAATGCGGGCAAACCAGTTTGTAGCTGCTCATCCTTACTCTCCCCGAGCCGCATTGCGGCGCTGGCCGTAGCCAAGAAACGGCGCGTCGTGCGCTTACTGCTGTTCCTTCCCGCCCGGGGTTTCCCGGTGCGAGGTGATAACGGCGCCGACCTCTGCGTGTCTTGCGGCAATGTGGATGCGGTGGGCTTCGACGATCTTGGCGATTTCCGCCTCGGTCAGGCGTCCGTCTTCCAGCGCTTTGGCAATGATCTTGTCGACAGCGCCCTCGGCCACGTCGGTGGCGAGCGAGCGCGCATAGAGATCGAGGTTGTCGAGGGGGCCGTCTTCGGGCATCAGCACGAACACGCCGTCATAGAGGCGGGCGATGTAGTCGACGAGGAAGGACGTGCCGCTGATGCGCTCCAGCTGACGGACTTGTTCGTCGGTCAGCGGGCGATGGCCTGGGTTCTCATAGAGCTGGTTGTCGAAGCGCTTTCCTTCAATGCCCAGGTGCGCCGCGGCGCATACGCGGCCGCCCGGAAAGGCTTGAACGGCGGCCATTACGGCCATCCGGCGGCTATCAAGAATCTGGCGTTTCATGTTCTCGTTTTCCCCTTGCGCCGGCCGAACTACTGTTCGACCGTGCCTTCCTTGATGCCGAGAAGAACGGCTATGCGGTGGGCTTCTCCGCGCTTGCCTTTCTTGGTGCCGGCGAGGACCTGGTAAGTAGTGAACTGGTCGACACCGTGCTCGTTCGCGAAGGCCTTGACGGTCTTTCCCTGCGATTCGAGCCATTCCTTGGCTTGTGCTGGGGTTCGGGTGGCGTGCATCATTCAAATCCATTCAAAAGCGTTCAATGCGACAGAGATTACCACTCAAATGAGTGGTGTCAATGGGGTCTTTCTATCCAAATGAGTGGTATCGGTGATCGCTTGCGCGAAGAACGCGAGCGCCTTGGCTTGTCGCAAGGGGCTTTCGGTGAGATTGGCGGGGTAAAAGCCAATGCCCAGGGCAACTACGAAAAAGGCGAGCGGAACCCTGATGCGGGGTATCTGGCGGCTGTGGCTGCCCGAGGCGTGGACGTGCTTTATGTCGTCACCGGTGAGCGCCGCCCGACGTCCTCCGAGAGCCTCAACGATGAGGAAGCTCGGGTAATCGCGGAGTACCGTTCTCTACCTGATGAAGATCGCGCCTCCGTAGCGCGTCTGACCTCGGCGTTGTCGCAGACGAAGAGCCATCGCTGATCCCCTGATTAAGGAACTACCCATGCACAAAGGACTGCGCCTGGCATTGCTGGCGGTTGCTCTCGGCACTACCACTGCGATGGCAGATACCGCCCCGCTCAAGCCGATGCACTTCGACGATGTACCGGCAATGATCGATGACTTCGGCGACTACGCGGCCGACAACAACACGTTTCAGCTGATTTCCTCGAAGCCGCTGGAAATCCGCTTGTCGCCGTCGGTGGTCAGTGGCGAGCCGGCCGAGAATGCCGAAAGTGAGGTTCGGCGCGCTGGGTTGTACGGGGTGTATCGCACGCTGATTCATACCGACGCTCCGGCGGTCACCGTCCAGGTTGTCCCCCGTGAGGTCACGCTCAACCCACAGAGCGTGCGGCTGCTGTCGTCTCCGGCACTCCAGATCAGCGCGACGCGCGCCCAGGCCCTTGCGGCAGCCAGCAAGCTGACCAAGGTGAAGGACCTCGACGCCCTGGTTGTCGCGGAGCAGGCAGGAAATATCCAGCTCGACAACTGGCGCGCTGATTTCGAGGCCCTGTATTTCAAGGATGCCGGCCAGCAGGCGCTGCTCGATGCGCTCAAGGCGAGTGGTGCGACGGTAACGTACAAGCGCTGACCGATAGCACGTTCGAAGCCCAGGCAAGCCTGGGCTTTTTTGTGCCCGCAAATCGGGTCGGATTGGCCCTTGCGCTTTGGAAAACGTGGGTAGCTTAGGGAGTGGCCGCCCGTCGGAGGCCACCCTCAAATACTCGCCATCTTTCGCTAAGGGAGGCTGGTGGCACGCGAAAACGTGCAGAGAATGGGGAGCTCCCGGGCGCAGTGGGCGGTGCATTTCGCACCAGGCGCCCGTCACATGGAAATGGAGTACCTACGATGGAAAAACTTACCCAGGCTGAACAACTCTTTCTTGACCTGCTGCGCCGCCTCAACGAGCAGCAGCACCAGGACTTGAAGAGGTTCATGGAGGCGTTCGCGAAGTCGGGCAAGTAAGGCACCCAATGTGCCGCCCCGGCTGAGGCCGGGGTTTTCAATTAATCCTGAAAATTATATGAGCGGCGGTCTTGCCGGGGGGATATCAAGTCTGGAGATGTCCTTACATATTTGGAATAGTTGTGGGTGCAGTGCCTCTGCTGCCGCCATCAAGTGCTGGACGTTCAGCTTTCCTCCAATGAGGCGACCTTCTGATGTGACTATTACAGACGTTGCATCGACTCTTCCCTTTCCGATGCTTTGCAGCTCCAAGTCTGCAAAGCGGTCGGCAGGCTTGCCATCTTCTTTGTCCCAGTAATTCACCGCGTGCTCTCGGTAGTTGCGAACCGATCTAGCGCTTCCTCGCGCGTCGACCTTTTCGGCGTGCTCCCGAATGTCCTTCGCTAAGGCCTCGTGTCCGGCTTCGATGAGGAACCTGGCTGTAACTTCTGGTGCGATCGAAGTAACTTTATGCGCTTCCTGTATCCATTCAACGCATTTTGCTACCGATGTGACGAAGAAATGATCTTCCACGTTGGTGAAGTTAACTTGGCTCTTCATCGCCTGGTGCCACTCCAGTATCCGCTCAGGAGATGTCGGAGGAGTCATTTTCTCTTCGAGCCTCAGAACCCTTTCCCCCTGCATAAATACAGCGGCTGCCCAAGTAGCGGCACTGTGTACTACATACCAAGTAGACATATCTTCTCCACAGTTATTAGCCAGTTCATAGGGTTCTATTGGCGTTGGAGTCTACTCCACTCTCTATCTACTGCGCGTTTCGCCGTCGCCTTGCTGGCGTACAGATGGTGCAGGCGGCGCGGTCGGGTCTGGTCGCCGGCGGTGATGGTGTGCTGCTTGCCGGTTTTCTCGTCGCGGTACCACGCCAGGATACCGGTGTAATTCGACGTCTCGTCGGCCAGGTCGGCGACGTCGTCGCCGTCAGGGAGCTTGGACTCCAGTTCGAGACTGGTGGTGAAGCTCTCGGGCGTGAACGAGTGGCGCAGGTTGCCGCCCAGCCAGACGATGGCCGCGATTTCCGCCTTGATCCCGGCGAGGGTGTAGGTCTGGTCCGGCAGCAGTTCCGGGCGACCCTTGGCGAGCGTGTAGGACAGGGTTGCAGTGCCGCGCTGCAGCTTCTTCCACTCGGAGCGCGCGGCGCGAATCGCGCTTTCCTGGTCGGCGTAGGTGTGGCGCAGCTCCTTGATGTTCTCGCCGCCGCCGGCGATGGCCTCTCTCTTCTCGGCGCTGTTGATCTCGTAGTAATAGGCCTTCACGCCGGTATAGGCGTCGCGGTCGGCTTCCAGGTAGCGGTGCTGGTCGCCGTCCTGGCGGGTCAGCACCACATGGGGCAGAGCCTGGCCGCTGGCGGTGGTGCTCTTGCCGGTGGGCATGAACAGCAGCCGGCCGGCCTTCACGGTGGCGATGGCGTCATGCTCGCTGCCCAGACGGGCGAGCAGGTTGGCGTCGGACTCGTTGGCCTGGTCCAGGTGCAGCAGTTCGATGGCGCCCAGGGCGGCGCTGATGACGGCAGTGAGGCCGTGCGCGGACGCAATGGCCTGCACCACAGCGCCCAGGGTGGCGGCGTTCCAGCTGCGTTCGCGCTTCTTCTTCAGCTCGCCCCGCAGGTCGACGCTGCGCCCGCGAATACTCAGCATGTCCGGCGCGCCGCTGTGCTCGGTTTCGTCGACGGTGTAGCTACCCTTTTCGACGAGCCCCGTGTCGCTCCAGCCCAGCGACAGTTGCACAGTGGCGCCGCGTGGTGGGATGGCGAGCAGGCCGTCGTGGTCGCTGAGGGTGATTTCCAGCTGGTCCGCTTCGATGCCCCGGTTGTCCGTCAGGTCGATGCTGACCAGGCGCTCGACGACGGTGCCTGTGATGTCGCTGCCATTCACCACGACGCGGCAGATGGGGCGGGGGTAGTTGTTCGCCTCGCGGAAGCTGGCGGTCGCGCTGCCAAGGTAGCTGTCGGCCAGGTCGATAAGGCTCACAGGATTTGCCTCAAGATGTTCCCGGCGCTGCTGATGGCGCTACCGAGCAGGTCGACACGCCCGTCGTCGATGCGCTTGAGCGACAGGCTGAATTCGATACGGCGCGAGGCGCCGTCGCTGAAAAAGATCGTCCGCCCCTCAGTCATGCTCTCAATGACCCAGACGCCGTAGATGCGGCCAGTGCCCTCGATCAGCGGGTAGGCCTTGCCGGTGTCCGCCATGGTGCGCAGCGTGTCCAGGCTCAGCACGGTGCCGGCCAGTGCCGGCAGCAGCACGCCCTGCAGGGTGATGCTCTCGTCGCCGCGCCCAAGGTACTGGCGCGCGGGATTGGTGCCGATGCGGCTGGTGCTGCCGTGCCGCCATTCGGTCTGGCGCTGGAAGTCCTGGTAGGCGGCGGTTTCCAGGCCGAAAACGAACATGCCAAATGCCATTAGTGCCATGGGGTCAATCCTGATCGGTGATGCGGCTGCGGTTGCGGACCTGGTCGCGCGACTGGAGCTTGGCAACTTCAATGGCCACCAGGCGCGCGAGCTGTTGCTCATTCATGCCAGGGGCGCCATAGACGTTGATGGTCATGGGGGCCGGCTGCACGGCAGCTGCAGCAGGCGCACCAGCAGGGGAAAGCGGCGGCCTGGTGTCCAGGGCCATGGCGCTGCCGGCGGCGCCGATGGTCAGCGCGCCGGCGGTGGTCAATTGCTTGGCCATATCGAGCACGGCCGCCAGCGGGCCTTTCTGCCCGTCGGTCAGGCCCTGCTCAAGTCCTGCCATGGTGAAGCCGCCCAGCTCGGCGAAGACACGGGACGGCGAGTGGATCCCGAGCTTTTCCTTGAACCAACCGACGGTGCTGTCGCCCACCTCGCTGATGGCGGTTTTCACGTCGCCCAGCTTGTTACGGATACCGTTCACCAGACCGTCCAGGAGCATGCTGCCGAAGTCGGAAAACTTGGCCGGCAGCTCGACACCGAAGTAGCCCATCACAGCGGCGAAGGCGCGGTAGAACAGCCCTACCGGGGTGAAGTCGAGAATCAGCTTGGCGATGCCGGTGAGCCCGCCGTTGAAGCCGGCCTTCACTTCCTCCCACAGCCCCAGGAAGAACGCCTTGATGGGCTCCCAGTTCTTGTAGATCAGGTACGCGGCGCCGGCGATTGCGGTCACGGCCAGGCCGATGGGGTTGAGCATCAGCGCGCGGCCGATCAGCAGAACGCCGCGCAGCACCAGAGGCAGCGCGTTGCGTCCGAGGTTGAACAGTGTCCCTATCAGGCCGGCGCCCTTGAGCCCGAACAGCGTCAGGCCATAACGGACCATGGCGAACGGCCCCAGGAAACTGGCCATGGCCAGGGTGACGGCGCCAAAGCCGGCCGCCAGTGCTGCGACACCGCCGACCACCTTGAGAATTTGCCCGGTGAGTACGGGGTTGTCTTTGACCCATTCCGCGACCTTGCCGAGCACACGGTTGAAGCTTTCGACGAGGCTGACGATGGTTGGCCGTAGCGTCTCGCCCATGCTGGCGGCGAGGTTGAAGGTGCGGCTCTTCGCCATTTCCAGACGTGCGGACAGGGCCTCGGCGCGAATGTCGGCCTCGCGCTGCATGGAGCCCTTGCCGGCTTCGGAGTTGGCCAGCTGCAACTGCCGGCGGTATTCGCCCAGGTTGTTGGCTAGCTTCGCGGCGTCGTCGCCGAACTCCTTGCCGAAAAGCTGGGTGGTGACGCTGAGCTGCTCGGCCTGGGGGAGCTTCTTGATGGACGCCAGCACCATCTGCAGGGTGGCGGTTGAGTTCTTCGCCATGCCCTTCTGGATGGCATCGGCCTCAAGGCCCAGGGCTTTCAGGCCCTTCTGGAAGCGCTTGGGTTGCTCGTTGGCGATGGCCAGCTCGCGAATCATCGCGTTGGTGGCTGTGGCGGCAACTTCTGCCGACGAGCCCAGGCTCAGGAACGTGGAACCGAGTGCGGCCGCGTCCTTGAAGCTCATACCCACAGAGGTGGTGATGCCGGCGGTGCGCTGGAGCACGTCGATGATGTCGTTGCCCTTGGACTGCGCGTTGTCGTCCAGATAGTTGATGGCGTCGCCCAGTTCGCCCACGTTCTTGATGGGCAGCTTGTACAGGTTGGCGATGCGTGCGAGGTTCTCGCCGATCTCGTCGGCCGGCAGCTCGAAGGCGGTCGCCGCGTTCGCTGCTGTCTCGGCGAAGACGAGCAGGTTCTCCTTGCCCTGAATGCCCATGCGCGCGCCACCTTCGACCAGGGCGGCTATTTCGGTGGTGGCCATGGGGATGCGCTCGGCCATGGCCTTGATGGCGGCGCCCATTTCGTAATAGGTCGCGGTGAGCTGGCCGTTGTCGTCCCGCGCACCGTCCACCTGCTTGGCCACGCCGAGCATGGCGTCCTCGAACTCGATGTAGCTGTTGGCCATTCCCAGCACGGGCGCGCCCATTGCGGCGCCTGCCGCAGCGGCGCCGGCGCCGTTGGCGGCCATGCTGCCGGCCAGGGCGTGGGACTTCTCGAAGGCTTCTTTGGCCGAGGCCACGCGCCGATGTTGCACGGCGAGGCGCTTGAGCTTGGCTTCCTGAGTGCCGATGGCTTGGTTGGCCTGGGCGATGCGCTGGCGTAGCTCGTTCTCGCGCTGGCCGAGGTTATTGGTGCTGACGCCGGCCTTGCTCATCTGTCCCACCAGGCGCTGCAACTCCGCGCGCTGCTCGCCATGCTTGGCCTTAAGCTTGTCGACCTGGGCGGCTGCGGCGGCGAACGACTTCTGGAACTTCGCCGATGGGGCGTCCATGCCCTGGAGTTCCTCGCGCAGTCCTCGCAGGCGCTGCTGGGCGCCAGCGAGCTTCTCGGAGGTCTGGCGGACGGCCTCGCGCTGGGTGCGCAGGCTGCTGATGTCCTTCTGTTGTGCCTGCAGGGCCTTGAGCTGATCACGCGATGCCTTGAGGGCGCGGCCCAGCCCGGTGCTGCTGTTGGTGACGGCGCGGATGGGGGCCGTGGCGCGGTCGATGGCCTGAAGGATGACTTCAAGCTTCAGGTTATTGGCCATTGCCTTGCTCCCAGCGCGTTCTGGCCCGCTCCCGCCATTCGTTCAGTTCAGAGAGGTCCAGCGGGTCCATGTCCGCTGGGGTCCAGTGGAACACCAGGGCGATATCTGCCATGGCGTCCTCTACGCAGCGAGGGATGCCTCCCTCGCCGACTTCTGCAGCAAAAAACCGGATACCGCGACGCCACAGGCGAGCAGGTCGGCAGGGTCCATCGCGTTGACCTCCTGGGTGGTCAGGCTTGGAGAAGTGATGCGCGGAAGCACCTTGCTCAGCGCCTGCACATCCATCTGCATGAGGTCCAGCAGGGAGACGCCCCGCAGCTCGCCGCTGGCAGGCTTGCGCAGAGTCAGGGAGTCGATGGTGTTGTTGCCGCGGGTGAACGGCTTGTCGAGCGTGACGACCGCCTCGTTGGCGTTGGCGGCCTGGGTGGTTTCTTCAGTGCGTTCCATGGTGCAGCTCCTTGGTTTGAACAGGTTCGGCGGGCTGCGAGCTAGGCTCCGGTACCGCCGCTTTCTGGGAAGTGGTCAGAGGCCGATGGCCTTGCGGTGGGCGGCGAGAAGGTCCTCGCCGTCGACGATGAAGATCATGTTGAGCAGGTCGATTTCGATGATGGTGTCGCCGTCGACGGTGAGCTTGTAGTAGGTCAGGGCGGTGGTGAGCTTGTGCTCAGTGTCCTCGCCCGGAGTGGCCTCGCCGAAATCGATTTCCTCATGCCGGCCGCGGGTGACGATTTCGACGGCGCTGACATTGCCGGTACTGTCGTCCTGGACGGAGCCGGCGAAACGCAGCATCACGCCATCAGCGCGCACGGCACCGTATTGGCGCATTGCAATCAGGTCCCAGCCACCGAGGGTGTACTCCAGTTGCAGGCCGTCATCGCTGTGGCCGAGGTCGACTTTCACCGGGCCATCCATGCCGCCGGCGCGGAACTGCTCGAACTTGCGGCCGAGCTTGGGCAGGGTGACGGTCTTTGCAACGCCGGCGTAGCTGCCGCCGTCGTTGAACAGGTTCATGTGCTTGAGCTTCTTGGGCAGTGCCATGGTGGCGCTCTCCTACGGCGCGGCCGAGGCCGCGCGGATGAATGGGGGTTAGCCGGAGATGCCGGCGGCGAAGTCGACCAGGTAGCGGTCCGTGATGCGCTGGCGAAGCATCAGGTTTTCCAGCGGCGGTACCGGGGTGTAGTCGTAGTCCAGGTACAGCTTGCCGGCCTTGAGGGTGGCGGCATCGTTGGCGGCCGGATCGAACCAGCACTCGCCACCGATGAGGTAGCCGTTGCGCACCAGCTCGCGGATATTGGCGTTGATGCCCTCGACGATGTCGCGCACCAGGCTGTTGTGCATGGGCTTGTCGACAGCCCAGAAGTGACCATCGGCCATGGTGTCTGCCAGCACCTGGGCGGTGCGGGTGTAGTTCTCGAAGGCGAACAGCGGATCGGCGCTGCAGGTGCGCGAGCCCCAGAAGCGGAAGCCGTCGCGGCGAATCAGGGTGGTGACGTCGTCGGCGTTCAGCAGGCCGGCATCGGTGGCGGGGTTCTGCAGGTCCCAGAAGATGTCCTTGGACAGTCCCGACACGCCGTTGACTGGCACGTTCGACAGGGTCTTGTGCCAGCCGACCTGTTCGTCGAGCTTGGCGCGCAGGCCGAGGGCGCGAGCTACGGCAGCGGCCGGCTTGTCGGCGTTGGCGGTGGTGTCCCAGTTGATGAAGTCCGGCCAGATGAGCATCAGCTCGCGCGAGCCGAAGCCTTGGCGGTAAGCGATGGCCTCGGAAACGGTTTCGCAGTCCCAGCAGTTGGCGTAGGCGAAGGCGCGCAAGCTCTCGGCGATGGCTGCCAGCTCGGTGGTGACGGCCAGGTTGTCCAGTCCAGGTACGCCCAGGATGCGCGGGCGCACGCCGAGCTGAGCCTCAGCGGCTTTCAGCGCCTTGAGGCCGGTGTACTGCCCATTGGCAGTGACGCTGCCGACGATGTTGGAGGTGGTTTCGGCGTCGGTTTCGCCCTCGGCGACACGCACGACTACGGTGACCGGGCTGGCCTGGTCGGCGATGGCGTCCAGGCTGCGCGCCAGGGTGCCCGCTTCGCCGGCCTTACCGGAGGCGGTCAGGACGTCGGTGAGCAGTACCGGCTTGTTTAGGGGGAAGGTGGCGGCGTCGGCATCCTCGGCGGTGCAGACCATGCCCACCACGGCAGTGGCAACGGTGCGAATGGGGCGCTCGCCCTCGTTGATTTCGAGGACGCGGGCGCCGTGATGGTAATCGGCGGGCATAGTGTGGCTCCTGGGGCTTGTGCCGGATCAGTGAGCCTTGAGGGTGACGCGCGCGCGCAAGAGCGGCGAGAGGCGGGGGTTGTGGGAAGCCGTGCTACAGCGCGCGGCGCCCAGGATTAGAAGGAATAGGGCTGACGGTAGTGCGATGAGCCGCCGAGGCGAACGCCGGCCCACATGAGCCAGGCTCGCCAGCGGGCGATGCCGGTGGTGCGCAGGGCCTCGCGGAAAATCCGGTCTGCGCTCTTACGCGGCACCAGGCCGCTGGAGTAGAGCCAGTCGTGCAGTGTGGCGGCGGCGTGGCCATAGGCACCGACCAGGTCGAAAACGACCGGAAGACGCGGCACGCTGGCGAAGTCGGTTTCGAAGCCGCGGGCGACGGCAATGCGTCCGTGCTCGGCGTCCTCGTAGACGAACTCACTCAGCAGCTTCCAGGTCTTGCGGTCGCCCTGCAGCTCTACCTGCAGGGCGGTCAGGAAGCGGCTCACGCCGGCCAGCCCTGGTCGAGCTGCTCGTCGGTGTAGGTGCCCGCTTCCAGGGCGGCGAGTAGCTCAGCCTCGCGGTCGAAACAGGCCTGCACATGGGCGCGCATGGTGCTGGCCAGGGCGATGATCTGCGGCGCGGTCAGGTCGACAAAGCCCTCGGAAGTCTTCCACTGGCAGCGGTAGGCCGGATCGATCACTGCGGCCAGGGCGGCGCCGGTCACCAGGGCCTGACTGTCGCGGTCGGTGGGCAGGTGCATGCCGTTGACGATGATGCCGGAGATTTCTGCTTGGTAGCGACGTGCAGCGATATTGCCTGCCATTTCCTCACCGGTCTGCCTGGTCGGGACTGGTTCAGAGAACTGACCAGCGGAGCAGGTCCAGCCGCAGGCCACACCGGAGCCCTCTGGAACCTCTACCCAGACCAGGGCGGGATGGAACAATTCGGCGATATCGCCCTCGGTCTGGAACAGCTCGACGACAACCCCGTCTTCAATGCGTGCGTAGGTTTTCATTTATGCGTACTCGTAGACGATGAGAATACCCGGTTGGCCGGCATTGGACGCCTGGGCGGCCGTATTCTGGCTATTTGCGCCAGAGCTCCCAGAGCCATAGCCAGCCCCTTGCCTAGATCCCGAACCGGTGGGTGACCAGCCTCCAGCGCCGAACATGGAGTCACCGCCAAGTCCGGCCATGGCCTGTCCGCTCAGCGTAATGCCGTTCATTCCTGCCTTTCCGCTGC
>OGQD01000350.1_pt1 | contig 36580 bp, 32 predicted proteins | sample 1553091 | NCBI WGS metagenome assembly OGQD01 (sample SAMEA2580290, study PRJEB22360) | human gut metagenome | biome: human gut; feature: human-associated habitat; material: faeces | place: Denmark | collected 2008/2010
GCACCACATTTAAAGCCCCGGTACGTGGTGTGGTCAAGGAAATTGCAGTGACCACGCAAGGTGGGGTGATTCCACAAAATGGCAAGTTGATGACCATTGTGCCACTGGATGAACAATTGTTGATTGAAGCACGTATTTCACCACGAGATATTGCCTTTATTCATCCGGGTCAGGAAGCACTGGTCAAAATCACCGCCTATGACTACTCGATTTATGGGGGGTTAAAAGGCAAGGTGACAGTGATTTCGCCAGATACGATTCGAGATGAGGTGAAGCAGGATCAGTTTTATTATCGGGTGTATATCCGTACCGATTCTGACAAGCTTTATAACAAAGAAGGCAAGTCGTTTAGTATCACGCCAGGGATGGTGGCGACGGTGGATATTCGTACGGGTGAGAAGACGGTACTGGATTATTTATTAAAACCGTTTAACAAAGCTAAAGAAGCGTTAAGAGAGCGGTAAAACCATGTAAGTAAATGTCTAGGTGGAGCATACGGGTCAATCTAAAAAAGATGATGAAGCATAAGTTTGTCATGAAGAATCTTTCATTATCTGATCATTTGCTCCATGCCTAGATAGGGTTGTGCATTTAAAAAAATTAGAAAGCATTTTTATTTTTATTGATGATTTGGGGAAATGTTGTATGGAATATATTACGTATCTAGTAATTGGACTGGTGTTGATTGCAGTAGCATGGTCTTTTTTTCAAAAACCTAAACCAGAGGGAAACAAGGCCACACCAGCGATCTTGTGGATGAACGGAACATGCGCTGTACTTTTAACGCTGAATCAACGTAATTTGAATTATGTATTTGGCGGCGTAGCCAAAAAAAAGCAAACCACTGAACTGGCTAAACAGAACCTGATCAAACATTGGGGGATACATGATTTAGAAGAAGGTAATGCCATGATTGCTGAATTGACCAGTGAACAGGGATTACATAATGCGCTGCTTTTAAAATATGTAGATGAAATGCAACTCTTAGGACTCAGCCGACAGGATTTTGAAAGACATAATCAAAAAATTACATCGAATATAAAACATCAACAATTAGACCGTGTAAGTTTTGATGCAACACAGGAATTTGCAGACCAAGCAATATTGGCATGGGATCTTGGTCGTGCGGTATATCTTTTATCTGATTTTTATCTTGCAGGCATGATCACTAAGGAAGATGCACTTCAACGCTCACTGGTGATTTGTCAGAAAATTCAGCCGTTATTTAACTCATGGCATGATTTTAATCGTAGCTATATTTATGGTTTCCGATTTTGGTTGTATTCCACAGAGACCGAGCTGAAATTAACAGCCGATCAGAATACAATTAAAATCATTGAAAAACTTGAGAAGCAAGCCCATAGCCCTTTTCAATTGGATTGGAATATGAGATTGGAAAAAGATTGGTAATTTGAATCACAATGCAGTCATTGTAGATTTAAATCGAGATATCCATTGAGTTGGTTTATCTAACACATTGATAAAATGAACTGTATTGAACACTATTGATCTATCCAGAACAAAAGCCTTTATCACATGATGAGGGCTTTTGGCATTTAGAGCCTAAGCATCGAAGCTGTATTTTTCGATCCACATTTATTTTTAGCTGTACTGAATCGTCAGAATCAAGCATATTTCAACGCTAAGCTTTAAAAAAAGCTTGGTGAGTTTAATCTGTTCTGATGATAAAACTGATTATCCTAATAATAAAACGATCTTTTTCGATGGACATCACATTTGCTGATCAAAAAACATTTAAAATCAAATGAGCTGAAAACTGATGAATAGTTGATGTGTGATCTTAACATCTTGTTCTAGCCGATGTTTATCATTGCAAAGATAGTTTTATAGCTTCACGATCAATATCCTGACCCAGTAAACCCAAGGAAATGACATGCCAGATGCAGTGAAAATGCAACGAATAATGGCAATGACCATCGCGGCTTTTGGCGCGATTGTGAGCAGTACATTTCCTTTGTCGATTATTTTTGCGCAGCAAGATATCGCAGGTGCTTTTGCAGTGACCTCGCAGGAAGTGGGTTGGGTGGTGACCCTATACAATGTTGGACAAATACTGGGTTTACCGATTGCCTTTTTGCTTTCAGGAGCCTTTGGTCGTCGACGCGCCATGATGATTGCAGGACTGGGTTTTATTCTGAGTTCTTTGTTGATCGTAATGACTCATTCTTTTGCCGTGATGTTGTTTTTACGGATCCTGCATGGTTTTTTTGCAGGCATGTTACCGATTTTAATGTTTATTATCCTGTTTTCTACCCATCCTGCGGGTCTGATTCGGACGCGGGGCTTAACCTATTTTGCACTTGCCACTGCGATTGGAATTGGCGTTTCTGCATGGTTAGGCAGCCTTTTTCTGTATAGCGAAAACTGGCATTTGCTGTTCATTATTCCCGCGCTAGGGATTATTGCTTATGTCATTCTTGCCAATTTTTTGTTTAAGGAAGATCCGATTCGACTTGAAGCATTTAAGTTGTTTGACTGGGTGGGTTATTTACTGATTTCGGCGGGTCTCAGTTTAATCGTGATGGTTTTGTCAGAAGGTGAGCGACATTTCTGGTTTGAAGCATGGTGGATTAGCGCCAGTTTTTTGGCAGGTTTTTTGTTGATGGGCTTTGCGATTATGCATTTTATTCGACATGATGCGGCATTGTTCAAATTAACTCTGTTTTATAAACCATTTAGCTATGCGCTTATTTTTCAGGTGATTTTCCGTTTTGGTTCACTGTTTATTATTTGGGTAATTCCTCAGTTTCTAATTCAGCTTTCAGGCTTTCGGATTGAACAAATTGCGGAAGTGCTTTGGCCTTTTTCTGTGGGTACTTTCATAGGCGTGATGACGGCTTATTATCTGAGCCCACGTATTGATCAGCGTATCATGATGTCACTGGCCTTATGCATTTTGGCTTTTAGTTCACTGTATTGTAGTTTTTCGACTTCACAATGGGCGATCCATGATTTCCTATGGCCTATTTTTGTGGCAGGTTTAGGGCAGGGCGTATTTTCTTTGGCGACCTTGCATCTGGTGCTATATGACATTATTCCAACGGAAGGTCCCACTTGTGGTATTGGTTTTAACTATGCACGGGTAATTGGTTTGGTGGGTGGTATTGGCATCTTAAATCACTTTATTAATGAACGTGAAAAATTGCATTCTGCCATGATCGGCGAGGATGTTCAGTTACAAAATGAGCAAACCTTATCAATGCTGGAAAGTATCCGTCACAGCTTGAGTACCGCATTAAGTGATCCGTCAGCATTAAATGCCGTGAGCTATGCACAGTTGAATCAACATATTCGGATTCAAGCTTTTGCGATGTCCTATAACGACGCATTTTTGCTGGTATTTTTCATTTTATTTATCGCATCCGCTTGTGTCTGGGTTTTCCCATACAGTAAAGCCATGCATTAACTTTGCCGAGATAAATTCATGACCACAGAAACTATTCAAGCTAAAAGACCGTTTCGTCCTTGGGTGCGTGTTGTGATTGCTTTGGTGATCATGTGTGCGCTTTTTGCGGTGGTATATTTTCTGTATTTTTACTGGAGTGTCAGTAAAAATTCACAGTCTTCTGACAATGCTTATGTCAAAGGCGATCTGACTTATATTGCCAATAAAGTCGGCGGATATGTGACCAAAGTCAATGTCTCGGATAATCAGCATGTCAAAGCAGGTCAGTTACTGGTCGAAATTGATGCAACAGACTATCAGTCTGCGGTAGATCAAGCGCAGGCACGGATTTTGGAAATTCAGGCCAGTCAACATGAGCTAGAGGAAAAAATTAAGCTGGCTCAAGATCAGGTTGAGATATCCAGAGCAGAAATTGCGGCATCCAAAGCTGCTCAGCTTCGTGCGGATAATCATCTCAAACGTACCAAAGAACTTGCTGCAATAGGGGGCATGAGTAAAAGTGAATATGACAAAGCGGTTGAAGACACGGTGAGCCAAACTTCTTTAGTCAATGTTTCTAATATTAAAATCAAAGAATCGCAACAGAATATTCAGGTGTTAAAAGCACAAAATGATTCATTAAAAGCATCGCTGGTCGCCGCCCAAGCCAATTTAGCGCAGGCGGAAAATAATTTGGCTGCCACTAAGCTGATGGCTCCACGTGAGGGAACTGTGGTCTCGCGTAAAGTTCGTGAGGGTGAGTTTGTGAGTGTCGGTAAAAATCTGATCGTGGTTGCTCCCATCCATCAGCTTTGGATTGAAGCGAATTTAAAAGAAACACAACTTGCTAAACTCGCACCTGGAGATCGGGTGGAATTTAGTCTGGACGCGATTCCTCATCAAAAGTTCTGTGGAAAAATTGATAGTATTTCACGTAGTAGTGGTGCAGAACTGGCATTGTTACCGCCTGATAATGCCACAGGAAATTTTACAAAAATTGTGCGACGTTTCCCTGTCAAAATCAGCTTTGATCCGCAACAAAAAGGTCTCGATAAAATTGCGATTGGTATGTCAGCGATTGTTAATCTGGAAGCCAATACAGCAAATCAAAGTTGTAACAACGCATAAGATTTTAAATGAGACGATAGCCTTTTTTCATATTGCCTAGTGAGCGCATGCCACCGACCAGTGTTTCGATTAACTTTTCAACCACGAGACGCTGGCCTTTGCGTGAAGCATACACCAGTTGTACCATCCCTTCATTGGACTCCCACTCGGGCAAAATATGAATTAATTTTCCCTGTTTAATGTCTTCTTCGACGGTCAAATAGGGTAAATCTGCGATTCCCAAACCATCACAGGCAGCGTAGTACACTCCCGCCAGATCATTGCAACGCATACGTGGATTAAAACGAATATCAACGTGTCGATTATTTTCATGATGCCTTAAAACCCAGACATAATCCTGTTTCTGATTGCCTAAACCGATACACGGAAAGTCTGTGAGTTGTTGATAGTTTTCGATGAGTTTGCCTTGTAAGACTTCAGGGGCTGCCACCAGACAATGCGTGGTCTTAATCACATCTCGAACAATCAGACTCGAATCTTCAGTCATCTCAAAATTGGTACGAATCGCAATATCAATATCATCATACAAAACATCGACTCGGCGGCTGGTCAGCTCTAATTCGATTTCAACTTTGGGATAAGCTTTTAGAAAATGATTGATCAATTCTCGAATCTGAAAACGCATCATCAATAACGGACAGCTAATTTTGACCAGACCTTGCGGTTCGGTACGTTGTTGTAATAATACATTTTTGGCGCATTCTACCTGTGCAATCACTTTGGCACATTCTTCATAAAACTCTTGTCCTAACGCAGTGACTTTAAAATGTCGCGTCGTTCGCTGGATTAAATTCACATTGAATTTATCCTCAAGCTCTAAAATGCGGCGACTGAGCTTGGATTTGGTTATATTTTCAGCTTCACTGGCAGCACTAAATCCACCATGTTTGACCACCAAATAAAAATAATAATAATCATCAAATGAATGCATGTTTCGGCCTCAATCAAACAGGTCGTCTTTGTTTTATTACATACTAAAATAAAATAAGAGTGATTGGCTCACTCTTATTTTTATTCGGATCGTTGGGTTGCAACTTATTTATGATCAGAATGTGTTAAGGCAAAACTGGTCATCAGATTACGATAATCAGGAATATGGTTTGAAAATAACTGACCTAGACCTTCAATGTCATTGCGCCAATCGCGGTGTAATTCACCTGCTGCACCGAACCATGTCATTAATTGTGCGCCAGCCTGAGACATACGATCCCACGCTGCATCGCGAGTAAGATGATTAAATGTACCAGATGCATCGGTAATCACGAAGACTTCAAAGCCTTCTGCCAGTGCAGACAGGGTTGGAAATGCAACACATACTTCGGTGACTACGCCAGCAATAATTAATTGCTTTTTACCCGTGGCTTTCACGGCTTTGACAAAATCTTCATTGTCCCATGCATTGATTTGTCCTGGACGGGCAATATATGGCGCATCTGGGAACAATTCTTTTAATTCAGGAACGAGCGGGCCATTAGGTCCATCTTCAAAACTGGTCGTTAAAATGGTAGGTAGATTAAAATATTGAGCGATGTCAGCTACAGCCAACACATTATTTTTAAATTTATCTGGATCAATATCACGCACCAACGAAAGTAGACCTGTTTGGTGATCAACCAATAATACCGCAGCATCATTTTTATCTAAACGCACATAAGGTTTGCTCATGATTTATCTCCTCTCTTGAGCGGTTGCCAGCCTTTAAAAAAAATAGGCTAGCCAAGTTTTCCATGTTAGATGAGCGAAGATGGGCATTTAAGAAAATTTATTGAGATAAACAATCATAAAAATAGGATATTTTTCTGTAATTTCGATAAATATTTCTAAATATCTAGTTTTTAAGCCTTAAATTGTCTTAAATATGAGACACTGAGTTTTATGCAGACGGTATCACTTCTATCAGGATCGGCGTAAAATTTGTACAAATGCTAGCCCTGATAGAGGAGTGATGGCAATGAAGAATATTCAAGGTATTTATCAAAACAAACACATGCACTGGGTCGGTGATGGCTTTCCAGTCAACAATCTATTTTCTTATGATCGTTTTGGACAAGCCATTAGTCCATTTTTGTTATTGGACTATGCCGCACCTTATGAGTTTAAACCGACGCATTCACAACGAGGTGTCGGCTCACATCCGCACCGTGGTTTCGAAACAGTGACGATTGCCTACAAAGGTGAAGTGACGCATAAAGATTCAGCAGGTGGTGGTGGAACGATTAAAACAGGTGATGTGCAATGGATGACGGCAGGCGGTGGTATTCTGCACGAAGAATTTCATTCACCTGAGTTTGCAGAGCACGGTGGTTTGTTTGAAATGGCACAGCTTTGGGTGAATTTACCTGCGCATTCAAAAATGACGCCTGCCAAATATCAGGCGATTGAATCGGATCAAATTCCATTAATTCCATTGGATGATGCAGGAAGTTATATCCGTGTCGTGGCTGGTGAGTACCAAACCGCACAAGGGGCTGCCACCACCTTTAGTCCTGTGAATGTCTGGGATGGCTTTATCACTGCGGGTAAAACCCATACGTTCAGCGTTCCTGTAGGACATAATTCACTGTTGGTGGTGATGAGTGGTAATGTCTCGATCAATGCAACACATGAAGTGGGTGAGCGTTCAGTGGTCATTTTTGATCAGGCTGATGTCGATTTTGAACTGACAGCCAACAGCGATGCCAAATTTCTGGTGTTGACTGGCGAGCCTTTGAATGAGCCAATTGAAGGTTATGGGCCATTTGTCATGAACAGTAAAAAAGAAATTATTGAAGCCATTCATGACTTCAATAACGGAAAATTTGGTCGGATTAGTACAGAGGCTCAACTCAACCACTAAACCGTGATTATTTTCAAATAAGAAAGCCCTTTATCAACCTTGATAAAGGGCTTTTTCGCTGTAATGTGATGATTATCATTTTAAGGTTTTTATAAGAACTTTTTGTGATTTAGTTTGCATTTTTATGGGTTCATCCTATCGCAATTGAAGATCACTGTAAAATCTTTATTGATCGAATGGTTAATTTATCTTGTTTTTTTAATCAGTTTTTTGAAAAATATAAGATTAAAACTACAATAATTTCAATTATTTGTTTGATAACTATAGTGTGATGTAAATCACATTTTTATTTGATTATTTTTTATTCAAAATGCTAAAAATTTTAAGAAAAACTGGTAGATTTTAATACGGTGTTTTTCATGACGATCAGTCATAATCAAAAAAATTCTCAACTGATGGATCATAATTTTGGATATCGCAATTATCGGTAGCGGAATGGCTGGTCTTGCTACCGCAAGAATTTTAAAAGATGCAGGACATACGGTGACGATATTTGAAGCCCTCTCAGGTCGAGGAATGGATAGCCATAGTATTGAATTCGAGGGCGGGGTGATCGATGCTCCTTTGCGTGTGATGAATCCCTATTTATGGAAGAATACTTTAAGTCTGGCAACGCATTTGGGTATGAAAATGTTTCCAGTACGTACCTATATGGCGTGTAGCTGGTTATTTGAAGACCGTACAGAAACTTGGTTAACCACGAACCGCAGCCGCATTGGAAACTTCCCGATTATCAATAACAAAAAAGGGATTCAACAATATGGTTGGCGTCTGGTGAAAGGAATGTTACAGCTAAAAACTGCGATTAATCAGTTTTTTAAGTCTAAACAACAGGATATTACCTTAGCCGAATTTATTAATCAGAATCATATTGAAGAAGTGTTTTGGCATGGTGCGGTGATGCCTGTGCTATATACCATTTGTACCTGTAATCCTAAAACCATCGGTGAATGGCCTGCAAAACCTTTATTGACTTTTTTGCGTCAACTGACCGATGGTGATGCTTTATTGCGTATGCAAGGTGGAACGCCTGCCTTTGTTGATCGTTTGATTGATGGGGTGGATATTCGTAGTGGTTCGGCGATTACTCAGGTCGAGCAACAGGGCGAAAAAGTAAAAGTGGTCAATACTCAAGGCGAACAAGGGTTATATGATCGCGTGATTGTGGCGACGCCCACTTCCAAAGTTGAAGAATTTTTAAATACTGAACAATTTGCAGATGATATTGCGATCTTAAAACAATTTCGTTTTGAAGATGGCGATCTGGTGATCCATACCGATACATCGGTGATGCCGCCACGTCGCAAAGACTGGTCAGTCCTAAGCTATATGATGGATCGTAAATTTACCCGTCAACAATTTACTGTGTGGATGAATGCGGTTGAACCAACATTGGTGGGTAAAAATCCAGTGTTCCAGACTTGGCGACCTGTTACAGAAATTGATCCAAAGAAAATCATTTCTACTGTGAAATTGACCCGTGCAGTCGTGGACTCCAAAACAGTCGCGTTAAACAAGGAATTGCAACAACGTCACAAAATGCCAAATCGTAAGGTCTTTTTCTGTGGTTCATGGTCTTGCGATGGTTTACCTATTTTAGAATCTGCGGTGACTTCAGCCATGCATATTGCTGAAATTTTTAACGCGCCATTGCCGTTTGTAGGCTTAACACCTAAAGTGGAGGTTGCTCCCCAACTCGGCTACTAAATCGATGAAATTACTTCATGCGTTAACGGCTAAACTTCCTCATAAATATGCAATTGATGCCGCACAATTGGGGGATGAACGGACACTAGCATGGAGTAATCTTGGATATTGGGACAATACAACAGATTATAAAACCGCATGTTGCCAGTTAGCAGATCAACTGGCAAACGCAGTTCAGTTAACGGCACAAGACCGTTTACTGGATTTGGGCTGTGGTCAAGGTGCGAGTTTGCAACATTGGATCGAGCACTATCAGGTGCAACAGCTTAGCGCGCTCGAGTTACAGCCAGCACTTATTCGGCGGATTTATCAACATTTACCGCAGTTAGCGCACATTCAGCAAGGTTCATTTTTAGATTTAAATCAGCTTTATTCGCCAGAAGCTTTTGATGTCATCTTGTGTATAGATGCGGCTTATCATAGTGACTTACGACGCTTTTTAGATGCAGTCAAACCCGTGCTAAAAACACAGGGACGTTTGGGTTTTCATTATTTGGTTTTGTCGGAGAAATGGCGGCAACTTTCCCGATTTCAGCAACAAAAATATTCTTATTTGCTTAAAGCTGCGGATGTAAATCTGAGCTACATCGCCACGCTTAGCATGACTCGGCTTCAACTTGAACAACACGGGTTTTATCAAGTTAAAAGCGTCGATATCACCGAGTCGGTATTAGGTGGTTTTGCACGGTTTATGGCTTCAAATTCCAATACAAAAAAGGATTTGGCGCAATTTAAAATACAGGCAACCGCAAAATTGTGTGATTACTTGAACAGAGAAGGTATGATTCGTTATATGCAAATCAGTGCAATAAAAAAATAAAAAGAAAATTTTAGGATCAATAGAAGGGGAAATGGTGCCGGCACACGGATTCGAACTGTGGACCTACTGATTACAAGTCAGTTGCTCTACCAACTGAGCTATGCCGGCAACGTGGCGTGAATTTTACCGAAGCCCACGAAAAAAACAAGTCTCAAATGCGTATTTGTTTGAAGATTGAACATCTCACTTGTAAAAAAATTTTGAAGATAGGTTTGGATAAAAATGTATATTTATGCAACCATGATTTGCTCCAGATTGGATTTGAGCTTGTTGATGCGTTAAAGTTTCGCTATCTAATATGATTCCTCTTCCGAAATCTGGCTGGAGTAAGCCCTCATGGCATTACACGATTTATTAAGCAAATTTGATCTTCCTGTCTCTGAAAATCCTGAAACCAAAGATTATGTATTTAATCACACCATGATTCGGGTGAAAAATCTGCAAGAGTCGATTCAATGGTATGCCAAAGTTTTGGGTTTTGTGCCTGTGTATGAGCAGGTATTTGATGAAGCCGCATTTACCATTGTTTATCTGGTACGTCGTCATTTAAATGAAATTCCTGTAGACGATATTGAGCGTAAACAGTGGGTATTAAGCCAATCAGGGGTACTCGAATTGACCTTAAATCATGGTACTGAAAATGATCCAGAGTTTCATTATCACAATGGCAACAGTGAACCACGTGGTTTTGGGCACTTATGTGTTTCTGTCCCTGACGTCGTGAAAGAATGTGAGCGTTTTGAGCAATTGGGTGTGAATTTTCAAAAACGTCTCAGTGAAGGTCGTATGAATTATGTCGCCTTTATCAAAGATCCAGATGATTACTGGATTGAGATTTTACAGCCGACACCCCTCAGCCATACTTAATCATCTGGCGATGGCTAGCGAATAAGCTGTTCAAATCCTGCCGCATATAAAGATTTTATTGATAGAAGCCAACTCATTGAACATATCTTAGAGATGGAAAAGCATCCTTTCCTCTCAAGCTTAGAGCTAAAAATGGGAGATAAATGATTTTATCTCCCATTGTTCTAGGCAACTTGCCAAGCTTCTAAGTTTGATTAGATCGTTGAGGTTAGATCGACTACAAGATAAAAAATACTATAAGCTTTCTTGTCTTGAGATCAATCGTCTAAATATTTATTTTATAATCTAAAAATCAATAAATTAAAGCATGATTTATTATCATCTGGCTGAAATTAGGTATTGGTTTGGTTTTAAGCTAATATAATCAATTAGATCGAAAATAATACAGTTGATTTATAGAACCAGACGTAGTCTTGGGGAGTCTTACTTAAACATGCCAAAGTTAGGTTTCAGGTCTATTCGTCAGCGTTTATTTATGTTTATGACGATGATTATTTTATCGTTATTGTGTATTTGTTTTCCTCTAATGATCAATAGTTATCAAGCATTACAAGTATCTAAACAGGATCTAATCGGGGTTCAATCTTTAAGATTGTTGGCCCATACCGCCAATGAAATTTCAAGAGAACGCGCATACGCCAATAAATTGATGTCGAGTCCTTATGCCAGTCAAACCTCGCATCGGCAGGCATTGGCTCGATATCGCAAAGGTGTAGATCAGGATATTCACGAAAATCTGATTTTGCTTAAGGGTATTGGTCAGCAGCAGATTGCGCTTCAGCTACAACAAAATATGATTCATGAGCTAAAAATAGCGCGCGTCTTGGTCGATGATTATGCCGCTCTTCCTGACATTTCACGTACATCGGTTCAATATGACCATGCTGTTCAGGCCATGTTTGCAGCTTGGGATAGTTATCGTGAAATTTTGCGAGCGTTTGTGGTTCAAAGAAATAGTGTAGACAGTCAGCTCTCTGACTATGTCACCATGATTTTATTGTTATCAGATTTACGTGATCAGGCAGGACGAGTTGCATCTAATGTGATTGCATCGGTGAGTTTTCGCGAAGCAATTCCCGATAATAATCGCGCTCGTTCTCTGCAAACCCAATATCAGGCATTATATCTTTGGAACCTGATTGATACCTTGCAGCCACAATATGCCAAAACCCCTGAATATGAAAAACTGCATGAGCAAGTAAAACATGAGTTTTTGGATGAAGGTGTTGCATTAGTTGGGCAGCTTTTAGATGAAAGCCGTCGCCACGAAGCTTATTCAATGACTGGAACTCAACTTACAGAACGTATTGTGAGTAAATTCACGCCTGTGGTCGATTTACAGAAATATCTTTTGGATATCAGTGTCGAGGTGGCAAAAACACGTAAAGAAAAAGCGGAACAACAATTTATTCTCACTTTATTATTGTCGCTGTTATCTCTTGTTGTCGCTTTATTTACCATGAATTATGCACTAAGACGAATTATTCATCCTTTGATTGAAGCGAAACAGCAAATTCTTCAACTATCCGAAGGAACGGCAGACTGTTCCATCGGGACTACAGATAAGAAAAACGAGTTTGCCTTATTATTTAGCGCCATAAAAAAATTACAGCGCATGTTGCAGCAGCGTGATGCACTTGAATTTCAGTTACGCAACATTGCCAATACAGATGCTTTAACAGGTGTATCTAATCGTTTGGCCTTAGATGACTATTTAATGATTTTATCGCAGCATCCACAGAATTTGTCACGGCTATGTTTGATGATTGTTGATATTGATAATTTTAAGAGAGTCAATGATGAGTACGGTCATATGGTCGGAGATCAGGTGATTAAACTGGTGGCTGAAATTCTAAAAGCATCAGTACGCAACTCCGATTTAATTGTCCGTTATGGAGGGGACGAGTTTCTGGTTTTGGTTGAAGATATTTCGCTGGAGCATGCTTTAAATCTTGCAGAAAAAATGAGATTTAAACTGAGTCAACAAGCGATTGAAACGTCTGATCTTAAAACGCCGCTTTTTGTTTCAAGCAGTATAGGGGTAGCAGTGGGCGCGGATAATTGGCTGGCATTATTTCAAAAAGCGGATCAGGCATTGTTGAGAGCTAAAGCCAAAGGGAAGAATGTCGTGGAGGGATGAATTGCAAATCTATGAGTTCAAATTTTCATAGAGTTTAAATAATTAAATAGCAATATCATGGCTTTAAAATTTATATATAAAGTGATGCATAAAAAATACTTAGAACAAATTTATATAGAAATTCAAAACCGCCATTTTTTATGGAAAAAAATTTCTAGAATTTCTAAAGAATATAGTGTAGATGACATCATACAAGAAGCTTGGGTTTTTGCTTGCAATGAGTGGAAACAGGGAGATTTTTTCGAAATCGATAATGAAGATCACTGGAAATATTTATATGGAGCGATGTACAAGCATTTTGTTGAATGGTCTGAAAAACATAGCCGCTATGGTATACAAATTGATCAAGCATATACCAAGCATAATTTCGATGAATGTACGCATCCATTATTAAGAGAATTATGTGCAGATGAAAGCAATGAACCTTTAGCGTATTTGGAGAAACAAGAGAGTGAAAATCAGCAGTTGAATATATTTTCAGAAAAAATCAGATTACTTGGATTCTCAAAATTGGCAGCTTTTTTAAGCTTGTCCCACAGTTTTAACTCATCAAGAATGCATACATCGTTACTTATGAATATGTCTTATTCTTGGTTTTACCGATGTGAAAAAGCATTCCAAACTTTATATTTAAATCAACTATCGATTTTTGATGAAATGAATCCTCAAATTGAAAGTGAACAACTCCAAACATGGCGAAAATTTAGAGTTGTTCTAGGAAAGAGGCAAAATATGAAGATAGATCTACAACTGCCCTTAGATTTTTAACATCGGCTTTAAGAAACGTCCTGTATGTGAAATCTCAACTTCAGCCACTTGTTCAGGTGTACCTTCGGCAATAATTTGACCGCCACCAGAACCACCTTCTGGGCCTAAGTCGATCACCCAGTCTGCGGTTTTAATTACATCCAGATTATGCTCAATCACCACAATAGTATTCCCCTTGTTGCGTAGCTCATGCAGGATATCGAGCAGCTTAGCAATATCATGGAAATGTAGCCCTGTAGTGGGTTCATCCAGCACATACAGGGTTTTGCCTGTATCACGCTTGGCCAGTTCCCGTGCCAATTTCACCCGCTGTGCCTCACCCCCTGAAAGTGTGGTCGCAGCCTGACCCAAACGAATATAACCTAAGCCCACTTGAGTCAGTGTTTCCAAACGGCGGTGAATCACAGGAATGGCATTAAAAAATTCTGCGCCATCTTCGACCGTCATCTCTAAAACATCAGAAATATTTTTACCTTTATAGGTGACTTCCAGCGTTTCACGATTATAGCGTTTACCATGACAGGCATCACAAGGCACATACATGTCAGGTAAAAAGTGCATGGCGACTTTAATCATGCCATCGCCTTCACACACTTCACAGCGACCGCCTTTCACGTTAAATGAAAAACGTCCTGCGGCATAACCACGTGCTTTGGCTTCAGGCGTTTGCGCAAATAATTCACGAATTGGAGTAAATAAACCCGTATAGGTTGCAGGATTCGAGCGTGGCGTACGTCCGATCGGGCTTTGATCGATATCCACGACTTTATCCAGATGTTGCAACCCATCAATCGAATCAAATTTTTCTGCGGTGAGTGTGGTTGCACCATTCAATTGTGTTGCAGCTAATGGCAACAAAGTACGGTTAATTAAGGTAGATTTACCTGAGCCTGAAACCCCTGTGACACAGGTCATAATGCCTAAGGGAATGGTCAGATCGACATTTTTCAGGTTATGACCTGCTGCGCCAGAAAGCTTGATTTTCTGATCAGGTGTAGGGGATTGCAGACGTTGTTTCGGGACTTCAATTTTTAAAGCGCCCGATAAATATTGACCTGTCAGAGAGTCAGCATGATTTGCCAATTCTTCATAGGTTCCTTCGGCGATGATTTCACCACCATGTATACCTGCACCTGGGCCAATATCAATAATATGATCGGCAGCGCGAATGGCATCTTCATCATGCTCCACCACCAAAACCGTATTGCCCAAATCACGCAAGCGAATCAGGGTTTGCAACAAACGGTCATTGTCACGTTGATGTAGACCAATCGAGGGTTCATCCAGTACGTACATCACGCCCATTAAACCAGCGCCAATTTGTGAGGCGAGACGAATACGCTGCGCTTCACCACCTGAAAGCGTTTCGGCTGAACGTGCTAGACTCAAATAATTGAGTCCGACACTGACCAAAAAGTGTAAGCGCTCACGAATTTCTTTAAAGATTTTATCGGCAATTTCACCTTTGGCACCGTCAAGATTTAAGTCCTGATAATAGCTTTCTGCATCACCAATCGACATGCTGGTAATGTCAGCAATGGTTTTATCCTTGACTTTGACATGGCGTGAAATTTCATTCAGACGTGAACCGCCACAGGCATCACAGGCGGCATTGGATAAATATTGTGCCAAGTCGTCACGAACATAATTACTTTCGGTTTCACGATAACGACGTTCTAGATGAGTAATCACGCCCTCAAAAGGAATCACTCGATTATGTTTGCGACCTCGTTCATCGATATAACTCAGGTCAATTTTTTCTTTGCCTGTGCCATATAAAAATTTCTTTTGCGTGTCTTTATCCAGTGTATTCCACGGCTCATCCAGCGAATAACCAAAATGTTCAGCCACTTTCTGCAGCATCGAATAATAGTACGGGCGTTGACGATCCCAGCCACGAATCGCACCTTGGCTCAAAGATAAATCAGGCGTAGGAATCAGTTTTTCTGGACTAAAATGACTACGTGTTCCCAAACCATCACAGACAGGACAAGCACCGAAAGGGTTATTAAACGAGAACATCCGCGGTTCGAGTTCTGCCACCGCACGGTCACATTCAGGGCAGGAGTGTTTGGCAGAAAATACACGATCAGGCTGTTCGTCTTTCATCCATGATAAAATTGCCAGATCACCACCTAAACGCAGCGCGGTTTCAAAGGATTCCGCAATCCGATTGCCCAGATCGTCTCGCACTTTAAAACGATCCACGACCACTTCAATGGTATGTTTTTTCTTTTTATCTAGTTCTGGTGGGCTATCAATATCGATAATTTCCCCATCAACGCGCGCGCGCACGAACCCCTGACCTTGCAGTTGTTCAAACAATTGTGAATATTCACCTTTACGTTCGCGAACTACGGGCGCCAGTAGCATCAAGGCTGTGCCTTCTTCTAATGCTTTAACTGCATCGACCATTTCAGACACGGTTTGCGCGACCATCGGCAAATCATGTTCAGGACAATAAGGCGTACCGACACGGGCATAGAGTAGACGTAAGTAGTCATAAATCTCGGTAATTGTCCCGACCGTTGAACGGGGGTTGTGGCTGGTGGATTTCTGTTCAATCGCAATCGCAGGACTTAAACCCTCAATGGCATCCACATCAGGTTTTTCCATTTGCGATAAAAACTGGCGTGCATAAGCCGATAGCGATTCAACGTAGCGACGCTGACCTTCAGCGTATAAGGTATCAAAGGCTAAAGAGGATTTACCTGAGCCTGAGAGTCCCGTAATCACCACAAACTTATCGCGTGGAATATCGAGAGACACGTTTTTTAAGTTATGGGTACGCGCACCTCGAATACGGATATGACTTTGGCTCATAAAATGATCCTAAACGAATTTTAAAAAGGTATATATGATAGCGCATGAAAAATGTTCAAGCATGAAATTTACCATTTTATGCGTCAATTTGTGTCGGCAGAAAACAAACAGAATAAACTTTTATACACATGAAGATAAATCCGTTATATTTAGAGTTCTAAAAATGAACTTGATCAAAAAATAGGATCATCATCATGTTGGCTAAAATACTGATCACATTTATCGCATTGTTACATGTGTATATCTTGATACTCGAAATGTTTTTATGGGATCGGCCTTATGGACTCAAGGCATTTGGGAATACGCTAGAAAAAGCACAACTCACCAAAGTTCTGGCACAAAATCAGGGTTTATATAATGGTTTTCTAGCCGCAGGACTCATTTGGTCATTGTTTGCTCCTGCAAGTTATGCAGTGCCTTTGGCCACTTTCTTTTTGAGTTGTGTGTTGGTGGCAGGGATCTATGGCGGACTTACAGCAAGTCGCAAAATTATTTATATTCAGGCAATACCTGCATTGCTTGGCTTACTGGCTGTGTATTTATTATAAAAATCTTATGAAAACTTGACCAAGCGAATAAAAAAAAGCACAACTTAAGCTGTGCTTTGGAGTCAAGCGGGAGACAGTTTTTGTAATTGTTATTCTTTAGCAAGCCATTGCAAAATCACGTTCAAAAATAGATTCGACTTGTTCAAAGGTAATGCGTTTGGGTTGATTATGCTGTGAAAAAGAATAATGAATCACCTGTGCTTCTAATTGTGACAGTAATTGTTCATAGTCTTGCTCAAAGTATTCTAAATCCATCAAATCAACACGTTTGGGATGGTTACAATTATATTTGGCAATAAAATCCAGCATCAATTTTTGTATTTTTCGGTTGGTAAAATAAATCAAATAGGTCGCTGCTGAACCACAATGTAAACAGCCTTTATTGATATAAATTTCTTCGTTTGCATACCAGCATTGGCGCAAGGTAATCATGGCATTCATCGCTTCACTACCTTGAGTTTCTATCAGCATTATGTTCTCCAACACGGTCGTGCCATAAATATTCAAGCTAAGTAAATAATAATCATTATCAAATAAGAATGCTTGAACTTGACCAAAATTGCAAGCCAAATTTGTAAAATTGCATCCTAGATTTTGAGTTGAATACGGCTAGGCTTCTATTTTTTTACAAGAAAAAGGAGTAAGTTCAATAGCATTGTTCCAGTGTTCTTTGTCTCATGATCGGGTTGTTTTTTAAATGCGCCTTAGGTGCGGCTGTGGTATTGCTGATTTCTTTATTATCTAAAAGCCGATCGTTTTATATTGCGGGTTTGGTCCCGTTATTTCCCACTTTTGCACTGATTGCGCATGTGATTGTATTTGGACAACAAGGTGCTGAGGCGTTGCGCAAAACGGCGTTGTTTGGATTGTGGTCGCTGATTCCCTATGCCATTTATCTTGGAACGGTGTATTACCTTGCAGATCGGGTCTCGATTGGGATGTGTCTCAGCTTTGCAACATTGGCATGGGTATTGGCTGCGGCAATTTTGTTATATGGCTGGACGTCTTTTTATTCTGCTTAAGGCTTGAGGTTGAAAATACAATGTTTATTGTCAGCTTAAATTATATCAAACCCCTCAATGAAGTTGATGCGTTGATCCAGCCACATATTGACTGGTTGAACCGATATTTTGCGGAAGGTCTTTTTATTAGTGCGGGGCGCAAACAGCCACGTACTGGTGGTGTAGTCTTGGTCAAAACCATGCCTCGTGAACAACTTGAGCATATTCTACAACAAGATCCTTTTCAGCAAGTTGCAGACTATCAGATTACAGAAGTTACTTTTTCCAAAACGGGGCCGGAGTTTGAGCAACTTCTAAATTGCTGATCGAAGCGATATACCTCTATCAGCATGTAGTGGAATATTCTCAAACGATGTTAAAAGAGAGGCGTCATTGTGTGAGCCCCATCCATTGTCGTTGCTGATAAGCACTATCCCAAAACAACCATTCTAGTTTTGCACCCATGGTATAGGCTGCATGCATTTTGGCTTTGGTGTCATCGTCACAACGCGCCGCAACTTTATCGACAGTGGCAATCACATTGCCCACAGCAGTGTGAAACTCTTCTCCCGAATAAGTATCAATCCAAGCCTGATATGGATTATTCACCACTGATTTTTCTACGTTATCTTTACCCACTTCCGCATAAATCCAGAAACAAGGTAACAACGCGGCTAACACCACTGGATAACTTTCAGACCATGCTGTCGCGGTTAAAAATGAAGTATAGTGATGACAGGCAAGTGTCAGTGGCGTGCTTTCAAATTGCTGTTTGCTAATGTCAAAATGCTGCATAAAGTCATTGTGCAGACTACGTTCTACAATAATTGCGATTTTGGCTGCCTCAGCGAACTGAATCACATCGTCGGCATCAAACGCTTTTGCTGCGGCAACTGCCAAAGCACGACCATAGGCCAATAAATAATGCGCATCCTGAATCACATAATGACAAAAAGCATCGGCAGACAAAGTCCCTGCGGCAAGCTCCTGATTAAATGGAAGATTCAAGGTTTTTTGGTAAAGTTCAATATTATTGTGCCAAAGTTCTTGGGTAAAACTCATCTGTTTTGCTCTAAATTCTAAAGATCATCCGCCCAGACTATAACAAAATTTTGTCATGCGTAGCCGTAGAGATACTTTATTAATTTTGCCTTAAGATTTTACTAAAAAAAGATAAAAGTCATCTGCAAGCACGCTGAAAACGCGCATAATATGCAGCGAAATCCTAATTTTAATATTTTTGATTCAGGGCACGCATGAAGCATTTCCGTTTTTCGATTTTTTTTACCGTGATTTGTTTGGCTTTGTCAGCTTATTGGGGCTATACCCATGGGCCAGAGGCGGGCATTTCGACGATGTTTAAAGCCCTAACCATTACTGCAATCCTAGCGGTGATGGAAGTGTCTTTATCTTTTGATAATGCCGTGGTCAATGCTTCAGTGTTACGCAACTGGGATCATTTCTGGAAAATGATATTTTTAACGGTGGGTATTCTGGTTGCCGTATTTGGTATGCGTTTAATTTTTCCTATTGTGATTGTCGCAGTAACCGCGGATATGGGAATGTTGGAAGTAGTACAAATGGCGCTGAATGATCCTGCGACGTATTCACAGCGTTTGATGGAACATCATCCTGAAATTGCCGCCTTTGGTGGAACATTCTTGTTGATGGTCTTTTTAAACTTCTTCTTTGATGATGGCAAAGATACTCACTGGTTTAGATGGTTAGAATCCAAGCTTTCGCATTTGGCTAGTGTTCCTGCAATGTCGGTATTTATTGCCTTGATTGCTTTGCTGATCATGTCTGCACAAGTGGCAGATGAAAAACGTCTGGTGGTGACCATGGCGGGGATTTGGGGCTTAGTAATCTATATTGGAGTTCAAGTACTCAGTCACTTACTAGGCGGTGAACCTGAAGTGGATGAAGAAGGTAATGCAGTCAAGCATGATGAAAATGGTGCAGTGACGGGAGTGGTAAAAGCTGGTTTCGGTGGATTTTTATATCTTGAAGTTTTAGATGCTTCATTTAGTTTCGATGGTGTGATTGGCGCATTTGCGATTACCAGTGATGTCGTAATTATTATGCTAGGCTTGGCCATTGGTGCGATCTTTGTGCGTTCCATGACGATCTATTTGGTGGAAAAAGGCACACTAGATGCCTACATCTTCCTTGAGCATGGGGCGCATTATGCGATTGGGGCACTGGCTTTTATCATGCTTGCCAGTGGTACGGGCGTCCATGTTCCAGAAGTGGTGACGGGTTTAATTGGGGTGGCATTTATTGTTTGGGCGGTGATTGCATCGATCCAATATCGCAAGCACCAACCATTGAGTTAAGCAAATTTTCAGTCTAATCAACTAAATTAGCAGGGTGTTTTTACACCCTGCTTGTTTTTATGTTCACAAGAAATTGAAGGAATGTAGCGAAGTTTTGATGTGAATACCCTATAATTTGTACAGGTTAAATTCAGCGTAATAAGATGATGAATGCTATAGAACGTCGCTCAACTTTTGCATTAAGCAGTATCTTTGCCCTGCGAATGTTGGGATTGTTCATGATTATCCCCGTGTTTTCTATCGCAGGTCAGTCTTACCAATATGCAACACCTGCGTTGATTGGCTTGGCTGTGGGTATTTATGGTCTAAGTCAGGCGATTTTACAGATTCCATTTAGCCTTTGGGCAGACCGTTTTAGCCGTAAACCTCTCATTATTTTAGGGCTGGTACTTTTTGCACTAGGTGGTGCCATTGCCGCAATGTCTCATACTATTTACGGTGTGATTATTGGACGTGCGATTGCAGGCGCAGGGGCTGTGTCAGCCGTGGTCATGGCACTTCTGGCCGATGTTACCCGAGAGGAACAGCGGACTAAAGCCATGGCGGTGATGGGCATGAGTATTGGTCTGTCTTTTGTTATCGCGTTTAGCTTAGGGCCGTGGTTGACCAGTCAGGTGGGCATCTCTGGTTTATTTTGGGTCACCACGATCATGGGAATTGCAGCCATTTTTATGTTGCTGCTGGTGCCGAAAGTCACTCGACATCATCGTAATTTTCGTCAGGGTTATCTGGCTCAGCTCAAACAAGTCATCCAGATGGGCGATTTAAATCGATTACATGTTTCGGTTTTTTCACTGCATTTACTGCTGACAGCCATGTTTATCTATGTACCATCTCAATTGATTGAGTTTGCCAATATTCCTTTAGCTAAACACGGTATGGTGTATTTGCCGCTTTTGGTGATTAGTCTGCTTTTTGCGTTTCCTAGTATTATTGTCGCGGAAAAATATCGCAAAATGCGCGGAATTTTTCTAACCGCAATTTTGGGCATTATTGCAGGTTTACTGATCTTAATTTTTGGCTATGAGTCCAAATATATTCTGTTATTAGGCTTGGGTTTATTTTTTATTGCCTTCAATGTCATGGAAGCACTGTTACCCTCATGGTTATCCAAATCTGCGCCGCTTCAGTCTAAGGCCACCGCGATGGGGATTAATGCCAGTAGCCAGTTTTTAGGGGCATTTTTTGGGGGGGTGCTGGGTGGTCAGCTTTTAATGTTACATAATACTTCGCTTGGTTGGAGTATTTTGGCTGGCATTGCTATGATCTGGTTGCTGATTAGTTTTGGTCTGGCGCAGCCGCGATATTTATCTTCGATCGTATTGCCCTTACCTGAATTAAAACAAACAGATGAATGGACTTCAAAACTATTGGCGATTCGTGGTATTGAAGAAGTGGTGGTGATGGCTGAGCAAAAAGTAGCGTATATTAAAGTTGATAAGCAGGTGATCGATGATACTGGGCGACAACATTTAACGCACTTGATAGGTTCAGAGGTAGCCATTTAAGCATAACTCTTATAAAGTAAAACACAGAAATACATAGGAAGAAATTAGCTAATGCGTGGTGTGAATAAAGTTATTTTAGTTGGTACTTTAGGACGTGATCCAGAAACCAAAACTTTTCCAAATGGAGGTTCACTGACTCAGTTTTCAATTGCGACCAGTGAATCTTGGACAGATAAAAATACAGGTGAGCGTAAAGAGCAAACCGAATGGCATCGTATTGTCTTGCATAATCGTTTAGGGGAAATTGCACAGCAATATTTGCGTAAAGGATCAAAAGTTTATATTGAAGGTTCTTTGCGTACTCGCCAGTGGACGGACCAAAACGGACAGGAACGCTATACCACTGAAATTCGTGGTGAGCAAATGCAGATGTTGGATTCTCGTCAGCAAGGGGATCAGGCAATGGGCGGTGGCAATGATTTTAATCAGCCACGTTTTAATAATGCTCCACAACAGTCTGGCTATGGTCAAAATAATGGCTCTAATCAGGGTAACTATGCCAATAATTCTTCTGGCGGTTATGGCAATGCGGGCAACAATAATCCAGGCGGTTTTGCGCCAAAAGCACCTGCTGCACCAGCGCCTTCTGATTTGGATGATGATTTACCGTTCTAGATCATATAACTAAATATTGTGCTTAATTATAGTAAGAACCTGATTGAGATCAGGTTCTTATTTTTTTGTCTTAAAAAACTGTGGTAAAAGCCACTATTAATTTGGAGTTTTAGTCATGGATATTTTTGACTAGCTCAAATTCGTTAGAAACAGTGTTATATTGATTTTAAATGATTTCTTAGCTTAATTTTGAATCTTTCTATCCGTTATATAAAGAATACTCTTCGACTACGGCGGCTAAATGCTGCACACCCTCAGATATTTTATCTAAAGCAATAGAACCAAAACCCAAACGTAATCTGGGTGCTAAAGGTTTGGATAAGAGCTTTGATATAAATTACTTGACCATATTGCTCCAGACTTTTAAGCGTAGGAGCGGTCGTTTTTTTCACCAAAACTTGGGCATCATCTTCTTCAATAATGATGCTATCGAATAGCTCCGCTTTTGCATAAATTTTGATACTTTTACGCCAGTTAGAAGCTTATTGTCTAATTTCTGCTTGTACATTCATTGAATTGTCGTGCTCAATAGTCGATTAAAACTGACCACTTCAGTTGAAAAAGTTTTTCTTGTTTGGGGTGATTCGCATTTATATGTAAATATAATCTGCATCTTTCGTCAAATTCAATGATAAGCACCCAATCTTAGAGTTAATGCAAGTGGGAAATTCGGCATTAGTTTTTATGACTTTAACTTTTAATTTGATGTTGCCTTAAGATCGTAAAAAAAGGAGTGGTAATCTCAATTTCACTAGGAAGTTCTAATTGATATAAACGTTGCACTTCATTTTGCTGAATGCCCAAATGTCCTAAAAGAGTTTTAATCACCAAGCCAAGATAATGTTGATCGACTGTTTCGGTCAGCATAGTTTCTAAAGAGTAATAGACTGACCCTAAAAACATATCGCGGGTAACACGATAGTCTTCAATTTTGATATGCCCGAGTTCATCTGCTTTTTTCAGATCACGTGTTAAGAATTTCGCAACATTTCGATCACGCACAACGTATCTGGGGCCGACACTGGTAATCAGCCTGCCCCACACTGGATAGTGCATGGCAGAACGCAAATATAATCGGGTCGCGATAGTTACACGCTCAATGGGGTGATTAAGTACCGCAATGATGGGTTCAATAATTTCAAGAACTTCATCACTCATATTCATTGAAATTTCAGTCAGTAACTCATTGGTGGATAAAAAATAGTTATAGAAAGTGCCTCTCGATACGCCTGCATATTTTACAAAATCATCAATCACTAAAACTTTTTCGGGTGAGCTCTGACAATATAAATCGAGGGCAGACAGCATTAAGTGACTTTTCATTTTTTGTTTTTTTTCTAAAGCAACTTTATGGCGATGGTTCGACAGTTTTTTTTGTTCCGTCATTGAATAACTCACATAAAGCAAAAAAGATATTTTTAACGCTTTTGAATTATAAGACAAAAAACTATAAATCACAGTAAGCCTTAAACATTCAAGACCATTGCTTACACTTTTATAAAAATAAGTACTTAAAAATCAGAAGAGTAAAGCATTATTGCGATGAGTTGATCAAAAAATGATTGACAGCAAATTCATTTAGAATAATTATGACGAAGTGTCATAATGACAAAATGTCAATAAAGGAAATTTTAGCATGAAGCTAGTACGATTTGGCGCCAAAGGACAAGAAAAGCCAGGGATTATCGATGCACAAGGTCATATCCGTGATGTCTCTTCAATCATTGCAGATTGGAATCCTGAATGGTTAACCCCTGAAAAGCTGTCACTAATTAATCAATTGTCGTTAGACATCTTTCCAATAGTAGATTCCACTGAACGCTTAGGTACCCCAGTCACTGGTGTCCGTCAATTTGTTGCAATCGGTTTGAACTACCGTGAACATGCCAAAGAATCAGGTTTAGATCTTCCAACTGAACCCGTAGTTTTTCAAAAAGCCATTACTTCTTTAAGTGGACCATTCGATGACATTGAATTGCCACCCAATTCGGTTGCGACGGACTGGGAGCTTGAACTTGGCTTTGTGTTAAGCAAAACGGCAAAGAATGTCCCACAATCTGAAGCATTGGACTATGTCGCAGGTTATTGCTTGGCAAATGACGTTTCTGAACGTGATTGGCAACTTAAACGAAATGGGCAATGGGGCAAAGGCAAAAGTTTTGAGACTTTTGATCCTATTGGTCCATGGTTAGTGACTCAAGATGAATTGACGAATCCGCAAAGTGTCCAATTTTCATTGAAGGTCAATGATGAAGTGATGCAGTCTGCAAATACCAGTGACATGATTTTTGCGGTTGCTGAAGTGCTGTCTTATTTGAGTCAGTTTATGACTTTATTACCAGGCGATGTCGTTATTACGGGAACACCCGCAGGTGTAGGTGGTGGCATGAAGCCCCCTCGTTATCTGAAAAAAGGAGACGTCGTCACGATTGAAAGTGATGTACTTGGTCAACAAAAACAGGTCGTTGTTTAATGTAAAAACAAATAAAGATTTCTTGATGGATTGAGAAATTTTAAAAAGCGAGGAATACGCTGTGTTAAATCATCATTACAAGCGAGCGGGTCAGCTTGCCATTCATTCTGTCTGGGAATTTGTTTTTAGTGTTCCAGACTTACAACAAGCTTATGACTTTTATCAGGCTTTTGGATTAAATGTCAAAAGATCATTAGCCAATGATTATCTTGAGCTTTATACCTATGGTCATGAGCATCGTTGGGCACGTGTTTATCGAGGCGGTGATAAAAAAAGGCTGCAATGGATTAGCTTTGGTATTTATCCAGAAGATCTGGATGCGTTTAAACAGCGTATTCAAGATCAAAATATTGAAACCATTGAGCCGCTAGAGACCTCTGATCACCCATCCATTTGGATCAAAAATCCAGATGGATTGGCACTGCAAATATGTGTTTCGGAAAAAGTATCACCCGACCAAAAATCACAAGTTATTCATCCTGTTCAGTTTTCATTGGTAGGTCGTGCATCCAACCGAAAGGCGATTACACAGGTTCAACCGACGCATTTGTCACATATTCTGACCTTTACACAGGATTTTGATCGCACATTGCAATTTTATATTGATGTGTTGGGGCTTCGAGTCTCAGATCAATCCAGTGGTTTGGTGGCATTTTTGCATGGTGCGCATGGAAGTGACCATCATCTGCTGGCTTTGTCAAAATCAGATGGTTATGGATTGCATCATTCAAGCTGGAATGTGAATCGCATTGATGATGTTGGTTTAGGCAAACAGCAAATGGAACATGCGGGATACAGTCAAGGTTGGGGCTTGGGTCGCCACGTTCTGGGATCAAACTATTTTTACTATGTTCGTGATCCATGGGGAAGTTACGCAGAATATTCACACGATATTGACTTCGTGCCGCACACCCATGATTGGCCTGCCGCTGATCACCCTGTCGAAGATTCAATGTACGTATGGGGACCAAATCCACCACAGGATTTTGTAAAAAACTACGAAACAACAGCCCCTGTATTTTAAAAAGGATTTAAATCATGGAAATTCAAAAAACGGATGTCATCATTGTAGGTTTCGGTCCAGTTAGTGCAGTACTGGCCTTAAATCTGGCTAAAAAAGGTCATCATATTACGATTTTTGAACGCTGGACTCAGCGTTATCATTTACCACGCGCAATCTGTATAGATCATGAAATGCGCAGAATGCTACTGACGCTAGGTTTGGAAAAACCGCTTGAATCGATTATCCAACCGGGACAACTTTACCAATGGGTCAATGCCGATTGGAAGGAACTCATTACCATTGACTGGACTAAAGAGTCTATTTCAGGAGGTTCAGAAGTCAATTTTATTCATCAACCTTCTTTTGAAAAGCTGATTGATGAAGAGCTTCGAAAATTATCAAATGTTGATATCCATTTGGGTTATGAAGTCGTGGAAGTTTCACAAGACGAGCATCATGCACAGGTAGTTTGTAAAAATCTAGAGACACATCAGCTCGAAGAATATTCAGCACGTTTTGTTGTGGGAGCAGATGGTGCCAATAGTCTGGTTCGTCAAAGTATTGATGCCGATTGGTTTAATAAGGGTTTTGCTGCCGATTGGTTGGTGGTGGATATCATTCCGCATGGAGATGCCAGTCATAACATTCCTAAAGAAGCCATTCAGCATTGTAATCCTGAACGACCAACCACGATTGCGCCAGCAGGGATTCATGACGGTGCATATCTGCGACGTTGGGAGTTTATGCGCTTACCCCACGAATCGGTCGAAGATATTGAAAATGAAGCAAAGGTTTGGGAGCTACTTAAACCTTGGGTCACGCCTGATCAGGCGACCTTAATTCGTTTTAAACTGTATAGCTTCAAATCACTGATTTCACAAAAATGGCGTCAAGATCATATTCTGATTGCAGGTGATGCGGCTCATGTCATGCCACCATTTATGGGGCAGGGAATGTGTGCTGGCTTTAGAGATGCATGGAATCTAACGTGGAAAATTTCAGGCGTACTCAATGGTGATTATGAATCTAACATTCTAGATACCTACTTTGAAGAACGTAGTCCGCATGTCAATGATGTGATTGAGCTTTCAATGTTTTTAGGTAAAGTAATTTGCGTTTCTGATCAGCAAGAAGCCCAGCAGCGTGATCAGGCTTTCTTTGATGGCCTTGTCCCTCCAATGCCAGATTTTCCAGAGTTAACACAGGGAATTTTGGCTCAGCATCCATTATTTAATCCACAACAACTTGCTGGGAAGTTATCTCCACATGCTTATTTACAATGTGGAGAACAAACACGTCGTCTAGATGATTTGATTGCAGGACATTTCAGTCTTCTCACTATACAAGCTATTGCGGAGGATGTGAGGATTCCTGAAGGTTTGGTCGTAGTTGATTTACTGGATAAACAGTCATCAGATCGCACGCAATTTATTGTCAACTTCATGCAACAACACCATATTCAAGCCATGTTAATTCGCCCTGATTTTTATATTTTTGGTGCGGTTGAACAGCGTCAGCAGATTGGCGGTTTGATTGAATATTTTGAAGAAACTATGCAGCAATATCGCACTTCAGCCGATTATGCGCTGGCTTGAATAAGGACATGCCATGAGAAAAGTATATGCAGATGCCGAAACAGCTTTGGCGGATATTGTAAAAGATGACATAACGATTGCAGTGGGTGGTTTTGGAATTTGTGGTATTCCCGAAACGCTGATACGTGCATTACGTGATAGTGGAGTAACAGGGCTGACCTGTATCTCAAACAATGCAGGGATGAATGATTACGGTCTAGGCATGTTATTACAAACCCGACAAATTAAAAAAATGATTGCTTCGTATGTTGGAGATAATCAGGAGTTTGAACGTCAATTATTAAATGGCGAGTTAGAGGTTGAATTAACTCCTCAAGGCACACTTGCGGAAAAATTAAGAGCAGGCGGTGCAGGGATTCCTGCATTTTATACCCGAACTGGGGTCGGAACGATAATTGCTGAAAATAAAGAAATACGTGAGTTTGATGGAGAACAATATTTACTGGAACGATCTCTAACCGCAGACATCGCATTGGTTAAAGCCTATAAAGCAGATCGAGCTGGTAATCTGATCTTTAGAAAAACAGCAAGAAACTTTAATCCCGACTGTGCGGTAGCAGGCAAAATTACCATTGCTGAAGTTGAGAAATTGGTTGAGGTGGGAGAGTTGGATCCTGATGAGGTGCATTTGTCGGGCGTATATGTACAACGAATCGTACACAATCCTAATCCCGAAAAACGAATTGAACAGATGATGTTAAAGCACATTGCAGGAGTCTTCGCATGAGTTGGTCAAGAGAAGAAATGGCACAACGTGCTGCCAAAGAACTGCAAGAAGGTTTTTATGTCAATTTGGGCATTGGTCTGCCGACCTTAGTCGCAAACTATATTCCTGATGAAGCCGAGATTTGGCTGCAATCTGAAAATGGATTATTGGGCATGGGAGAGTTTCCTACAGAGGAAACGGTGGATGCCGATTTAATCAATGCAGGCAAACAAACGGTGACCGCGAAGCCGGGTGCATCTTTTTTTGGGAGTTCAGCTTCATTTGCCATGATCCGTGGTGGGCATATTGATGTCGCCATCTTAGGCGGTATGGAAGTATCAGAGCAGGGTGATTTGGCGAACTGGATGGTGCCGGGTCATAAAGTTAAAGGGATGGGTGGTGCGATGGATTTGGTGGCTGGGGTCAAAAAAGTCATCGTTCTGATGGAGCATCGTGCAAAATCCGGTCAATCGAAACTACTTCAGCAATGTCGACTGCCTTTAACGGGTAAAGCGGTGGTACAGCGTGTAATTACCGATTTAGGGGTCATTGATATCACACAAGAAGGATTTAAGCTCGTTGAATTAGCCCATGACGTTTCAGTCGAAGAAATTGTGGCAGCAACAGATGCCAACCTACTTATAGAAGTATGCACAGCATAAAGCCAAAGTGTTTCAGACAACATAAAACAAAAATAGTGACGATAGCCTTTAAGCGAGATAGGACATCTTGCAGGTTATCTCACGTGTGAAAAAGGGAATCCATCATGTTTAAAAATAAACGTAATCTATGCTGTGGTCTTTTACTGACTGTAATGAGTATAAATAGCTATGCACTTGAAAATGGCTCGGATTCTGCTGCTTTAGGTGCAGAAGGTGCGATGGCAGGCAATTTACCCCCTAAAGGTGTTTATCTCATTACTTATTATCAGAACTATCATGCAGACAAAATGCTTGATCAACATGGAAATATAAGTGTTCCAGATTTCCATCTGGATGCAAATGCTTTAGTGGCTCGGTTGGTATGGATGACGGATCAAAAACTGTTGGGCGGACAATTGGGATTTTATGGTATCCAGCCCTTTGTAGATGTTCGATTATCAGCAGCGGGATTTTCAGATAGTAATAAAGGGCTTGGAGATTTTGTCTTTGCACCTTTATTGGCATGGCATCATGGTAATCACCATTGGGGCGTGGCGCTTGAAAATGTTTTTCCTACTGGCGACTATGATAAGAATAGTCCTAAGCCTGTTATTGCCAATATCAGTAAGAATTATTACACCTTTCGGCCGATGTTTGCCTATAGCTATATGACGGCTTCAGGTTGGGATCTTTCTACCAAAATGTCCTATAGTATCAACGAGAAAAATGATGATACCCATTATAAATCAGGGGATTATTTTGCATTTGATTATAATTTGAGTTATCAGGTAAGACCTGATCTGACACTGGGCTTACAAGGATATGCATTAAAACAGTTTACAGGCGATAAGCGTGATTCTGTTAAGGTTCAAGATAGTAAGGCCCAAGTCCTCGCTTACGGTCCAGCGGTTTCTTATCATCCATCCAGACAGTGGTTTTTAGAAGGCAAGTATTTATTTGAAGATCAGGTTGAGAATCGCGCTAAAGGTGGTTCGACATGGCTGAAATTTGTTTGGAGTTTTTAAGGGATATTGAGGTTTTTAGGTCAAAATAGTGGAGAGTAAAATCGAATGACTATACTTTTTTACTCTCCGCTAGAGCTTCGCATTGGTGTGAATGGGCTGCCAAAGTTGATGTCGATTGTTATGAAATTAATATTCGGATTCTTCAAAAGGCACAATATATCTCGACAGTGAGCGTGAGCTTCGCTGCGGAGCTGATGATCTGGGTTATTAATGTGGATGTGGTTTAAACAATGAGCGAATTCAAGTGACAAATATAACAGTAAAAAAGTTAGCGATTCATTCATTTGATATTTAACAATTTAAGCTCTTTTGTATGCAATAATTCAAAGCTTCTTCAACACAAATAAATTATTTCATTAATTTGCTCTTCGTTGCGATCCTATAAAAAGCTTTTGCATGAGCTGAAACAAAAAGACAAAATAACTTAAATTGATATAGACAGGTCGTTCTGGTAGCCTTTTTTGATCAATAATAAGGCCACTTACAATAATGTTGAATCATATTTTGGGCATTCTTGACCAACTGGGATTTAACCAACAAAAACGTGCAATCAGCGTTCAATTTTCGAATCAAGAACTGAATCATCAAGTCATGTTGCAACGCATTGACGGTTATCATGCCATGAATGAAGGTCTCTCTGCCGAGTTGATTTGCCTCTCAACCAATCCTTATATTCCGCTCAAACAATTTATAGGCTGTCAGGTTGCAGTCGAGCAAGTCACCGATATAGGGCAACTGTATCGAACCACAGGCATTATCACAGGTGCCAGTCAGGGACAAAGTGATGGCGCACTGAGCCTGTACCGTCTCACCTTACAAGATGCCACGAGTCTATGGCATAAACGCCGTAATAGTCGTGTCTTTATGAATAAAAGCGCGATTGAAATTATTGAAATCATCTTTAAAGAATGGCAGAACAAAAGCCCGCTGTTTGCATCCAGTCTCAAGCTCGACAGTAGTGGACTCAGTAAAGACTATGATATTCGTCCATTTTCCATGCAGTCCAATGAGAGTGACTACGCTTATTTAACACGATTAATGCGTGAGGAATCTATCAACTGGTTGATTGATGAAGACAGTTATTTGGTTGCTGCACAAGGGCAAGAAATTCAAGCACAAAAACTTCGCCTCATGGATGACAATAGCTACTTTCAAGCATTGCAACGCCGTTCCATTCGTTACCATCGTAGTAATGCCACCGAACAACAAGACAGCATCACCAGTTTTATCGCACAACGTCAACTGCAACCGACCGCCATATATGTGCAACGTTGGCAAGCCGATAGCTTGAGCCAAGAAGATGCTAGTGGCTCAGTCTTAAGCACCCATCAACATAGTCAACAACGTGATAACGAAAGCTTAAGTCTGGAACAGGCATGGAATATTTCTCCAGCATGGATCACAGATCTGAATGGTGAAGACCAAGTCACTACTTCGGGCAATAGCCAACTCGAAAAACTTAATAAACAATTGAATCAATATCAAGCATTACAAGCCAAATCCTTTATTGCGCGCAGCAGCGTACGCGATACCCAAGTTGGATACTGGTTCCAACTTATTGATCATCCTGAATTAGAGAAAAACCATAGTCAAAATGACAAAGAATTTCTGATTCTGAGCAAACGTTTTTACAACCAGAATAACCTCCCTAAAGACATCCACAACCAAGTTGAACAACTACTCAACCTGAGCCATTGGCAAAGCAGCAAAGACAGCCAACAAGAACGCCAAGCCAATGAAATGACTTTAGTACGCCGTAGCATTGATGTTGTTCCAGAGTATGATCCACTACAACATCGTGCGACTGCCCATGTGCAACGCGCCAGAGTTGTGGGTGCACAAGGAGAAGAAATCCATGTGGATGAATGGGGACGTATTAAAGTACGCTTTCTGTTTACCAGAAATGAAGACCATCAACACGATGGTGGCGCAGGCAGCAACGATAGTGATACTGATTCAGCGTGGGTAGATGTCCTGACCCCATGGGCGGGTGAGGGTTATGGCGCTCGTTTCTTACCCCGTGTCGGTGAAATCGTAGTGATCGACTTCTTTGACGGCAACATTGACCGTCCCTTTGTCACGGGAAGAATCCATGAAGCCCAACGCTCACCGACCAAGTTTGATATCAAAGGCCAACTACCTGACACCAAAAAACTTAGCGGTATTCGTTCCAAAGAAGTCGGAGGAGAAGGCTACAACCAACTTCGTTTTGATGACACTACAGGACAAATCAGTGCTCAACTACACAGTAGTCATGGTACCACTCAACTGAATCTTGGAAACTTAAGTCACCCTAAAGAAGGTGCGACAAGTGATGGTCGTGGTGAGGGCTTTGAATTAAGGACGGACCATGCGGGTGCTATAAGAAGTAAAGGCTTATATATTTCCACTTTTACTCAAGATCGTGCATTGAGTACACATTTAGAATCTAAACAAGCACTCAGTAATTTTTCTGAGAGCTTAGAAAGTATGAAAGCATTATCTGAATATGCTGTGAAACAGAAAGCTGAAGCTGCTGATACCCTTAAAAATATAGATCAGTATATCAAGACCATTGAATCACAATGGCTGGATTTAAAAGCTACGAAAGAGGCATTAATGTTTTTGGCCTCTCCTGAAAGTATTTCTTTAGCAGCAGGTAAAGATATTCACATAAGTGCATTAAATAGTGTGACTATGGCCGCAGGACAATCAATTAATGCAAGTACAGATGAGCATTTGATTTTAAATGCAAAGAAAAGAGTAAGTTTATTTGCTGGCCAAGAAGATTTAAAACTGTATGCAGCTAAAGGAAAATTTGATATACAGGCTCAAGATAATGTTTTTGAAGCTGCTGCACGATTAGATGTGAAAATTACTTCTTCGGAAGGAAAGGTTGAGATTAATAGTCCGACTGAAATTATATTAAAAGCAAAGGATAGTGCCCTAAGAATAGATGGTAATGGTGTAACAGTGATTACACCGAATCAATTTACCGTGAAAGCAGGACAGCATATTTTTACGCAAGGAGCATCAGAATCACCGACATTACCTATTTTTCCAAATAATATTTGTTGGGAATGTTTAGCACGGCGAGCAGCACAAAGAGGCGCTTTTATCAATAAAGGAGATGGCCTCTAAATGCAATTGAATCAACCTCTTGAGCTTCTATTCAAAACATTTCAAAGATATCCATTAGATGAGATTGGTTTAAATGTTTATGCAATCGCAGATGCTGCACAAGATAAATCTTTTCTTAAAGTTCTCGAACATCTCAGGCAGAGGTGTTTATTAATTGAAGCTAGCGGAGAAAAAGCAAAGGCAGTATCACCTCATTTATTACAATTACCCAAAGATTTTTCTTCAGTTGAATGGGATTGGATACAGCAAAAAATTGCGGGTACTCCTAAAATGACGATTCTTATTAGTCCTTTATCTTTTGATTATTTATTTGAGCATTTACGTCATTTTTTAGAGGTTCAATTTGAAGGTGGGCTGGAAATGATACTTGCATTTTGGGATCCTATAATTTTAGCGCCATTAGTTGGGCGAAAAGAAGATCAAACTTTATATATATCAGGCCCTATATTGACTAAACATCAAGTTGAAACATTATTAGAGCCTATTCAGAGTTGGTGGTATTGGGATCGTCTAGGATTTTTACAAACAATTTTTGGTTTAAATGAAAGGGTCGATGTGTTGCCTCAAATAGAAGTCCCAATTAAGTTAAATGTAGAACAAGAGGAAATGCTCGTAGAAGCATCCTTTCCAGATAACCTTATCTATTATTTAAAACTTAATAATTCATTTCTAATAGAAAAAATGGATGATTATGCTTTATATCAGTTCGTAATAAAAACCATACCAGAAGCGAGGGAATTTCAACTTTCTGGTACAAGAGATATCTTAAATTTTATTTGCTTAAAATTAATTTATCAGGACAATTTTTACACAGATTTAAAACTCAAAGAAAAATTGGAAAAGATGAGAAATAAGCAGATCACAATTGATGGTTTAATGTCTCAAGTTATGACTGAGATGATTTGAGAATATTAATCAATATATAGGAATTTAGAGATGAATCTAAAAAAAATATTACTTTTACCCATTAGTTTGGCTTTAAGCACAGCCGGATGTGCAGGTATTGGTCCAAATGCAACGTACTACATGGCTACAACTTCATTTAATTATGATCCAACTTATACTAGTTATATGGTTAGATTAAATGGTCATGAAATAGGTGGGGGCTTTGGGGGGGGTATGAGTACTTCTCCAGTAAAATTGGGTCCTCAAATTGTAACGTGGGAAGAGTCGAATAGTGACAAAATTCATAGAGCAAAAAATCAAGTTGTATTAACAAAAGAAGATTTAAAAGGCATGAAATATTTGGCGGTGCATTTATATCCTGATGATACGATTGAGATTAAAACATCTAATAATTGGCCAGAACCAACAAAAAAGGGAGCAAAATGGCGTACACAAATATGGGAAAGAGCGCATTCCAATAATAAATAAGAGTGAATTATGCTTAAGAAATCAATTATTCAGCGAACTCTAGAAACAAATAGTGATGTTTCGAATACTCCTCCTATGGCAAAACAAGACTGTACTGATGTGGTTCATATTTCAGTTTTTTTTGACGGAACGGGAAATAATAAAGATGCGGATGAAGATAAAAAGAAATGGTCTAATCCAGCACGACTATGGCGAAATGCTCAGTCACTAAAAGAAACTGAGCTAGCTGAAAATAACCAGTTGGTATCACCTAATCATTCTATTTATGTATCTGGTGTCGGGACACGTTTTAATGCTGAATTAAATATCTTTCAAAGAGCGATTTCTGTATTGCAAGATCATACTGGGTTAGGTTTAGGTATTGGTCTGGGTGGTACTCGACGCTTGGATTATGGGGAAGATCAACTTAATGATGCTTTAAAACAAGTATTAATTTTTAATGCAAAAAAAGCAAAACTTAATGTAGATAAATATGCGAATGAAAAAAAAGTTTACAGTTTTGCTGAAGTTGAAAAAAGTCTAAGCCAGCATCGCTTAATTAAAAAGATAAATATTTCTACATTTGGCTTCTCACGAGGTGCGGCACTTGCACGTGCGTTTACTAATCAGTTTATCTGGCAATGTGAATCAGGTTGCGATGGACTGACATATGGTACTGGAAAATACCCAATCGAATTTAAGTTTTTAGGTATATTTGATACGGTTGCTTCTTTTGGTTTACCTGCGACTAATTTAAACAATAACTTGACCTTTAAAGGTCGGGATCTAGTCATTGATGAACGTGTCAAAATGTGTGTGCATCATATCGCGGGGAATGAATTACGCTTCGCCTTTCCACTTGATTTAATTCATAAAGAAAATGGTGATCTTACCAATACCAATTGGAAAGAAATTGTTTATCCAGGTATGCACTCTGATGTGGGAGGGGGTTATACGCCAGGTAGCCAGAATGTAAACGATAATTTTGCACGTATTCCTCTAAAGGATATGCTCACTGAAGCGGTAAATTATGGCGTACGAATGTATGATTATGATGAGCTTAAAGTAAAACATTCTAAAGTTTTTGAACAACAATTTGCTATCCAAGAGGAAACACAACGGTTATTTAATGCCGTAAATCAGCAAATGCAATGTAATGGCAAAGTGCAGGATCAAATTATTGCGGCAATGAAAGTCTATTACAGTGCTTATGGGACTTTAGCAAGGACTTATACCCCCTCTGTGAGCCAGCAAGTAAGGAGTGAAAGCAAAATCCGTGAATTAATTCCTATAGGTCCTTCAGATATGGCAACTGAAATAAGTCGTCTACAAAAGCTTAAGGATTTGACAGCGCCAAGTAAGCCAGGAGGTTTCAATATATTTAGAGTCTTGTCACCTATTTCAAAAGCCTATGAATTCTTTTTAGGTGTTGATGAATGGGAGTTTTCTAGCTGGAATAACAACGCAACGCAAGATGTTGTTGATTTTTACCAAAGTTATGTGCATGACTCCAAATATGGTTTTATAAGTAATGCTGAACCGTTTAGTTATTTTAGACAAAGAAAGATTTATGAATCGCCTAGAAGTAAGCAAGGCAAAGAAATAGATGAAAAGTTGGTCGCGGAAAAAGCGGTGTGTAGTATCGTAAAGCGAGATGTTAAGCAAGACGAACTATTTGATGCATATGATAAGGCCCAAAAAGAACAACAACTTTTGGCAACATCATGAGTATCTCTTTCAAATTGCTACTTTGTACGGCAATGCTACCCATTATAATTTCATGTAAAGCGGAAACCGTAAATTTATCTTTCACGGTTTAAAACTATAGTACTGAAGAGCTAGGTGAGATTAAAGTCAATGGTGAGGGAAATACTATCGCTGACGCAGCAGATCGATATTAGGGAGCTTGTAAATAAAACTGTGTAAATATCCAAATCTTAGTACTCTGTACAAGGGGTAGATGGGATACATCACAATGGATCATAGTCAATTAATGGCATTGGTAACGGAGTTTGCCGAAAGCCTAAAAACGGATGCCGATCTAAATGAATTCAGTAAAGCACTCAAGAAACTTACCATAGAAACAGCCTTAAATGCCAAACTGACGTAAGCATCCAGTGAACCGCACTTGAATTCAAGCAGGCTTCCAGTTATGCGGCAG
>OGQD01000351.1_pt1 | contig 36567 bp, 51 predicted proteins | sample 1553091 | NCBI WGS metagenome assembly OGQD01 (sample SAMEA2580290, study PRJEB22360) | human gut metagenome | biome: human gut; feature: human-associated habitat; material: faeces | place: Denmark | collected 2008/2010
CGAATACCAGGGCCGCCTGACCGAGCCGATGCGCTACGACCCCACCACCGACCGCTACCAGCCAATCGCCTGGGACGACGCCTTCGCCCTGATCGCCCGGCACCTGAATGCGCTGGAAAGCCCCGACCAGGCCGAGTTCTACACCTCCGGTCGGGCCAGCAACGAGGCGGCCTTCCTCTACCAGCTGTTCGTTCGCGCCTTCGGCACCAACAACTTCCCCGACTGCTCGAACATGTGCCACGAGGCCAGCGGCGTAGCCCTGGGCCAGAGCGTCGGCATCGGCAAGGGCACCGTGACCTTCGATGACTTCGAGCACGCCGATGCGATCTTCGTCTTCGGCCAGAACCCCGGCACCAACCACCCGCGCATGCTCGAACCGCTGCGCGAGGCGGTGAAGCGCGGCGCCCAGGTGGTCGCCTTCAACCCGCTCAAGGAGCGCGGACTGGAGCGCTTCCAGCACCCGCAGCACGCGCTGGAAATGCTCACCAATGGCTCCGAGCCGCTGAACACGGCCTTCTTCCGCCCGGCACTGGGTGGCGACATGGCCGCCGTGCGCGGCATCGCCAAGTTCCTCCTGCAATGGGAACGCGAAGCCCGGGCCAAGGGCGAGCCGGCAGTGTTCGACCACGCCTTCATCGCCGAGCATACCCAGGGCGTCGATGCCTACCTGACCGTGGTGGACGACACCAGTTGGGAGCACATCGTCCAGCAGTCGGGGCTGAGCCTCGAGGAAATCGAGCAGGCGGCGATTATGTACCGCCGCGCCGAGCGTGTGATCGTCTGCTGGGCCATGGGCATCACCCAGCACCATCACTCGGTGCCCACCATCCAGGAACTGGTCAGCCTGCAACTGCTGCGTGGCAACGTCGGCCGTCCCGGCGCCGGCCTGTGCCCGGTACGCGGCCACAGTAATGTGCAGGGCGACCGCAGCATGGGCATCAACGACCGACCGCCTGCCGCTCTGCTCGATGCCATCGAACGGCGCTTCCAGTTCAAGGTGCCGCGTGCGAACGGCCACAACACCGTCGAGGCGATCAACGCCATGCTCGACGGGCGGGCCAGGGTCTTCATCGGCCTTGGCGGCAACTTCGCCCAGGCGACCCCGGACAGCCCGCGCACTCATCAATCCTTGCGCAATTGCGCGCTGACCGTGCAGATCAGCACCAAGCTCAACCGCAGCCACCTCACCGTTGGCGGCGACGCGCTGATCCTGCCGTGCCTGGGGCGCACCGACATCGACCGTCAGGCTGAAGGCCCGCAGGCAGTGACCGTGGAAGACTCCTTCAGCATGATCCACGCATCCTTCGGGCAGCTGGAGCCGTCGTCAAAACAGATGCGCTCGGAGCCGGCCATCATCGCCGGCATCGCCAAGGCCACCCTGGGCAACCACCCGGTGGACTGGGACGCGATGATCGCCAACTACGACCGCATCCGCGACCTGATCGCCGACACCATCCCCGGCTTCAACGACTTCAAGCGCCGCGTGGCCAACCCCGGCGGCTTCCACCTGGGCAACTCGGCGGGCTCGCGGCGCTGGAACACCGCCAGCGGCAAGGCCAACTTCCACCACCACCCGCTGCCAGCAGACCTGGTCCACGCGAAGATCCGCGAGACCGGCCAGGAGCCCCACCTGATCCTGCAGACGCTGCGCTCCCACGACCAGTACAACACCACCATCTATGGCCTGGACGACCGCTACCGCGGCGTGCGCGGCCATCGCGAGGTAGTGTTCGCCAACGAGGCAGACATCCGCCGCCTGGGCTTCGAGCCGGGCGAGAAAGTGGACATGGTGTCACTCTGGTCCGATGGCGTGGACCGCCGCGTCAGCGGCTTCACCCTGCTGGCCTACGACATTCCCTCCGGCCAGGCGGCGGCGTACTACCCGGAGACCAACCCGCTGGTGCCGCTGGACAGCCACGGAGTCGGCAGCCACACGCCAACCTCCAAGTTCGTCGCCATCCGCTTCGAGAAAGCGCGACCGAGCCAGCGCATCGCGTGATGCCCTTCACGGCGCTCCCACCGGAGCGCCATCCAACCGCCGTTCGCGAACAAGCCAGCTCCTACAGAAAAGCCGCTGCTCTTTAGTAGGAGCGAGCTTGCTCGCGAAGCTTTTCTCGGACGCACCCTTGCCTCGTCTTGCGAAAAATCCGCTAGACGCGCATCAAGTAGGAAAAGGCCGAAGGGTAAACTCGGAGGGAAAAGGACGCTTTCCGTGAAAAGCCATCATTTCAATGGCATTCTGTGATAAAAACACATCAAAAGCGAAACCCTGGAATAACGCTCAGACCGCCCAAAATCGAAAAAGTTCTGACCTAAAATCAAATACTTGCATTATTTGATGAAAGTCGTGTTACTCGTCGGAACCCCCTTGCCAGAGCCTTCGCCCAAACCGAGGATCACCCCCAACATCCCCACAGAGAGATCCTCTCTATGAAGTACTCCTCGATGCTGAGAGGGAACGAGATAAACCCTAGGGTGACTGTGAGAAAAACCCGGGATAGTCCGGGACCGGCTGGGCCGTGATGGGATAGAAAATTAAACCGGATTGGGAATGGTGCAAAGAGAGGGAGGCCCGGTCAGCCGTTGCTGGCCGGGTGGAACATATCTCGCTGTCGGCTATCCAGGTCGGCCTTGCGTAGCACCTTGATGACCCGATAGATGAACTGCAGGGAGACGTTGTGCTTCCTGGCCAGCTCCCGATGGTTGCGCCCCTTCCACTCCTCATATATCTGGTGGTGGAGCCGAGACGCTTCGATGCGGATACCCTTGGGCATATAGAGTTGCTGGCCCCCCCATTGCTCAATCATCCGCATTGCAATGTCGGTCCCCAGAGCCTCCGCAGCTTCCTCCGATACACCGAAGGCCTCCACGGCGGCGATAGTCACCTGCATCACCAGGTCGTTCAGCAGGTCACCAGCCGGACTACGGGTGCTGCTCTTCATAACCCCTCCTGTTCAATACGAGCGATCCACTTCTTCATGGCCTCGATCACCAGGCTGGCCTGCTCAGAGGTTAGCCACTGGAGCGCCTCGACCTCGGTCATGCCACGGACGAACTTGAGCAGAGCCTCTTCGGACGGATCGCGGAGCGCCCCCAGGTCCCTGAGGGTCAGCCAGAGCGAGCAGATCTTCCTGGACTGAGGGTCGCCTGCTGGCGGCCGTTTGGCGCCTTTGGTTGGACGGACCTTGAACCCCTTCGCCTTGAGCTGTTCCAGAACCCGGTAAAGGTTTGGAACACTCAAAGCAGCGGTGGATGTCGTCCCGCCCAAGCCCTTCATGCCGGCCAACATCAAGCGATAGGTATCGTCGTCCATCTGCAGCTCGCGGCGGGCGACATGGATCAGCTTGATCAGACGGGCTCGATTGGCGTTGGACGGAGCTGTTTTCATATCATTCCCCCTGCGCAGGCGTGGCGGCGAGCTTCTCCAGTACGCGGATACGACTGGTCAGCTTCTTCTCAACGGCCTTCTGCAGGCCAGGCAATACAAGCGCAGCGCGGCACTGCTCCAGGTCAAAGTCTTTCAGGGCGCGCAGGCGGCTATCGGTATCTACTGCTCCGTACTCACGACCGGTCGGAATGAAGGGATTGTTGGCCTCGGGCATGGTTACTCCTCCGCCAGCTCGTCACAGGTAGTCTGCAGCGGGAACTCGCCGAACCATTGCTTGGCGATCACCATGCCCATCCGGAACCCCTTGAGCTTGTCGCCCGCCAGGATGATGGGGTCTTCTTCGCCCAGGCGAATCTCGGTGTCTGCAGGAGAGCCAAGCACCTTCTCGATGTTCCCCATCTTGCGCTGGTGCCACATGACCAGTTGCTCGGCGATGATCTTCAGATCGGTGTTCGAGCAGAAGTCTTCAAGCATTTCGCGCAGCTCATCCTTGGCTTTTTCCGCATGGGCCGGGGCGCTGCCATCGTCGAATGGCCCCCCGACAAGCGACCAAGCGCTAGCGAAGACCTGAGCCTGTTCCATGATGGAGTCGATGCTGATAGTGGTCTGTTCGGCCATGTCACACCCCCGCGATATCGAGGTTAATGGTCTCGTACTGACCGTTGTCCTGACGCTGCTGGACGCGGATGTACACCGCAGAGCCACTGACGATCAGGCTGTCCTTGACCGCCTCCATGGCCTTCTTCCATTCCAGGTCATCGATCTCGGCACGCATCATCTCGGCAACACGGGAGACGCTGATCTCACCGTGCCGGTTCAGGCGGAAGGCGTTGGTGGCCAAGGTCAGCAGGTGCTTGTTGGACTCTTCACCCCAGGATCGGATGCACTCGAAGACCTTCGCCTTCGCGACTTCCATCTCCTCGGTGTAGGTGACACGGTCGGAGTAGACGCGCATGACTTTGAACCGACCATCGAACGAGAGAAGATTGACGTTGCCCTTCGGGCCGCCCAGCTTCATGTCGTACTTCTCGCCCGCGATGCTGATCAGGTCATCGATGTCGCCCAGGGCCTTTTTCTTCAGAGCCTTGAGGGCCTCATGCAGCCGGTTGGCCTCGGTTGCGATGTCGGTCACCACGCGGTCGCGGAGCTTGTCCTGCTCGCGGATTTCGGTTTCGTGCACCAGGTTGCCGACGGCGTTGCGTACCCAGCCTTCGGGAATCGGGATTTGCTTGGCTTCAGCCATTGGTTGGCTCCTTTTTGGCCGGATTGAAGGTTTTGCAGCCGCAGCGAGGGCACACTAGATCGGAGCGCCAGGACTCCTTCGCGTGAGGTTTGCTGCGCAGTTCGGAATGGGCGCCAGTCCAGCGACAGCGCCGGCATTGCAGGCGACGGTCATCGATGCTCATTGGTCCTGCTCCTTCACCGGCGTGAGCCAGGCCACGTCGACGCCACGGATGGTCACGACGTTGTGGGTCACGCGGTCCGTGGTGCGATAGCGCATGCCACGGATCTCCGAGAGGAAGTTCGACTTCACCAGGTCGGAGTCCTCGCTGCAGATATAGATGCGGTTGTCGTGCTGCATCAGGGACAGAATCTCGATGCCTGCCTCGCGCAGGGCGCGAGTCATGGCATTGAACGAGGCCAGTTGCTTGACGAAGTACTCGTTGAGGTAGATCTGTGCTGCCGGTACCAGCGGTTGCTGGTGTTGATAGGCGATTCCCATGTCACACCCCCGCCCGTACGGCAGCGGCGATCAGCTCGCCGGTGACCTTCGGTTCGCAGACGCGGATCGCCTGATTCATCGCGCCGCTGACCAGGTTGTTCACCGCCAGCGGGTGGCACAGCGAGGTGCGCAGGACCGCACGGTTCGCGCCCTGGCCGGTGGTTTTGCTGCTCTGCAGGCGCAGGCGGATCTCGCTGAAGGCCGAGGCGTCGAATACGTCCAGGTAGTTCACGCCGACGCGCTGGAACTTGTGCGCCAGGTAGGCTTCCAGGTTGCCGTCCAGTGGGCGCAGCCAGACCTTCTCGCAACGCTGGACCACCTCGCGGACCTCCGGATCGTCCTCGTCGAGCTTGGTATCCAGCTCGGTCTGGCCAATCAGGATGATCGACAGCAGCTGCTTGAAGCCGGCCTTCAGTTCGTAGAAGCGCTTCAGGTGCTTCAGCATGGGCTTGGTCAGCCCGTGCGCCTCCTCGATGATCAGCACATGCCGCTTACCAGAGTTGGCCTGGTTCTTCAGCAAGGTGTGCATCTGGTTGGCGCGCTCCTCCAGGCTCCCACGTGCCGGGTCGCCCTTGCCAACACTGCGGATGATGGCGCCGATCAAGTCCATGGACTTGAGGGGCTTGCCCTTGCGCTCGTTGTCTTCGCTGCCCAGGACATAGGGCTCGATCAGGGTGATGGGCTCGCGGTTGGCCGCGATCCAGGCGTCCAGGTCCTCGCGGATCGTGGACTTCCCAGCCCCTGACTCGCCGATCACCGCCAGCATGCCGCCGTGTTTGGCGGTCTGCCGTACGGCCTGGCGCACGTAGCGGATGTCGTCGGAGAGGAACACGTCCTCGTCGTCGCGCATCTCGTTGGTGAACGGGTCGCGCGGCAGGTTGAAGTGCTGCTTCGCTTCAGCGGTCAGGGTGATTTTTCGTAGTAGCATGCTGTCGCTCTCTTTGCTGTTGGCATTGCTGAGCGCCGGTGCAGCGTCGCCCGCCAAGACTGGCGCTGCACCGGCTTCTTCCATCGCGAACAGGTCGCGAATGTGGTCATCGTTCGCCCCACGGGCGAACAGGGTTTCCTTGATCTTGAGTTCCAGGCCGGCCCGGTCGAGGCTCTTCGGCCAGTGGCCGTGATTGACGATCTGGGCGACGGCGGCCTGGCTCAGGGGCTGGCCGTCTGGTTTTTCCAGCGAGGCGGCCAGCTCGCTTTGCGGGATGCCGAGGTCGGCCAGGACCCGTTTCAACTTCATCTGCTGCATGACATTGCTCCTACACGGCCCGTAGGCCGGTGACGGTGGCGGCCGGAGGAACAACGGCCGGCTGGTTGAACTGGTTGATCAGGGCGTTGAGCTGGTCTTCGGGCACACCGTCCTTGAAGGAGTTGCGCAGCCAGGTGTTCTCCTGGGGCGTGAGGTTTCGGCCGATGGACTCGGCGATGCGCAACATGGCCTGCATGGCCGAGAGCTTTGGCACGGCAGCGCGCAGGTGCTCCGGTGTCTCGATGACGGAACCCTGGCGCTGCAGGTACGTCGGGTGCTCCACGTTCTTGAGGTGTTCGTGGGCGTCGAGCTTGCCGCCGAAGGGCGTGACGCTCTTGGCGCGTGCAACCTTGGCGTCCTGCTCCGGGTACGCCAGCTCGTCCATGGTCTTGGCCGCCTTCTCGATGGCGGTTTCCGGCAGCGACTTGTATTCCTGGCCGGGGACTGCGGCGTCCAAGCGCTGGCCGTACACGTCGAAGTCACGGAAAGGCTCCACGCGGTAGGTCAGCATCTCGCCGTCGTAGCGCGGCGCTTCGATCTGGATGGCGCAATCGCCATACACCAGGGCGCGCACGGTGACGCTGCTGCCCACGGTGATGCCGCCCAGGCCACGCAGGTTGTACAGTGCCGATGCTTCGGCGCTCGGGTGCTTGAACTGGATGGTCATGTCGGGGCGCACTTGGCGCTCCACTTCGCGGCTGGTCATCAGCGCACGGCACACTTCGACGCTGGGCAGCAGGCGCAGCTGCTCGGCGCGAATCAGTTGCCAGAGGTCGTAACGGGCCACCGGCTCGGCCATTCCGACGCGGCGCAGGCGAGTGTCCTGGCCAGGGATCAGGTTGGCGTTGTAGGCCTCGGCCCAGGCTGTTGCGGCAGCGTTCAGCTCGGCGATATCGTTCACCGGTTCGAAGCGCAGGCGGCTCTCGAACTGGGTCTCGACGATGTTGTTGCCACCCTCGACACCACCCTTGGCCCGCGCGTTGCCGGCTTCGTGCTCCAGGGCTGTCACTTCCAACTGACGCAGCAGGTTCTTGATGGCGCTGCTGGTGTTCGCCGAGCCCTTGTCCCACAGCAAGTACTGCGGCACACCGTAAGACAGCCGGCCCTCCTGCTTCCCCCAGGCGAACATCAGGAACTCGAACAGCGAGTGCTGGTTCTCACCGGCTGCTTCGCAGTACCACGGGGTGATAACGCCGCTGGCGCGGTCATACTCCACGTAGCGAAACACCTTGAACTTCACCTTGGCGAAGTTCTCCAGCTTGTTCTTGTAGAACTCACGCTCGCGCATGATGTGCTGGCGACCCTTGAGGTAGTACACCAGGCACAGCGACGGGTCGACTTCATGCAGGTAGTTCGGGTGCAAAGCCCGCAGCCCCTGTACCGGCTTGGCCTTGCGTTGACTGGCCACATTCAAGCTACGTGCCGCAATCAGCCGGTTGAGCTGGGCGTTGCTGACGCCAAGGTGGATGCCGTTTTGCTCCAGGATGCTGCGAGCCGTGGTGGTGAACAGCGTTTGCTTGCCGTTGTCACGCAGGCTTTCCCGCTGAGCAGCGCCGAGCATCTCCAGGGATTCCTGCGAGACGGAGGTCGAACCCTTGTCACTGCGTGCCTTGCGCTCGGAACTCCAGCCACAGGCGGCTTTGAGCTGGCGATAGATGGTGGCCGGCGACCAGCCGAGAAACTCTTCAGCGTCGGCCATGATCACCCCGCGAGCCCCCCAGCCCGCCGTATCCAGCCGGCAAGCCAGGCCCATCAGGTATTCGCGGATATCTGGCGTGATAGCCATGTCGACCACTCCCTTGGTGTCTATCAGGCAGGCTTGTTGTCCAGCTCCAGGAGGTGCTGCTGGGCTTCGGCCAGCTCGCCGCCAAAGCGGTTGTAGAGTTCGTTGCGGGCAGAGGCCACCAGGTGTGCGGCCCGATTGATGGCGTCATGCAGTTCGACCAGGACGGTGCGAACCTCCAACGGCATGGCGGCAGGTTGTTCGGGGTCGTACCCCGGCTGATTGGCCACTTCGCCCATCCACCAGGCGTCCAGGGCCTCCACGGCCTGCAGGTGGCGGCCGAGGGACTCGTCGATCAACACCTGGCGTTTGGCGATCTCGACCTGGAACGGCGCGACCTTCTCACTCCAGGGCGCGGTGCGCAGCTGCAGCTTTTCCATCTCCAGCTTGGTGTCGCGGAGCTTCCTGTTGGTATCGGCCTCGACCTTCGACAGGGCATCGTGATCGCGCTGGACCTCGTCCAGCTTGGACTGCAGCACGTCCTTTTCCTTGACGTGCTTGCTGATCAACTCCTCGGCAAGGTCAACGAAGGCGGCAGAGTCGCCAGCCTTAGCTGCCGCGATCAGTGCGGACTTGTCGTCTTCGGGGAGGCGGCGGTACTGGCGCAGCTCGCGGTAGCCGATGCCCATGCGGGACATGGATTCGAGGGCTTCTTCACCTAGGGCTCGGAGGTTCGAGATGTCCTCGTCCACTTGCGCTACCGAGCGTCCAAGAAGGTTGCAAAACTCCTCCCAAGTGCCGGACAAAAAGTCCTGACCGTCAGGACTTTTCTTTCCCTTCAATGCCCGATACAGCTTGGATTCCTTCACATATGCGAGCTTGGAAGTCCTGACGGTCAGGGAAAATTGGGTGAATGCTTCGGCCATCTGAGCTTGGCCGAGCAGTTGGTTAACCAGGTCGCGCTCGTCCTGCATGCCCTGGGCAATGGTGCCAAGCATGCTCAGTGCGCCGGCTTCCTCCTGGAAGGCGTCCTGGTTGATCTCGGCCATGGGTTGAATCTCCGTGGTGCTCGCTTTGCGGACCATGTACTGCTTCCTTCAATCAGTTAGGGATGCGGGTGAAACGTTCGCGGCGTTCGTCCAGCTCGCGTTGGGCTTTCTGCAGGGCGGTGTCGAAGGCGATGGATATCTGGACCAGGCGTGGCCCGAGCTGCCAGCGCTTGTCGTCATAGGTGCTGCGCTCAGCCAGGCCGGCGGTGCGCAGGTTCTCCAGGGCTCGCAAGGCGTTGTCATTGGTGCATTCGGCGGCGATGGCCACCTCTTTCAGCAGCAGGCCGCGGAACTCGTTGCTGGCCAGGGCCAGCAGAACGCGCAGGACGCGTTGCACCTGCTCGCTGGTGTACTTGTCGTCGCTCAAGGCTGATCTCCCAGTTCAAGCTGTGGCTGGGCGTGCTGCTGCACGTTGCCGCGATGCCATGCCAGCTCTTCCAGGGCGTTCTGCAGGGCGGCCAGGGTGTCTGGCGCGTTGTGCTTGCCCGTATAAAAGGCCAGCAGGGTGCCGGTGGTCTCGGTGAAGATTTCCTGCAGGCGCTGGGTGTCCTCGGCGGTTACGGTGCGCCCGGTCGGTATGTCGATCAGCGCTTTGCCTGCCGTGGAAGCCAGCCAGCGGCTGACCAGGTTGATGCCACAAACGCGCTCATAGACGGGAATCAGCACGGCAGGCATGCGCCCGTTGGCCAGCCACTTGTAGAGGGCCGAGTGATCCGGTAACCCCATGCGTTCGGCAAGGCGCTCGACGCCTAGGTTGTGGCGCTCACGGGCGAAGTCCTTGCACCACTCCAGGGCCTGTCTCAGGGAGGCAGGCTGCGCGTATTTCCAATTTCGGCGCCTCATTGGAAACGCTCCTGGCTCCAGCGAGCATGGGCGTCTAAACAAATTCCGGCTTTAGTAATTGGCAATGGCATTGCGCCATGCACAAATGAATGAGGTAAATTGACGGCCACACGGGATACCATCGGGATGGATACGCAAGAGCGGCTGGACCGGCAGGCAGGCAGCCTGGCTGCGCTGGAAGGGGCTTTTGCCCTGCTGATAGAGCACTTGGCTAGAGCCAGAGTGCTGAGCAAAGAGGCTTTCATCACTGACCTCCACCGGCTATCGAAGCTACCGGGTAAGGACGCAGACATTCAGCGCGCTGAACTGCGGATAGCTGGAATGCTGCAAGGGCTTGGGCGACAGGCATGACGGGCGCTCTTACGCGACTTCCAGGGCTTTGGCGGGGTCGGTGCAGATCACGCCTTCCTTGATGCCGAGCTTGATGGCGATTTCGTGAGCCTGGCCGCGCACGCACTTCTTGCGGCCGCCAAGTACTTCGAACACCAGGTTCGGGGAGAACTGATTGGCGATTGCCCATTGGGTGATCGAAACACCCTTGGTTTTCAGCTCCGCGCGGGCTTCAGCCGGGGTACGTAGCTTCATGAGGGAAGCTCCTTTCGAGGGGTTATGGCGCCTGCATTGGTGCCGTTTAAGTTGCCGTTCGTGGTGGGACGGTGTGATTTGAATAATGGTACGCAAATGCGTACCTGTCAATGGAAAAGTACCCTTATGAGTTCCATTGGGGAGCGACTCAAAGAAGAGCGCGAGCAGCTTGGGTTTAACCAGACAGCCTTTGGGGCGGTTGGCGGGGTGCAAAAGCAGGCCCAGCTCAAATACGAGAAGGGAGAGCGGTATCCAGGGGCGGATTACCTAGCTGCGGTTGCGAAGGTCGGGGCAGATGTTCAGTACATCGTCACCGGGGTACGCTGCCCTGCAGCTCTATCGGATGACGAGTCAGAGCTGATAGCTCGTTTCCGAAAAGCGCCCGTGGCGGTGAAGGCGTCCGCCCTCGCTGGATTGGCGGCTGGTTCTGAGCCGCCGCCGAAGGGGCCAAAACAGGTGTTCCACGGAAATGTGGGGCAGGTGGCGGAGGGTCCCATCACCAATGAGGCGGGTGTCTCGTTCAATTTCGGAGTCAAGAAGACCAAGGAGTGAGCCATGCGTCAGGACTTCCATGGCGATACAGGCCAAGTGGCCGCAGGGGATATCAATAACAGCGGGGGTAACACCCATCTGGAACTGAATATTCACGGTGACAACCAGGGAAACATCAACCTTGGCAGCCAAATCTTTGAGGTTCGCCAGGGCAAGGAAGCCCCGCGCATTGGTAGTGGCCGTGAGCGCCTCTGCCCTCAGTGTGAAAAGCATACATGGCGCTTCAATCAGCTCTGCATGCACTGCGATTACGACCTCCACCGGCATGACGAGGCTGTCGCCCATGAGGAGCAGATAGCGCGTCAGCAGGCGCTCCAGCAAAGGCTGATGATCATTTTTGGTGTGGCCTTTACCGCTGCTCTCGGGCTTTTCTACGTGAAACAATATTTACCGAAGTGGCTCCAGTCATGGGTATTCGGTCTCGCCGTCGCTTGTGGAGTCATTGCCTTCATTGCCATGAAAGCTGGCGAGACCACGAAGTAAATACTCAATTGGCGAACAGCCTCAGCACCTAAAGGACGCTATATGGAAATCAGAGAAGCCGTGATCCAAGGACTCATAAAGGTTGCCGGATCAGATGTGGTGGATGAGGCATTTCGCGATGACCCGTCAGCTCTAAATGAGCGGATGAATTCACTGGCTGATGAGCTAGTTAAGATCTACGGCAACCTGACAAATAACTACGGCTGCTTCGATCCGAATCAAGAAATCTTCCGTTTCCCGCACCATCTGCAACAGTACTTAGCGGGCGCGATTGACATCGTTCAGCTATCCAAAACAACTAGCCGCTTGATCGCGGTACAGATGGGGGGAGCCCCATCGGCCACTGGTGGTTATGCGCTGTACCTGCGCTATCAAAATCAGGGGCGAGATTGGCTGCTGATCGTGATGCTCAAGCTCAAAACTGGTACAGGCATTGATCAAGACAGTTTGGAACTGAATGAGTCGCTGGCTTTCGACATCAACCACCTGCATGAGGCTGCACGAATTGACCTGGCAAAGTGGCAGGCAAACGAGCAGCCTTACTTGTCGTTTATCAAGCGCAGTGGCCGGCAGGATGAGGTTACCAGGTACTTCCGCTTGGCTTTGGGGTGTACCGAGTACACCGACTCGAAAAGCAACACTGACCAAGCGCTCAAAGCAGTTGATGCGTATGCCGCTGAGAAGGGCTGGACACCCGAGCAGAAGCGTGAGGCCCGCAGGAAAACCTACGAGTACTTTGACGAGAAGAGCCGCAACCATGAGCCTGTAAACATGATTGCCTTGTCAGGGATCATTAACGACCAAGAGCCGAACTCCTTCACCGAATTCGTTAGGGAAAATGAATTTCCTGTCAGCGAAACCTTCGAGCCGCATCGCAAGACCTACACTCGGTTTAAGCGAATCAGCGAAAAATTTGGGAACGTGAACGTCAGCTTTGATGTCCAGGATGTGCTGGATGGGCGGGTCGACTATGATGCCGGCACCGAGAACCTCGTTATCGGGCAACCCCCTGCATCTCTGATCGAAAAAATCAACCAGGCCAAAGGCAATGACGCTTCCGAATGACCCCCTTGAACTAGCTGTTCTGCTGCATCAACAGATGCCGGAAAGCCGGTTCATTGATGGTGGTTTTATCGAAGGCGTTTTGCCAGAAAATTGGGACTTTCAGCAGGTCGTTGATCAGCTTGAGGCATTGGAGCTTCGCGGCTCTGAGGTGGCAGCAGAGCGGCGGCTGGAGTTTTCTGCGCCCCACAATTTTTTCTGGTCGTTGGACGCCTTGCTGGCTGCTGCGGAGCGCCGTATTCAGCCGCCTGCACGTTTCTATCTAGCTGATTTGCGCTACTCCCACCCTGCAGTCGATGCAGACATCCCAGTTGCAGTTGCCCGCTATCAACAGGCAGCACGATTATTCCGTGCATTGCGGGGGGTAGCGGATCACGAAACCAAGGTAGGTAACTCCAGCAGCCTGATTTTTCTCCAGCAACAAAAGCTTGAGATCACGGCTGGCTACCAAGCGACCGACCTCGCAGAGCTTCCTCAGCTCGATGATTTCGAAAGCGACTTCATAGAAAGCACAACGCACAAGCAGCAGAAAGCCACGATCCTTCGCTCGGTTCTTTTCGAGCTATTTGGTAGTCAGGCGAAGATTTCGTTCGCCTCAGTACTCGCTAACTTCAAGCAACTGGTTGATCAGGTCGTTTCCAGCTACCAGCTCTACGTATCTGAATTTTCCTTCCAAAAAGTTAAAGCCGAAATTGAGAAGGAGAAACTTGAGTTCACCACAAAGCTCAACAAGGTTTTTGCTGACATTCAGAACCAGCTTCTGGCGGTTCCCGCTGCTCTGATTCTGATAGGTGGGCAGATGGAAAATGGGGGCGCATGGTCGATCAAGAACCTTCTAATCTGGAGCGGCGCAATGGTGTTTGCGCTTCTCATGAATTTGCTGATCAACAACCAGCGCCACACACTCCGCGCGATCAAGCTTGAGATTGACCAGCAGTGGGATCTGATACAGGGCAAGCACAAAACGGTTGCTGATCAGTTCAAGAGCAACTACCGCCAGCTTGATGACCGCTATCAACACCAACACCGCCTACTCGGAACAGTAAGCACTTTGGTTGCGGCAGCCTTAGCCTTTGCGACAGGCATGTTGCTTTGGTACTCGGTACCTGAGTTGCAATTTTTCCAAAGCATCATCTGGGGCATCACCCTTGGTGTGCCCATGTATGGGCTATATCAGTTGGCGCTCTGCTGGCGAGAAAGAGCCAGATGAAAATTCGACTTTAATCCCGATTAAAAGCCTCTCCTGCCCACGCCGCCGATCATGGCGGCGTGTTCGTTTTGGCGCCTGCGCGGCGCCCAACCTGCAGGAGGCGCCATGCTGCCCAGCACCCCACGCGGTATCCGCAACTACAACCCCGGCAACATCGAGCGCAACACCACGCGCTGGCAAGGCATGGCCCTGGACCAGTCGGGTGATTCGCGCTTCATTGTCTTCAGCCATCCGGTGTGGGGCATCCGGGCGATTGCCCGGACGCTAATCACCTATCAGGACAAGTACCAGCTGCGCACTGTCCGCCGGATCATTCAGCGCTGGGCCCCGAACCATGAGAATGACACCAACGCCTACGTGGCTGCGGTGTGCAAGCGCCTGCACGCGGGACCTGACGAAGCCATCGACGTGTATGACTACCGCACCATGATGGAGTTGGTGCGCGCCATCGTCCGTCATGAAAACGGTCCCGGCCCGCTCCCCGATGGCGACTGGTATGGCGACGTGCTGCTGGCAGAGGGCTTGGCCCTGGCCGGCATCCTCCGTGGTGTCCGACACGGGGAGCTGTCGGCATGAAGCCCATCGACAACTGGCGCTGTTGCCACAAGCTCTGGAGCGTGCGGCTCTCCGTACTCCTCGCGCTGCTCAGCTTTGCCCAGCTGACGCTCCTGCCCATGTGGGAAGCGCAGCTCTCTCCGAGCGCCTTCGCCACCTGCAGCAGCGTGCTGGCCACCCTGGTGTTCATCGCACGGCTGATCCGGCAGGACATCCCAGAGCAAGGAGGCCAGCAATGATGCTGTTTTCCCGATGGGCCACCGCGCTGATCTCCCTGGCCTCCCAGGTGTTTCAGCGTTGGCGCATGCCGCCAATGCGCACCCTGCACCTGAGCCCCATGTCTCGGGAGCGTCTGGGCAAGACCGGCGCCGCCGCCATCCAGCGCCGTGCTCGCACGCTGCGCAACCGCCGGAAACATCGCCATGCGCGTGCTTGATCTCCGCACGGCCATTGCCGTCTGCGTCATCAGCGCGGTAGCTGCAGGCTCCGTTGGCTATGGCATCGGCTTCCACTACGCCGCCGCCCTGGGCGCCGCTGACTTGGAGAGGCTGCGTGACAGCTATGCCCAGGAGGCGCAACGGATCGCTGAGCAAAACACCCTGGAGCTGAGGCGGCAGGTCACCCGAGCCAACCAGACCGAGGCCAAGCTGCTCGAACAGACGGGGCAGATCGCGGACTACCAACAGCAGCTCCAGGAGCGCATTCCCCATGTCACCACTCGCTACCTTCCGGCGCCTGCTGCGGCGCCGGTGGCCATTCCTCGTTGTGTGTTCACTGCTGGCTGGCTGCGCGACTACAACGCCGCCCTCGGTGTGCCCGCCGCCGAAGCCAGCACCATTGCCGCCGGTTCTGCTCAAGCGCCCGGCCCCGCCGCCGGCACTGATGCCGAACTTCTGGAAAGCGGGGTCAGCCCCGCCGACATCCTGGCTCACGCCATCGCCTACGGGAAATGGGCCCGGGGCAACCTCGCTCAACTCAATGCTCTGCTCGACCTGCAGGAAGGGAACTAGCACATGGATGTAGCCGATCTGGCCCAACACAACGACTTCACCGAGGCCGCGCTGGAAGCCCATCTGTCTGGCTGCCAGCAGCACTCTGGCCCTTCGGCGTATCGCTGCGACGAATGCGGCGATGCGATCCCCGAAGCCCGCCGCCAGGCAGTGCCCGGTACCGAACACTGCGCTGAGTGCGCGACCACCCTGGAAGAGCTGAGCAAGCGAGGACTGCGATGAACCTGAACGAACTCGACTTCGGCTTCCAGACCGTCCAGTGGCTGATCCTCACCGTGCTGGGCATTTACACCTGGATCACCAACCGCCAGGCGGCCAGTACCCAAGAGTTGCTGGAGCTGCGCACCCGCATCGTGGCCTTGGAAGAGCGCGTCCGCCATCTGCCTGACCACGCCGCCATCACCGAGTTGCTGGGCGACATGAAGGCGGTACGAGCCCAGCTGGACGGTATGCAGGCCATCTCCCGGGCCGTAGACCGCATCAACGACTATCTGCTGCGAGAGAAAGCATGAGCACGCCCTACGCCGACTTCCTGCGCCAGGACATGCGCCTGGTGATCCTGCGCCTGCTGGTTGAAATGCCGGCCTACCGCGCCAACAGCTCGGTGCTGAACGCCGCCCTGGACAACTTCGGCCACACCATCAGTCGCGACCAGGTGAAGACGGAGCTGGCCTGGCTGGCCGAACAGGGGGCGGTCGCCCTGGAGGACATCGGTCCGGTGGTCGTGGCCACCCTGACCGAGCGCGGCCAGGACATCGCCGCAGGCCGAGCCCGGGTTCCGGGCATCAAGCGTCCGGGGGCCTGAGCCATGGCGGGGAAATCCTCCATCAATCGCCTGCCACCCATGGTCAAGGCGTATATCCAAAAACTGCTGCGCGAAGACCGGATGACGCTGGACGAGATGCTGGAGGACATCCGCACGCGCTTCCCCAACGAGAAGACTCCCAGCCGCAGCGCTCTCGGGCGCTTCAAAGTGGGCTTCGAGCAGTTGAACGAGAAGTCTCGCTTGTTCCAGGAGCAGGCCGAAGCCTTCGTTGGTGCCCTGGGCGAGGACGCCAGCGACAAGACCGGCGCCCTCCTGGTCGAGGCGGTTTCGACGCTGACCTACCAGGCCGCCATGGGTGCCCACGAAAACGACGACGTGACAATCAAGGAAGTGGTCGCCCTGACCCGGGCGGCGAAGAACACCATGCAGGCTCGCACCCTGAGCCTGAAGGAGCGACAGGCTATCGAGCAGGCGACAGAGGAGCGGCTGGTGCGTGAGCAACAGGGCAAGCTCGATGCTCTTGGTAAGACCGGCGCGTTGAGCCCGGAGACCCTGAAGCGAATTCGCCAGGAGGTCTACGGGCTATGACTGTCCAGCAACCGGCCATCCAGCTGTTCGACTATCAGAAGCAATGGGTACGCGACCGTGAGCGCTTCAAGATCGCCATGTTCGCGCGGCAGACCGGCAAGACCTTCACCAGCACCCTGGAGATCGTCGACGACTGCTTCGATGTCGAGTCTCGCGGCGGTCGTACTCGCTGGGTGATCCTGTCCCGGGGCGAACGCCAGGCCAAAGAGGCCATGGACGAAGGCGTCAAGAAACACTGCCGTGCCTACAACCTGGCGGTGCAGGAGATCGAGGGAGAGTTCAAGGGCAGCAACGGCGAGCGCTTCACCATGCTCGATGTGGTGCTGCCCGGCGGCTCCAAGATCACCGCGTTGCCAGCCAACCCCGACACTGCCCGGGGCTTCAGCGCCAACGTGTTCCTCGATGAGTTCGCCTTCCACCAGGACAGCCGCAAGATCTGGACCGCGTTGTTCCCGGTTATCTCCAATGGCTGGAAGCTGCGCATCACCAGCACGCCAAATGGTAAGGGCAACAAGTTCTACGAGCTGATGACCGACAAGAAGCTCGCCAATGTCTGGTCGCGCCACGTGGTCGATATTCATCGTGCCGTGGCCGATGGCTTGCCGCGCAACATCGAGGAGATGCGCGCGGCCCTCAACGACGAAGACGCTTGGGCCCAGGAATTCGAGCTGAAATGGCTGGATGAGGCCAGCGCCTGGCTGAGCTTCGAGCTGATCAACGATGTCGAGCACGATCAGGCTGGGAGCCCCGAGCTGTATACAGGCGGACCGTGCTTCGTCGGCGTCGACATCGGCGCGCGCAATGACCTGTTCGTCATCTGGGTACTGGAACAGGTCGGCGACGTGTACTGGACGCGGGAGATCATCACCCGTAAGCGTGCGGCGTTCGCAGAACAGGACGCCCTGCTGGATGACGTATTCGCCAGATATCGCGTGCTGCGTTGCTGTATGGATCAGACCGGCATGGGCGAGAAGCCGGTGGAAGATGCCAAGCGCCGACACGGCTCCACGCGCGTCGAGGGTGTGATCTTCAGCACTGCCAGCAAACTGACCATGGCCACGCGCGGCAAAGAGGTGTTCGAGGACAAGCAGATCCGCATTCCCCTGGGAGACACCGAGCTGCGCAGCGATCTGCACAAGCTGCAGAAGGTATCCGGCCCCACGGGTGCGCCGCGCTTTGTTGCCGAGAGCGACTCGGCCGGGCACGCCGACCGCACCTGGGCGTGCTTCCTCGCACTCAATGCCAGCGACGGACCGAATGGTCCCGTCGTCGTCAAGTCCCGCCGCCCACGCGCGGCCTCCCGAATTACTCAGGGATACGCATGAGCAACAGCAAAGGCCTGTGGGTCTCCGCCACCGAATTCGTCAGCTTCTCCGAGATGAAGTCCAAGAGAGGCCTCACCGATCACATCGCTAGTCGCGGTCGCAGCTTCGACGCGCAGGCGCTGGGCATGTACTTGCCCAATCCCGACCCGATCCTCAAGGCCCAGGGCAAGGACATCAAGGTCTATCGTGACCTGCGTAGCGCCGCCCTGGTCGGCGGCAACATCCGTCGTCGCAAGGCTGCGGTGCTGGCCCTGGAGCGCGGCCTGAAGCGCGGCCAGGCGCCCGTGCGGGTGGAGCGGTTCATCCGGGACTGGCTGGCGGACCTGGACATGGATCGCATCCTCCGCGAGCTGCTCGATGCGCCGCTATTCGGCTACCAGCCAGTTGAGCTGATGTGGCGCCCTGTCGGCTTGAACCTGGTACCGGAGGATCTGCTGGGCAAGCCAGCGGAATGGTTCCTCTACGACCAGGATAACAACCTGCGCTTCCGTGCTCGCGATGCCGGCATACAAGGTGAGCTTTGCGACCCCCAGCGCTTCGTCGTAGCGCGGCAGGACGCCACCTACAACAACCCCTATGGCTTCGCTGACCTGTCCATGTGCTTCTGGCCGGTCGTGTTCATGAAGGGCGGTCTGAAGTTTTGGGTTCAGTTCACCGAGAAATACGGCAGCCCCTGGCTGATCGGCAAGCACCCACGCGGCGCTGCCACCAAAGAGACCGACGACCTGCTCGATAGCCTGGAAGCCATGGTGCAGGACGCCGTGGCGGTGATCCCTGATGACTCCAGTGTTGAGATCAAGGAAGCGGCCGGCAAGAGCGGCAGCGCGGACGTATACCGCGAGCTGCTGATGTACTGCCGCAGCGAGATCAACGTGGCGTTGCTCGGCCAGAACCAGACCACAGAAGCGACTTCGACCCGAGCCAGCGCCCAGGCCGGCCTGGATGTCACCGACGATATTCGCGATGGCGACGCCAGCTTGGCCATGGCCACGATCAATGCCTCCGTACGGCTGGTGGTAGATCTCAATTTCGGCGAGGACGTAGCAGCGCCGGTGTACGAACTGTGGGAACAGGAGCAGATCGACAAGACCTTGGCCGAGCGCGACAAGTCCCTGACCGACTCTGGTGTGCAGTTCACCCCGGCGTACTGGAAGCGCACTTACAACCTGCAGGACGGTGACATCATCGAAGATGCGCCGCCTGCAGCCGAGTTCGCGGAGCCCACGATCCGCCCGCTGCTCGATCAACACGCACTGGACCAGGCCATTGATGGCCTGTCAGCCGAGCAGCTCCAGGAGCAAGCGCTGGAGGCGCTGCGCCCGGTCATCGCTGCCCTGCAGAACGGCGCCGATGAAGCGGAGGTGCTCGGGCTACTGGCAGAGACCAGCCCGGATCTGGATGCGAAGGCGCTCCAGGAGCAGCTGACGCGCCTGATCTTCATTGCGGGTGTCTGGGGTCGCCTGTCAGCCGCGGCTGATCGGGAGGACTGATGGCCAAGCCGATGAATCCCGTCGACCTGCAGGCTGTCTTCGGCCTAGAGCCCGAGGCCGCCATTGAGTACCTGAAGCGCAAGGGCTACCAGATCACCTGGGACTGGCAGGAGATGCTCGACCAAGCCCATGAGACGGCCTTCACCGTGGCGAAGGCGATGCGCCTGGACGTGCTGTCGGATATCCGTGCGGCGCTGGAGAAGTCGCTGCAGGAAGGGCAAACCCTGAAACAGTTCGTCGCCGAGCTGCAGCCGGTGTTGGAAGGCCACGGCTGGTGGGGAAAGCAGGTCATCGTCGACGGCCAGGGCGAAGCCGAGATGGTCCAGCTCGGCAGTCCGCGCCGGCTGAAGACCATCTACCAGACCAACCTGCAGAGCGCCTACATGGCCGGTCGCCGTGCCGAGCAAGAGGATACGGTCAACACCCACCCGTACTGGCAGTACGTGGCCATCCTCGACGGCAAGACCCGCCCAAGCCACCGCGCGCTGGCCGGCAAGGTCTACCCGGCCAACGACCCCATCTGGCGTGCGATCTATCCGCCCAATGGTTTCAACTGCCGTTGCCGAGTGGTCGCCCTATCTGCGGCTGCTGTGAGGCGCCGCAAGCTGGTCCTGGTGCACAGTGCCGATACGGTACGCACCGAGACCGTGGAGGTCGGGGTGAACAAGCGCACCGGCGAGATCCGGACCGCCGAGATCACTGTGGTGCGCACTACCGATGCCGCTGGTAAGCCGGTCCAGTTCCGCACCGATCCCGGCTTCAACCATGGTCCGGGTGAAGGCCTGGCCGAAGCGCTGAAGCGCAAGGGTGCAGCATGATCACCGTCGACCTGGAGCACAGCCAGCTGCAGGAAACCCTGCGCCGCGTGGAGTGGGCGGTGGGCGACCTGGCGCCGCTTATGCGCGGCATTCGCACCGAGCTTGTGGCGATCACCGAAGAGAACCTGGAGAACCAGGGCCAGGGCGATACCAAGTGGGAGACGCTGTCCGAGGTAACGACCAGTCGCCGGGAAGCTGCTGGTACCTGGCCGGGGCAGATGCTCCAGGTCAGCGCTGGTGGTCTCGCTGCCTCGATCACAGGCCACGCAACCGAGTACTCCGCCCTGGTTGGCAGCAACAAGGTCTATGCGGCGATGATGCACTTCGGCGGTGAGAAGGAAGAGTTCCCGCACTTGTGGGGTGACATTCCTGGCCGTCCGTATCTACCGATGGACATCGAGGGCAGGCTGCAGCCAGAAGCCGAGGAATCCATCTTGGATCTCGCCCTGGAACACATCAAACGGGCGGCCAGCGTATAACGCCCGTAGGCGCACGCGGAACGACTCCCGCCACGCTTATCGGTCCTCGCAGCCGAAAAGCGCTGTAAAGGCTTTATAAAGCGCTCATGCCTTGTCCGTGGTGCCCGGCTCGGAAGCAACTTCCGCACTCGTCCAGATTCTCCGCCGGCACCACTCTTTAAACCCGATTAAAAGCTACCGGCCTGCAGGTCGGTCAGGCTGCACGCATGTACTTCCACCCACATGCACGGCAGCCCATGAAGCCACTTCATATTTTCAAGTCGGGGAAGCACACCGCCATGAGCGGTGCTGACTTCAACTTCAGCGAGTCCGACCTGGCCGCCACTGTGCTGGCCTACGATCCCAAGCTGCACGAAGCACCGCTGGTGCTCGGCCATCCCAAGCATGACGCGCCGGCTGGTGGTTGGGTGCAGTCGCTGCAGCACAACGCCGACGGCCTGCTCGCAGAACCTTCGCAGGTCGATCCGGCCTTCGCGGAACTGATCGATAAGGGTCGCTTCAAGAAGATCAGCGCTTCCTTCTATCACCCCGACTCGCCGAGCAATCCCGTGCCGGGGGTGTATTACCTGCGCCACGTCGGCTTCCTCGGTGCCATGCCGCCAGCGGTGAAGGGCCTACGCCCCATCGAACTGGCCGAGGACGAGGAAGGTGTCGTCGAGTTCGCTGACTTCGGGCATGAGGTCGGCGCCAACCTGTGGCGCCGCATGCGCGAATGGCTGATCGGCCAGTTCGGCCAGGCCACCGCCGACCAGGTCGTTCCCAGCTGGGAAGTCGACAGCATCGCCGAAGTGGCTCGCCGCGATGACGGGCCACGCCCTGCCTTCACTGAACCCACCCCACCCGTAACCGTCGAGGAATCCACTGTGACCCCCGAAGAAATTGCTGCCATGCAGGCGGAGAACGAGCGCCTCAAGGGTCAGGTGCAACAGCACCAGGAGCAGCAGCTCAAGACCCGTCAGGAATCCATCCACGCCACCCACGTGGCATTCGCCGAGGAGCTGGTAGGCGCCGGGAAGTTGCTGCCCAAGCACACCGCCGCGCTCATCGCGTCCCTCGACTTCGCGGAGGCTGGCGACACCCCGCTGGAGTTCGGCGAGGGCGATGACCGCCAGCCCGTTGTCGACGGCCTGAAGGCGATCTTCAAGGACCTGCCCGATCAGATCAGCTTCGCCGAGCAGGCCCGCAAGGACCGCCAGGGCGCCGCCGCGTCCATCGTCGATCTGGAATTCGCGGAGAAGAACACTGATCCCGACCGCCTGGATCTGCATCAGCGCGCTACGGCGTTGGCTGCTGACAAAGGCATCCCCTACGAGTCGGCCGTGCGCCAGCTCATCAAGTAACCAGGAGCAATCATGGCTGATCGTCTGAAGCAACTACGGATCGTTGACCCGGTCCTCACCAATCTCGCACGCGGCTACCGCAACGCCGCATTCGTAGGCGAGTCGCTGTTCCCCATTGCCCCGATGGACAAGGAAGCGGGTGTCATCCCGTTGTTCGGCAAGGAAGCCTTCGTGGTGGTCGATACCGAGCGCGCAATCCGTGCTCAGTCCAACATCATCACCCCCGACGATGTCGATGGCCTGGACGTAGTGCTGCGCGAGCATGACATCGCTTATCCGGTGGACTACCGCGAGCAGAACGAATCCATGTTCGATGCCGAAGCGCGTGCCAGTCGCCGAGTGGTTAATACCATCGACCTGCGCCGCGAGGTCACCTGCGCCAAGCTCGCCCAGAACCCCGCCACCTATCTGGCCGGATCCAAAGTCACGCTGGCAGGAGCCAGCCAGTGGAGCGGTGGCGGTGGCGATCCGGTTGCTGTAGTTGAAAACGGCAAGGAAGTGGTGCGCGGCCGAATCGGCGTGCGGCCCAATACCATCACCATGGGCGCGTCTGTCTACCAGTCGCTGAAATTCCACCCGAAGCTGCAGGAAGCTCTGGGTAGCAATGAGCGCAAGCTCATCACCATCGAGCATCTGAAGGTGCTGTTCGGCGTCCAGGACATCTTCATCGGCGAGGCCCTGGGCGGTACTGGTGCGCCTACCGACATCTGGACCGATAGCTTGGTCCTGGCCTATGTGGCAAAGCCGAAGGCCGGCGAGCAGGCGGACTACGAAGAGCCAAGCTTCGGCTACACCCTTCGCCGCAAGGGCATGCCCGAGATCGACACCTACGACACTGCTGGCGGCAAGGTGCGCTACGTCCGTAACACCGACATCTACAAGCCAGTGATCGTCGGCGCCGATGCCGGCTACCTCATCTCCGACACCAACGCGTGAGGTGAAGCATGGCCCGTAAAACCCCAACCAAGCCGGATGACCAAGAGCAGCATCTCGCTGCTCCCCAGGTCGAGACCGACAGTGCAGATAGCGCACCGCTGTCCCAGGGCGAGTCTCCGCCCGCAGGTGATGGCACCGGTCAGGGCTCTACCGGCGACCCGGCCGAACCCGCACCAGTGCCAACGGCTCCGGTTGACCAGGCTGGTGCGCCCAGCCTGGACGCCGCTCAGCCAGCGGCATCGCCTGCTGCTTCCGCAGCCCCGGCTCCGTCCGAGGATGCCGGCAGTATCCAGGACACGCTGAACAGCGAATCGGAAGACGATGAGCTGCTCTACACCTTTCAAGTCACTGACCGCACTGACGTACTCCACAACGGTAAGTGGTACCGCGAAGGTGACCTCATCAAGCTGAACGGAGCCGATACCGAGGCTCTGTTCCACAGCGGCTGCATCATGTGGCCGAAGGATGATGCCAAGTGAAAACCCAGCAACCCATTCTCACCACCTCGGTGGTCACGTCGGTGGATCTGCCGCGCTTCCTGTTCGCCGGTCTCGCTGGCGGTCTGTGTGCTGCAGGTGCCAAAGCCCTCGGTTCGGTCGCCGCCGACACTGAGGCTGGCGGCGTCGCGCCGATCAATGTGCTCGGCATCTGCCTGGTTACCGCCGGTGCAGCCATCGCGGCCGGCGCCGAGGTGCAGTCCGACGCCAACGGCAAGGCCATCACCAAGGCTGCAGGCGCTGGCAACGGCTTCGCCCTGGATGCCGCGACGGCGGATGGCGACGTTATCCGCATCGTGCGCGGTATCTGACCATGCGCTACTGCACCCGCCAGGACATCGGCCAGGCCATTCCGGAGATGACGCTGCTGCAGCTCTCCAACGATGACTCCGCCGCCGAGCAGCCCAATGAGAGCGTGATCGAGGAGGCTGTCCGCCAAGCTGAAGAGCTGGTGGACGGCTACCTGCGAGGCCGCTACGTCCTACCGCTCGATCCGGTGCCGACTGTCCTGCGGGATGCAGTGGTGTACCTGGCCCGTCAATGGCTCTACCAACGCCGCCCCGAAGGTGCTGTGCCAGATGCAGTGAAGGACAGTCGCAAAGACACCATCAAGCTGCTCGAAACCATCCGCGATGGCATGGTGACCTTGGGCATGCCCAGCGGCCACGCTGCGCCCGAGCCAGGTGAGGTGAAGGTCCGCAGCCGTCGCCAGCAGTTCGGTGATGACCTGTGGGGGCGCTACTGATGGCCGTGACCAAGACCCAGACCCAGACCGAGCAGCTTTTAGATGCGTTTCTCGATCGGCTCAAGGATGCCTTTGGCCCCCAGCTCGCCGTCGAGCTGTTCCCCGAAGACCCCAGCAAGTACCGGCTGAACCACTCCCGTGGCGCCGTGCTGGTTGCATACGGGCGTTCCCGGTTCGGCAGCTCCGAGGCCACCGATGCCGTGTTCCAGGCGCGCGATCTGGTGTTCCGTCTGACCCTGGTTTTTCGCCAGCTCAATGGCGCCAACGGGGCGGTCGCACACCTGGACCATGTTCGTGAGTGCCTGACCGGCTGGTACCCGCCGCACTGTGACATGCCGTGCCGCCCAGTGGCCGAGCAGTTCATCGGCCAGGTGCAAGGCCTCTGGCAGTACGGCCTGGACATCGCCACTCAAGCCACCCAGCTGCAGCAAATGGGCCCGGAGTCCGGGCCGCTACTGAGCCAAATCCTTTTTGAGGAAGCACCGTGAAACTCACCAAGTACATCTATACGGGGCCGTGCAGTAGTTCGGCCTCCCTGCGCGTGGGCAAAGAGATCCTGGACGTGCGCCTGATCCCCAACGCGCCGGCCGACCTGCCCGCCGACCACGAGTACACCAAGGTACTGCTGCAGCTCAAGCACCTGGAGCTTGCCCCGGTCGAGAAACCCACCAGCGAAAAAGGAGCCAAGTGATGGCCGCCAACTACTTGCACGGCATCGAGACCCTGGAAGTCGAGCGCGGCCCCCGCGCCATCAAGGTCGTCAAGAGTGCAGTCGTCGCCGTGGTGGGCGCCGCGCCCATCGGGCCGGTGAACACCCTGACCCTGTGCCAAACCGAAGTCGATGATGCCCAGTTCGGTCCCGAGACACTGACCAACCAGGGCTTCGGTATCCCCGAGGCGCTGGCCGGCATCCATGCTTTCGGCGCAGGCACTGTCCTGGTCGTCAACGTCTTGGATCCGGCCGTACACAAGTCGAGCATCGCGGATCAGGCGCGTTCCTTCGGTGACAACGAGCGCCTGCAGCTGGGCCATGGCGCCCTGCAGACGCTGACGTTGAAACCGACCGCTGCAGGTGACCCCTATGTGGTCGGTACCGACTACCAGGTGGACATGGTTACCGGCCTCGTCACCCGAGTGGTCGGTGGTGCAATCTCGGCAGGTGCCTCGATCAAGGCGGACTACACCCACGCGGACGCCAGCCTGGTCACCGCCGCAGACATTATCGGCGCGGTCAACATTGCGGGGCAGCGCTCCGGCCTGAAGGCGTTCGCTGACAGCTACAACCTCTTCGGCTTCTTCCCGAAGATCTTCATCGCGCCTGGCTTCTCCACCCTGAACACGGTGAGCGTCGAGATGATCGCGGCCGCCGAACAAATGGATGGCGTTGCCTACATCGATGCCCCCATCGGTACAACGCCAGCACAGGCCATCGCCGGTCGAGGGCCGGCTGGTGCCATCAACTTCAACACCAGTAGCGACTGCGTCCGCCTGTGCTATCCGCACGTCGTGGTATACGACGCAGCAACCGACGGCAGCCGCCTGCAGCCGCTGTCCATCCGTGCCGCTGGCCTGCGTGCGAAGGTCGACCTGGACAAGGGCTACTGGTGGTCCAGCTCCAACCAGGAGCTGCTGGGAGTTATCGGCCTGGAACGACCGCTGACAGCCCGGGTGGATGACTCCAATAGCGAGGTCAATCTGCTGAACGAGGCAGGCATCAGCACCGTCTTCAACAGCTTCGGCACCGGCCTGCGCCTGTGGGGGAACCGTACGGCTGCCTGGCCGACCGTGACGCACATGAAGAACTTCGAGAACGTGCGCCGTACCAAGGACGTTATCGACGAATCGATCCGCTACAGCTCGCTGCAGTTCGTCGACATGCCGATTACTGGTGCACTGATCGATAGCGTGGTGGAAAGCGTCAACCAGTTCGGCCGCAAGCTGATCGGCGATGGTGCGCTGCTCGGCTTCGAATGCTGGTACGACCCCGCTCGCAACCCGCAGACCGAGTTGGAGCTGGGTCACCTGCTGTTCAACTACAAGCTGACGGTACCGCCGCCGATGGAGCGCGGCACCTTCGAGACTGAAATCACCGGGGAATACCTGGTCAACCTGACGGGGAGCAACTGACCATGGCGGGCTTCGCAGCACACCGCATTACCAATGCCGCCGTGTACCTGGACGGCAACAGCTTCTTCGGCCGCGTCGAAGAGATCGAGCTCGGCAGCGTCAAAGCGGTCATGTCCGACTTCCAGGGCCTGGGCATGGTCGGCCTGATCGAGCTGCCCGATGGCATCGACAAGCTGGAGGGCAAGATCACCTGGAACAGCCAGTACGAGGACGCGGCTCGCAAGGTCGCAACCCCGTTCAAGACGGTCCAGCTGCAGGTGCGCTCCAACATCGAGGTGTACACCAGCCAGGGACGCACCGATCAGTTGCCGCTGGTCACTCTGCTGACCGTGATGTTCAAGGAGTACCAGCTGGGCACCTATAAGCCGCGTGACCCGACGAAGTACGAGACGCCATTCTCGGCCACCTATGTCCGGCAGGTGGTCAACGGCACCGAGACTCTGCTCCTGGATTATTTGGCCAACATCTACCGCGTCGGCGGTGAGGATCAGTTGGCCAAGTACCGGAGCAACCTCGGTCTCTCGTAAGCAGGATAACGACCAGGAGAGATGAAATAGGACAGCCCCATGGACGGGGCGCCAGGAAGGCTTCGAAGCCCCGCCATAGTGCGGGGCTTCGTTAATTCAATCAGTACCAGCTGGTAATAGCCTGTCGGCAGCAGCCGGTATGTTTTGCGACAAGTGCCTGCAGGCCTCATTTCTTTTTTGCTATGCACCTTGATGATGGTCCTGCCGGCACACGTCCTTCCAACCTCTGCCTCACTTGGCAAGACCCACACCCAATCCGCCATATCGTCGCTTCCTCTTTAAACCCGATTAAAAGCCAGCGCCACAGCCAGACGCGATGCTCAGGACTCCTTTAGCGCAGTCCATCTGGAGCATCAAACATGGCCGAAGCCCTGCACATCCGCCTCAAATTCCCCTTCACCTCGCCGAGCGGCGAGCGTATCGAGAAACTGCCCATTCATCGCCTGAAGCGCAAGGACATTGCCGAGGCCCAGCGCCACGGGAAGAGCGATGCCGACGTGGAAGACTTCCTCGCCGCAAAGATGACCGGCCTGACTCTGGAAGATCTGGGCGAGCTGGATATCGCGGATTCGCAGACCGTGACGGCGGTGTTTCGGGACGTGGCTGGCGGCGGAGACGGTTCTGCAGTCGTGGGACGAGGCGCTATTGCTGGTGCTGCGGATGCAGCCCAGTGAGATAGCCGGGCTGGACATGGACGAGTACTGGCGCTGGTGCGAGGTGTGCGAGCGGGAGATCAGCCGCCGTGCCGAAGCTGCCGAGCAGCTACAGCGGCGATAGCCGCCACCAAGCCAGTCAGTAGGGCCGCTACCGCTGCCAGCGGAGCGGCAGCCCAGGCCAGCAGCGGCAGCGCCAGGCAGAACGCCAGCGCTGCCCCCCACCACGGCAGGTGGGTCAGGCACAGCGTCGCGAGGGCCACAACGCCTAGGGCGATGACCAGCCAGTAAACCGTGTGCGCCGTGCGGCGTGCGACTTTCTCGAACATGAGCGCAGCGTAGCAGAATGGCCAACGAAGTACTTGTGGGGCTCAAGATCGGTGCAGCCGTGTCCGGCACCCTGCACGCCGCGTTCGGTTCGGCGCGCTCCACCGTCCAATCCCTCGGTCGCACCACCGACCTCCTGCGCGGCAAACAGGCCGAGCTGGGGCGGTCCATGGCCACCGCGCTGGCTACTGGTGCCTCCGGGATCGGCAACCTTCGCCGCCAATATGATCAGGTCGGCCGCACCCTGGAACAGCTAAAGCTGAAACAGGACCGCCTGAACACCAGCATCGCCCGTGGTGAAACCCTCAAGAATCAGCGTGCCGAGCTTCGTGGTCAGGCCATGGAAACCGCCGGTACCGCGCTGGCCCTGGGCGCACCGGTGGTGCAGTCCGTACGTACCGCCATGGACTTCCAGGATCAGACCCGCGACATCGCCATCACGGGTGGTTTCGATGAAGCGGAAGAGAAGCGCCTGAGCGATGTCCTGCGTAGTTCCGCCCTGAAGTGGAACCAGACCCAGACTGAGGTCGCCAAGGGTGCGCAGGTACTTATCGCTGGTGGTATTGCCGACGCCAAGGAACTGGCCGCCTACGCTCCGGTGCTGGCCAAGACAGCCACTGCAACCAAGGCCAGCATGGATGACCTCGGCTCTGTGGCTATCGCAATGAATGACAGCCTAGGTATTGGCGCTGGCGGCCTTGAACGCTCAATGAACATGCTTTCGTACGCCGGTAAACGAGGTCAGTTTGAGTTAGCCGATATGGCCAAATGGCTGCCTCAGCTTGCGCCCCAGTTTGCCGCTTTGGGGGTCACTGGGGAGAGAGCAGTAGCAGAGATCGGTGCTTCCCTTCAGATAGCCAAGCGTGGTGCAGGTAGCAACGACGAGGCTGCGAACAACTTCAAGAACTTCCTGGCGAAGATCACCGCACCTGACACCATCAAGTCCTTCAAGGACGCCGGCATCGATCTGCAGACCAGCATGCGCAATCTGGTCAGCGGCGGAATGACACCGATGCAGGCCATGCTGGAAGTCATCACCAAGTACATGGGCACGAAGAGCCCGGCGGCCGCAGGTGAGATGCAGAAAGCATTGGCCCTGAAAGATGACCAGGAGCGCGAAGCCGCCCTACAGCGACTGAGTGAGGCCTACAAACTGGGTGATCTGTTCCGGGACATGCAGGTAATGAGCTTCCTGCGACCGGCTCTGGCAAACCGAACCGATCTAGCTGACATCCAGAAAGGCAGCATGGCAGCAGCTGATCAGGGCGTGCTCGATCAGGATTGGGCTAAGCGCATGGGGAGCCCCAAGGAGCAGCTGAAGTCGCTGATGGTCAATCTCACCGATATCGGCATCTCCATTGGCGGGGCGCTGTTACCTGCAATTGTGGATGTCACGCACGCCCTGGTGCCTATGGCGCAGCAGTTCGGTGCATGGGCCGAGGCCAATCCCATGGTCATCAAGGGTGTGGTTGGCCTGGTGGGTGGACTGCTGGCCGGGAAGCTTGCCTTCATCGGACTTCGGTACGGCATCAACCTGGTGCTTTCGCCCTTCAACGCGCTCACCACCACTATCACCACCGTTTCGTCCAAGTGGACTCTGCTGCGGGCGCTGTGGCAGGCCGGCAAGTTCGCCCCTCTGATAGCTGGCCTTGGGCGAATCGGTTCCGGGCTGATGACCGTGCTGAAGTACAGCGGACTGTTCCTGCGTGGCTTCAGCATGGCGTTCGGCGCACCTCTCATGCTGGCAGCCCGGGGTGGACTCATGCTCGGCCGCATCCTGGGTGGCTCGTTGCTGACCGGCCTGCGCCTGGCCGGTCAGGCTGTGCTCTGGTTGGGTCGTGCCCTGATGCTCAACCCTATCGGCCTGGCGATCACTGCCATAGCGTTGGCCGCCTACCTGATCTACCGCTACTGGGAGCCGATCAAAGGCTTCTTCTCCGGCTTGTGGTCGGAGATCAAGGCAGGCTTCGACGGCGGCCTGGCCGGCATCGCCGAACTCATCGTCAACTTCAGTCCGTTGGGTCTCTTCTACAGAGCCTTCGCTCCGGTGCTGGGGTACTTCGGGATCGAGCTACCCGGGAAGTTCAGCGAGTTCGGCGTAATGCTGGTGACCGGTCTGATCAATGGAATCAGCTCAATGGCCGGTTCGGCCAAGGACGCCGTGGTCGGTGTCGGCGAGTCCATCAAGGGCTGGTTTAAAGACACCCTGGGCATCAACTCTCCCAGTCGGGTCTTTATCGGTTATGGCGCCAACCTCAGTGAGGGCGCGGCAATCGGCATCACCTCGCGTGCTGACCTGGTGCGCAAGGCAGCCCTCGGCATGGCGGCCGGTACTGCAGTAGCGATGGCGCCACCGAGCCTTGCGGCGCCTGGCGTCACCACCGGCGGTCCTGCTGCAGGCAGCATGACCATCACCTTCGCACCCGAGATCCACGTCCAGGGCGGCGGCAACGTCCAGGGCGATGTGCAGAAGGCCCTGCAGATCAGCTACGCGGAATTCGAGCGGCTGATGCGCCAATACCAGGCCCGCACCGCTCGCCGTAGTTACGGGGAGGCCAACTGATGTTCGCCATTCTCGGTGAGATCGAGTTCGACATCGTCACCAGCCCCACCGGTCTGGAGCGCCGTGGCTCTGCCGATTGGGCCCGGCACAACCTTATCCAGGGTAAGCCGAAGCTGGAGTGGACTGGCGAGGGGCTGGAAGAGATCTCCCTGGATATCTCGCTGCACATTGCCCTCGGAGATCCAGAAGCACGGCTGAAGCAACTTCGAGATGCGAAGGCTGCTCACCAGCCTCTCGCGTTCGTCCTGGGCAACGGCAACTACCTGGGCCCTTACGTGATATCGGACATCAGCACAACCGTGCGCCGTACTGCAGCTGCTGGTGGACTCTGGGCGGCGACGGTCCAGGTCAGTCTGATCGAGTACACCGGCCAGTTCACCCGCCCGCCGGCTCGGTCGGGGCTGCTCGATGCTGCCGGCAATCTCATCGCACCGCTGAGCCAGAACGCTGCCAGCGCTACGCCCAGCCTGACCCAGCAACTGATCGGTAATGCCCGTACTGCCGGCAATGTACTGCGAGCCGGCGTCGACCTGTTCCGCGACGTGCGCAATGGCGGTAGTCCGGCCTCGGTACTGAGCCAGGTGCCGCAGCTGCTCCAGGTTACGAGCCAGGCGCTTGCGCCATTACAGGGGATGACCAGCGTCGCCGGCCTGCTGCAGGACGGTGCACCTTTGGCCGCCGCCGGCAGCGCGGCCTTGGGTGATGTTCAGACGGCCATCAGCAGCCTGTCGCCCGTATCCCTGGAAAGCGTGCTGACGCAGGTCGACTACGCCTCGGAGAAAGTCACCAGTGCGGCTGGCCACCTGGAAGAAGTCAGCCGGCCGCTCCTCGACAAGGCCGTCGCGGTCATCACTCGGAGGGCATGACATGGAGTACCTGGTGCACATCACCACCCAAGGCGAACGCTGGGACCAGCTCGCCTGGCGCTACTACGGCGATGCCCATCGCTACCTGCCCATCATGCAGGCTAACCCGCATGTACCGCTCACCGGCGCGCTGGCCGTCGGGCTGACTTTGTCCATCCCGGTGCTCCAGGTCGAGACCGCCGCCGACGATCTTCCGCCATGGATGCGCTGATCCCCAACCAGGTTCCACAGGCGCGGTACGTGCTGACCTACCAGCAACGGAACATCACTCGCGACATCAGCGAGTACCTGCTCTCGCTGACTTACAACGACTCGCTGTCTGGCCGCTCGGATGAGTTGGAGGTCGAGCTGGAGGATAGCGAAGGGAAGTGGCGGGATGCCTGGTACCCCGGACAAGGCGACACGCTCACGCTCTCCATTGGCTGGGTGGGCGGCCAGTTGCGCGACCTGGCGTCCTTCGAGATCGACGAAGTCGAGCTGGGCGGCCCACCATTCAAGGTCAGCATCCGGGCGCTTGCTACTGGTATCAACTCGGCAGTGCGTACCGTCGAGCATCGTGCGTACGAGAACATCAGCCTGGACGGACTGGCCAAACAGATTGCCGACCGCCAGGCGCTGCAACTGGTCGGTCGTATCGAGCCAATCAAGCTTGATCGGTTGACTCAGCAGGAGTCGGATCTCGCGTTCCTGAGCAAGGTCGCTCAGGAGTTCGACTACGCCTTCAAGGTGACAGGCAAGCGCCTGGTGTTCCACGCCATCAGCGAGTTGGCTGATGCGGCGCCGGTGGCCACCCTGAAACTCAGTGAGCTATCCGGTATATCCATGCGCGACCAGATCCGCACGGTGCCGAAAGCAGTGAAGGTTCGCCACCACAACCCTGCCAAGAAGGAGCTGGTGTCATACAGCCTGGTCAACGGCCAGGTCACTGCTGTGCCCAGCAGCGCCAGTAAGGTGGCCACCAGCGCCGACACTCGCAAGAGCCGCCGCAGGGTCACCTCGGAAGAGGAAGCAAAAGCCCGAACCAAGGCTGAGCAAGCCAAGGCCAACCGCGAACGCACGATGGGCAATTGGTCGCTGATGGGGCGACCCAACCTGGTTAGCGGCAACGTCGTGTCGCTGATCGACGCCGGCAAGCTGGGCGGCGACTTCCTCATCCTCGCCGCCCGTCACCGCTTTACCCGCGACGGCGGCTACGAATCGGAGATCGAGGCCTGCCGAGTGAAAGCCCCTGCGATTTCCCTATCCCAGACATCCACCACCACCAAGCCTGACCTGGCCTTGTCTACCTATGGCATCCAGGACCAGGGCACGGTGGCCTAATAGATGGAGGCGACAATGAGCCGTTCGAGGGTGCTGCGCCCTATCAGTTCGAAGCGTGCACGCACGCTGCGCAAACGTGGGGAGTACGTCTACTGGTCGCGGGAATACTGGTCTTACGTCTGGGAGTGGCATGGCCATGGCCGAGCTTGAGTTCGGAATCGTCACTGCCCTGGACTATCAGACCTGCAGGCTGCGGGTGCGCCTGGACTCGCGGGATGGGGTGGAGAGTTACTGGCTCCACGTTCCACAGCGGAACACCCAGGGCACCCAGCGCCGGCCGCTGATGCCCGAGCTGAACGAGCAGGGGGCCGTGCTCCTCGATGACAACGGTGTGGACGGCGTGTGGTTGGGGGGTGTTTACTCCAGCGCCGAACCGCCGCCGGCGGTCGACGCGGACACCGACCTGGTGCGATTCAGCGATGGTACTCAGGTCGCCTATGACCGCGCGGCGAGCAAGCTCCAAGTGCTGTTTGTCGGTGCGGTCGATATCGAGGCGGCGGCAGTCGTGACTCTAAAGGCGCCTGCCGTCGCCCTGGATACGCCCCTGACGACCATCAGGGGCGACCTGCAGGTAGACGGCAACGTCAATGCAGCGGGAACAGTGATGGATGTTGGTGGTAACTCCAACCACCATTCGCACTGACCTGGTTGCGCTGGCATGATGCGGCTTTACGGCTAAACGGGATGACAGCATGCAGGTTACGAAAGGGCGATACCGCATCGAGTCGGACAGCTACTGCGTCGAAGGGGGCTGGTGCGTGCGTTGCCGTATTACCAACACTCGTACGTTTCAGAGCAGCCCTATCGAACCCCAAGAGGCCCGCACCTACCGTACTCAGGCCGAAGCGGATGCCGAGTCGCTACGGTTCGGCAGCCACCTCGCTGCAAGCCGGCTGATTGGCTTCTGAGCCGTAAGTCTCTTTAAACCCGATTAAAAGCCGGCCAACGCCGGCTTCTTCATTCTTGGGCGCATGACCACGCCCATCACCTACACCAACATTACCTCCGCCCACTGGCAGCCCGCGCTTGGCACGCCTGGTGATGTCGTCACCGGCCTGCGCGACATCGACCAGGCCATCCGCATCATCCTGACCACACCGTTGGGTTCGGACCCGCATCGGCCTGAGTTTGGCAGCCGCCTCTTTGACTACCTGGACTGGCCGGTAAATCGCGTCACTCCGCACCTGGTGCGCGAGTCCGTTGAGGCCATTCGTCGCTGGGAAACTCGGGTAACGGCTGAGCAGGTGCTTGTCGGCATTGAGGCCGAACACATCACTGTCAGGGTGCGATGGCGGGTAGCAGATGGCGTGTCCCAACTGACGGAGGTGACCTATGGCCGCTCTGACGCCGCCTGAGTTCGTCCACATCGACCCTGCGGCCATCGAGGCCGATCTGGTCAGACGCTATGAGGAAAAGTCGGGTAAGACGTTGTACCCCGCGCAAGTCGAGCGTCTGTTCATCGATCAAATCGCCTATGCGAAGACTCTGATCCTCACCGCTATCCAGCACGCGGGCGAGCAGCTCCTGGTGCGATACAGCAATGGGCCGATCCTCGACTACCTGGGCGACCTGGTCAGTACGCCACGCCTGCTCGCAGGTGCTGCCAACACCACCTTGCGCTTCACTGTGCCTGCCGCCGCTGCTGTACGCATCATCCCCGCCGGCACTCGCGTCACCACATCCGATGGCAAGGTGGGTTTTGCCACTGACCAGGACACCTCTATTCCAGTCGGTTCGACACAGGCCAGCACCTCGGCGACTTGCGAGGCTGTGGGTGTTGTAGGCAATGGTTGGGCGGTGGGACAGCTGAATACCTTGCCGGCGCCGCCATTCGACGGGCTCGTTGTTACCAATACCGTCGAGAGTGTTGATGGTGCGGATGAAGAAGGCGATGAGCGCTACAGAGAGCGGATCATCCTTGCGCCCGAGGCCTATACAACCGCTGGAAGCCGCGGCGCCTATCGGTATCACGCCTTAGCTGCGCATCAGTCGATTCTGGACGTCGCGGTGCTTGGCCCAGACGATGTAAGCGGGCCGGCTGACGGCAACGTCGACGTATATGTGCTGATGACTGACGGTCTGCCGAGCGCGGGCATGTTGGACATCATCAGGGCCAAGCTCTCAGCGGAGAAGGTGCGCCCGCTATGCGACACGGTGAATGTCTACGCTGCCGTCGAGGTGACCTGGTCGATCAAGGCACACCTGACCCTCTTCGCGTCAGCCGAGCGCAGCACCAGCTTGGCAGCCGCCGAGCTCGCCGCTGAAGCATATGCCGCAGATCGGCGGGCAGGACTCGGACGGGACGTTGTTCCGGAGCAAATTATTGCCGCGCTTCAGGTGGATGGTATCTACCGGGCGGTACTGGAACTGCCTGCGCTGGCAACCGTACACGCGCACGAGTGGGCGAACTGCATCAGCATCGAGCTGACCGATGCGGGTGTCGCTGATGGCTGACGTGCAACTTCCAGCGCCACTGGCCAGCGACAAGCGCTTCTCGCAGCTTTGCGAGCTGCTGCAGGAAAGCTTCGCCGAGATCGACCTGAGTGTGATGCTCGTCTATTTGGTCGACCAGGTGAAGACGTCGCTTCTCCCAGTCCTTGCCGATCAGTTCTCGCTCCTCGATGAGACAGCCTGGCGCCTCGCCGAATCAGAGGGGGCCCGACGCGACCTAGTGAAGGGCTCCATCGCTCTCCACCGCTACAAAGGAACGCCATGGGCTGTACGAGAGGTTGTTCGGCGCCTCGGCTTCGGCGAAATCACGTTGATCGAAGGGCTGAGCGGTCGCCCCCGCAACGGGAGCATTCGGCACAACGGCGTTTATCTCCATGGCGAACGGACAGCGTGGTCCCAGTACCGAGTGTTCCTGGAGCAACCCATCACCAACGACCAAGCAGCCATGCTGCGACGGGCCCTGATTGATCAGGCACCCACCCGTTGCCACCTGATCAGCCTGGATTTCCAAGCTGCAGCGAACCGACACAACGGCAAGATCTACCGAGACGGCCAATACAACAGAGGGAGTGCCTAATGGCCACTTTGAGTGAAGCCGCTACGTGGGTAGCGGGGATTTACCAGCTGGAGACCACAGATCCCGTCCTGGGTGGCCCAGATGGAATCGACAACTTGCAGGCCAAGCAGCTCGCCAATCGGACGCTGTGGCTGAAGGGCCAGGTGGAGAGTTTGGGAAGTGGCAAGCAACCATTGGATGACACGCTGACGGCACTTGCTGGAGTCACGACTGTCGCCGACCGGCTGATCTATGCCAATGGAGTGGACAGTTTCGCGGTGACTCCGCTGACTGCGTTCATTCGAACTTTGCTTGACGACGCGGATGCTGCCACCGCTCGTGCGACGCTTGGAGCTGCGCCGTTAGCTGGTCCGGCCTTCACCGGCTCGCCCACTGCACCAACTCCGGCCCCCTCTTCCAACGATCAAAGCATTGCCACCAGCGCATTTGTCTTGAGCAAGATCAGTAGCCTGGGGCTCGGTAGTACGACCTACCAACCCAACTGGCCGAACACCTCGCTGAACAACTGCGCCGGCGTGGGCACGGGGGTGTATCGCACCATCGGGTCCACCACTGACGTCCCGCCTGGCTATAGCTCTTTAAACGTCGTGGAATTCTACCTTCGCGACGCAGTCAGCGCTGGCCAGTTCAATGCCGTCCAGATCGTTCACAACGTGCCGAACAACAAGCGCTTCATGCGCACGGCGTCCGGCACCGGCGCTGCCGACGCTCCCGCGTGGTCAGCGTGGAAGGAGATGGCGACG
>OGQD01000352.1_pt1 | contig 36539 bp, 33 predicted proteins | sample 1553091 | NCBI WGS metagenome assembly OGQD01 (sample SAMEA2580290, study PRJEB22360) | human gut metagenome | biome: human gut; feature: human-associated habitat; material: faeces | place: Denmark | collected 2008/2010
TTCCCGTGCAACAGGGGGCCGCGGACCCGCAGGGTCCCACCCAAAGGCGCGGCCACTGCCGGCGAACCCATCGAGCGCCGCTGCGTCGCGGGGCGGCCCGCTGCTGAATCGCGGCGGCTGCCCGCGTTGCTCGTCGAGCAGCGCGGCGCTCAGGTTGTCGTGGCCCATCAGCTGGTCCTGCAGGGCATGGCCGCGCAAGGGCAGGGCAGCGAGGCCGGGGTCTGCGTCCAGCGCGTGACGCAACTGCCCGAGCTTGTCTTCCAGCTCACGGTGGGCGCGCTGGTCCAATTGGTGGTCGAGGGCGAGGTAGGCCAGGGTGAGCAGCAGGACCATCAGCACCGAACCCAGTACGCCGACCCACAGGCCGATGCGCAGCGACAGGCTGGCCGGCTTCATGCGCGCGCTTCCAGCACGTAGCCGACCCCGCGCAGGGTGTGGATCAGCTTGTCGGCGAAGGGGTCGTCGATCTTTGCCCGCAGGCGGCGGATGGTGACTTCCACCACGTTGGTATCGCAGTCGAAGTTCATGTCCCAGACCAGCGAGATGATCTGCGTGCGCGAGAGCACCTCGCCGCTGCGGCTCATCAGCAGGTGCAGCAGGGCGAACTCCTTGCTGGTCAGGTCTATTCGGCGGCTGTCGCGGTAGGCGCGGTGGCGGCCGGGGTCAAGCTCCAGCCCGCCGATCTCCAGCACCTGGGGCTGGTCGATGCGTTCGCTGCGGCGCATCAGCGAGCGCACGCGGGCGAGCAGTTCGGGGAATTCGAAGGGCTTGAGCAGGTAGTCGTCGGCGCCCAGGTCGAAGCCTTTCACCCGTTCGGTGAGGCGGCCGCGGGCGGTGAGCATCATCACGCGGATATCGCTGTGCTGGCGCAGGCTGGCGAGTACACCCCAGCCATCCATCTGCGGCAGGTTCACATCGAGGATGACCAGGTCGTAGGCGCACTGCCGCGCCAGGTGCAGACCATCGACGCCGTTGTCGGCGCGGTCGACCACATAGCCGCTTTCGCTCAGCCCCTGTTGCAGATAATCGGCCGTCTTGTGGTCGTCCTCGATGAGCAGGATTTTCATCAATAGTTACTCGGTAATTGCGTGAGAAATAATGCCAGGGACACAGGAAAGTTCGCCGAGCCCTGTAAAGCGCGCGCAGTCTAGAAGCTGTAGCGACTTCAGGGTCAATCGCGGCGATGTTGTATTCGGCGTTGTTCAGAAAACCGGGGAAGTTCTGCAGGTGACTGCTCTTGAAGGGTTTTCTGGGGAATGCAGGGCTGCCGGGAATTTCGCGAATTGTTTCCTGAAGTTACCTGGAAGAGGTGCGAGGCCTTTTTAAATACATACAACGAGAACTCCCCGGCTGACCAATTACATGTTTGTAATTATCCAGTCACCTTGTCGCTAGAGAGGCGCCCCTAGATTCGCCGATGGAAATGACGGCATGCCGTCGAAGTTGACTCCATCGTGCGAGGTTCGCCGTGTTTGCAAGACCTACTGGGTTCGTTCCATGGGCGGGGTTGCTCGCCTTGCTGCTCTGGCAGTCGCCTGCCTGGGCGCAAAGCCGAGAGATCGGCATCGAGGAGGCGCTGCAGGCTGCGGCCAATGGCAATCCCGAACTGGCTGCCAGCGCCCGTGAGATCGGCATCGCCCAGGGTTTGCGCGAGCAGGCCGGCCTGCTGCGCAACCCGACGCTGTCCTGGGAGCAGGAAGGCACCGAATCGCGCAATCGCACCACCACGGTGGGCATCAGCCAGCCGCTGGAGCTGGGCGGCAAGCGGGGCGCACGGGTGGAACTCGCGGAGCGCGGCCAGGCCGTCGCCGCGCTGAGCCTGGAGGCGCGGCGCAACCAGCTGCGCGGCGAGGTGATCGCAGCCTTCTTCACAGCCTTGCGCGCCCAGGAGCGTGAACGGCTGGCACAGCAGTCCGTCGAGCTGGCGCGGCGTGGCGTGGCCGCGGCTGACGGGCGTGTCCGTGCCGGCAAGGCCCCGCCGCTCGAGGCCGATCGCGCGCAGGTACAGCTGGCCGAAGTGCGCCTGGAGCAGGATCGCGCCCGCCGCGACCGCGCCGACGCCAACCAGGCGCTGGCCAGCCTGATGGGGCTTGTCTCGCCGGACTTCACCGGCGTGCGCAGCGAGACAGCCCGTTCACTGCCCGGCCTGCCCTCCAGCGAAGAGCTGTTGCGCCGTCTGGCCGACAGCGCCGAGATGCGCCTGGCGCAGAGTCGCATCGATGAAGGCGAGGCCGCCGTGCGTCTGGCGAAGACCCAGCGGATTCCCGACCTCGATGTCAGCCTGGGCAGCCAGGAGGCCATCGAGGACGGCAACCGCGACCGCATCGCGGTGATCGGCCTGAGCCTGCCCTTGCCGCTGTTCGACCGCAACCAGGGCAACATCCTCGCCGAGTCGCGCCGGGCCGATCAGGCTCGTGACCTGCGCAACGCCGTCGAGCTGCGTCTGCGCCAGGAGACCCAGCAGGCCTGGCAGCAGTGGAGCACCGCCCAGGGCGAGGTCAACGCCTTCCGCCAGACCATCCTGCCCACCGCCCAGACCGCCGTGGAAAGCGCCACTCGCGGTTTCGAGATGGGCAAGTTCGGCTTCCTCGAAGTACTCGACGCCCAACGCACCCTGATCGCCGCGCGCGACCAGTACCTGCGCGCGCTGGCCCAGGTCAGCGATGCCTGGGGCCGCATCGAACGGGTCTACGGCGATGTCGGCGCGGCCCGCTAAGGCTCGCCGCGCCTGGCTCGCCCTGCTGCTGGTGACCCTGACGCCGTCTGCCGCGGCGCCGACTGCGGGCCTGCCGGTGCATTGGTGCGTCCACGACCTCTTCAGCAACCTCCATCACCTTGCGGTGCCAGCGTCACAGCGCGGTGCCGGCGGATACTTCCCGGAGCTTCCATGATCAACAAAACCCCTCTCGCCGCCGCCGTGCTGCTCGCCTCTGCGCTGGGCGTCAGCGCCTATGCCTGGATGGGCAGCGAACAGGCCGGGGGGAACCACCTCCGCGGAGAGGGCCACCCACGACGTGGGCGGCAACCACCTCGACGATGCGACCCACGCGGACGGCGAGCACCACAATAGCGTGGCGCCGACCCTTCATGCCGAAGCGGCGAGCCATGCCGACGGTGAGCATCACGCCGCCCAGGAAGCCGAAACCGAAGAGCAAGGCCTGCATCTGACCCCGGCACAGATCGAGGCAGCCGGCATCCAACTGGTCACAGCCGGGCCGCAGGCGCTGGATGAGGCATTCAGCCTGCCCGGCGAGATCGGCTTCGACCAGGACCGCACTGCCCACGTCGTACCGCGCACGCCGGGCGTGGTGGAGTCGGTGGCAGTTGAGCTCGGGCAGAACGTGAAGAAGGGCGAGCTGCTGGCCGTGATCGCCAGCCAGCAGGTGTCCGAGTTGCGCAGCGAGCTGGCCGCCGCCCAGCGCCGGGCGAGCCTGGCGGGCAAGACTTTCGAACGCGAACGCGAGCTGTGGCAGGAGAAGATCTCCGCCGAGCAGGATTATCTCCAGGCCCGCCAGGACCTGGAGGAAGCCCGCATCGCCCTGGCCAATGCGCAGCAGAAGACCAACGCCCTGAGCGGCGTGTCGGCCAGCGCCGGCGGCAACCGCTACGAGCTGCGGGCGCCGTTCGACGGCGTGGTGGTGGAGAAGCACCTGGTGCCCGGCGAGGTGGTCAGCGAGACCACGGCGGCGTTCACGCTGTCCGACCTGTCGCGGGTCTGGGCCAGTTTCAGTGTCGCACCGCAGGACCTCGCGCGGGTTCAGGTGGGCAAGCCGGCACGGGTTGAAGCGGCGGACCTGGGCATGCAGGTCGACGGTCGCGTGAGTTACGTCGGCAACCTGCTCGGCGAGCAGACCCGCAGCGCGGTGGCCCGCGTGACCCTGGCCAATCCCGATGGCGCCTGGCGCCCGGGCCTGTTCGTCAACGTGCGGGTCAGCAGTTCGGCACGCCAGGTGCCGGTCGCGGTGCCGGAGCAGGCCGTCCAGGAGGTGGAAGGCCAGCCGAGCGTATTCGTGCGCAACGCCGAAGGCTTCGACCCGCGCCCGGTCAACCTTGGGCTGCGCAGCGCCGGCCAGGTGGAAGTGCTGGCGGGACTCTCGGCGGGTGATCAGGTGGCGGCCGAAGGCAGCTTCATTCTCAAGTCGGAGCTGGGCAAGAGCTCGGCGTCCCACGCTCACTGACGGGGCGCCAGCATGTTCGAACGCATCATTCGTTTTGCCATCGAGCAGCGCTACCTGGTGCTGCTCGCCGTCCTCGGCATGGCCGGCCTGGGTATCGCCAGCTACCAGAAACTGCCCATCGACGCGGTGCCCGACATAACCAACGTGCAGGTGCAGGTCAACACATCGGCGCCGGGCTTCACGCCGCTGGAGACCGAGCAGCGCATCACCTACCCGGTGGAAACCGCCATGGCCGGCTTGCCGGGCCTGCAGCAGACGCGCTCGATTTCGCGCTCGGGGCTGTCGCAGGTGACGGTGATCTTCAAGGACGGTACCGACCTGTTCTTCGCCCGCCAACTGGTCAACGAACGCCTGCAGCAGGCGCGCGAGCAGCTCCCAGAGGGTGTCGAGTCGGCCATGGGGCCGATCTCCACCGGCCTGGGCGAGATCTTCCTGTGGACCATCGAGGCCGAGCCGGGCGCGCGCAAGGAGGACGGCAGCGAGTACACGCCGACCGATCTGCGGGTGATCCAGGACTGGGTGATCAAGCCGCAACTGCGCAACGTGCCGGGTGTGGCCGAGGTGAACACCATCGGCGGCTTCGCCAAGCAGTTCCAGGTTGCCCCGGATACCCGCCGGCTGGCGGCCTACCGGCTGACCCTGGCGGACGTGATCGCTGCACTGGAGCGCAACAACGCCAACGTCGGCGCCGGCTACATCGAGCGCAACGGCGAGCAGTTGCTGGTGCGTGCGCCGGGGCAGGTGGGCAGCCTGGAGGACATCGCCAACATAGTCGTGGCCAATGTCGATGGCACACCGATCCGCCTGCGCAATGTCGCCGAGGTCGGCCTGGGGCGCGAGCTGCGCACTGGCGCCGCTACCGAGGACGGCCGCGAAGTGGTGCTCGGCACGGTGTTCATGCTGATCGGCGAGAACAGCCGCACCGTCGCCAAGGCTGCCGCGGCCAAGCTGGACGAGATCAACCGCACGCTGCCGGCCGGGGTCAAGGCGGTGACCGTCTATGACCGTACACAACTGGTCGACAAGGCCATCGCCACGGTCAAGCGCAACCTCACCGAGGGGGCGATCCTGGTGGTGGCAGTACTCTTCCTGTTCCTGGGCAATATCCGCGCGGCGTTGATCACCGCCATGGTGATCCCGCTGGCGATGCTGTTCACCTTCACCGGCATGTTCAGCAACCGCATCAGCGCCAACCTGATGAGCCTCGGCGCGCTGGACTTCGGCATCATCGTCGATGGCGCCGTGGTGATCGTCGAGAATGCCATCCGCCGACTGGCCCATGCACAGCAGCACCACGGCCGCCTGCTGACCCGCCGCGAGCGGATGCACGAAGTCTTCACCGCGTCGAAGGAAGCGCGCCGCGCGCTGATCTACGGGCAGTTGATCATCATGGTGGTGTACCTGCCGATCTTCGCCCTCACCGGCGTCGAGGGGAAAATGTTCCACCCGATGGCCTTCACCGTGGTGCTGGCGTTGCTGGGCGCAATGATCCTCTCGGTGACCTTCGTGCCGGCGGCCATCGCGCTGTTCATCAGCGGCAAGGTGAAGGAAGAGGAAAACCTGATCATGCGTGGCGCGCGCCGCGCCTATGAACCGGTGCTGGACTGGGTGATGGCGCGGCGCGCGCTGGTGTTCGCCTGCGCCGCGGTGCTGGTGCTGCTCTCCGGCCTGCTGGCCAGCCGCATGGGCAGCGAGTTCGTGCCCAGCCTGGGCGAGGGCGACTTCGCCCTGCAATCGCTGCGCACGCCGGGCACCAGCCTCTCGCAATCGGTGGCCATGCAGGAGGCCCTGGAGCGCCAGGTGCTGGTCAAGGTGCCGGAGGTGCAACGCATGTTCAGCCGCACCGGCACTGCGGAGATCGCTTCCGACCCGATGCCGCCGAATATCTCCGACGCCTACGTGATGTTGAAACCCAAGGAGCAGTGGCCCGATCCGAAGAAGAGCCGCGCGCAGCTGGAAGCGGAAATCCAGGAAGCCGCCAATGGCGTGCCGGGCAGCGCCTATGAGCTGTCGCAACCGATCCAGCTGCGCTTCAACGAGCTGATTTCCGGGGTGCGCAGCGACGTGGCGGTGAAGGTCTTCGGCGACGACATGGCGGTCCTGAACCAGACCGCCGAGCAGATTGCCGGCGTGCTGCGCCAGGTGCAGGGCTCGTCCGAGGTGAAGGTCGAGCAGACCAGCGGCCTGCCGGTGCTCACCGTGAACATCGACCGCCAGCGTGCCGCGCGTTACGGGCTGAATGTCGGCGACATCCAGGACAACGTCTCCGTGGCCATCGGTGGCCGCGAGGCGGGCACGCTGTTCGAGGGCGACCGCCGCTTCGACCTGATCGTGCGCCTGCCGGAAAGCCTGCGCAGCGACATCGACGCCCTGTCGCGCATGCTCATCCCGGTGCCGGCCCCGGCCAATGCCACGGATTCGCGCATCGGCTTCATTACCCTGGGCGAAGTGGCACGCCTGGAACTGGTGCAGGGGCCGAACCAGGTCAGCCGCGAGAACGGCAAGCGCCTGGTGGTCGTGAGCGCCAACGTGCGCGGGCGGGATATCGGTTCGTTCGTCGCCGAGGCGAGCGGCAACATCGAGCGGCAGGTGAAGCTGCAGGCCGGCTACTGGACGACCTGGGGCGGCCAGTTCGAGCAGTTGCAGTCGGCGGCGCAGCGTTTGCAGATCGTGGTGCCGGTGGCGCTGTTGCTGGTGTTCACGTTGCTGCTGATGATGTTCAACAACGTCCGTGACGGGCTGGTGGTTTTCACCGGGATTCCCTTTGCCCTCACCGGTGGCGTGGTCGCGCTGTGGCTGCGGGATATCCCGCTGTCGATCTCGGCAGGCGTCGGTTTCATCGCGCTGTCCGGCGTGGCGGTACTCAATGGCCTGGTGATGATCTCCTTCATCCGCATCCTGCGGGAGGAGGGGCGTGGCCTCGACGCGGCGATCCGCGAGGGCGCATTGACCCGCTTGCGCCCTGTGCTGATGACCGCGCTGGTGGCCTCGCTGGGCTTCGTGCCCATGGCCCTGGCCACCGGCACGGGTGCGGAAGTGCAGCGGCCGCTGGCGACCGTGGTGATCGGCGGCATCCTCTCGTCGACCACGCTGACGCTGCTGGTGCTGCCGGCGTTGTATCGGTGGATGCATCGGCGGGATGAGGATGCCCGGGTGCAGCGGGAGGGAACTGGCCTCGGCCGCTGGCGAGCCGGGCAGATGTACGGTCGGGAAATGCTCTGAACTATCCCGGCCGGGATGTTTCCATCGATGGAGCGTCCGCCACTCCGACGCTCTGTCCGGCACAGGGGTGGCAGCGGCTCTGGCCGCCTGCCTGTGCCCCGAGCCACCAGCGTACAGGGGCAGTACTGTCCCGGGAGATGCAGCGTGAAAGAGGAAATTGTACCCGAGCCGCGGCCGGGGCCGATCGCCGAGCACGACAAGCCGGGCGAAAGACCGCCGAGGACACCGGTGCGCAAGGACGAGCCTGATCCTGCGCGTCCAGGCCCCGTGATCGAAGAGCCCCATGAGAAAAACGACCGCCCGGAGGACGATTCGAAAGATCGGCGGTAACCGTGGTGGATGCCTGGTGTGGGGCCCTGGAAATGCCCGCCCCAGGCATCGCACGGATCGATCCCCCTGTCGCCCCGCCAGCGCTCGGAGGTCATTTGCAGCGCTGCCGCTCGCTCCTGGCCGTAGCAGTCGGAGACGTGCCCTCTGTCGGTTGTCCGCCCGTGCACCCGGCTGCCGAGGCGACTGGCAGTCTTCCCGCCTATTCCTCGCTCCAAAGGGAACGACGAACTCCGCGCAGCGATTCCGGCCCATTTCTGGGCGATTGCTTCTATTGACCTCAGGCTAGGTTGAGGTTTTAGAGTCCGGCCCGAACCTTTGCGCAGTGGCGAATCCGCCCCTGCGCAAAAGCACACTGGACAGGCAGGCGCCGGGGAGACGTTCGATGAACATCATGATTGTGGGCGCGAGTCGGGGGCTGGGCCGCGCGCTGGCCGAAGGCCTGGGACGGGCGGGCGATAGCGTGGTGGGCGTATCGCGCAGGCGGCCGGATGCATTGGCGGCCGTTGAAGGCGTCCAGCTCGAGTGGATCGAAGCCGACCTGTCGGTCGCCGGAGAGGCCGCGTCAGCCATCGAAGCGCAGGCGCCTGCCGAGCTGGATGTATTGATCTGCAATGTCGGCATCTGGGAGGAGGAGGCCTTCAGCGAAGGCTATTGCTTCCTCAGCGATTCCGACGAGTCCATCGGCAGGCTGGTCGACGTGAACATCACCGCCACGCTGTTCCTGCTCAGGCGCCTGGTTCCCAGGCTGCTGGACTCGCCACGGCCGCAACTGATCCTGACCGGGTCGACATCCGGCTTGCGCCAGAGCGGACGTCCCGAGGTGACCTTCGGTGCTTCCAAGTTTGCTCTCAATGGCATGGCCGATGCGCTGCGCGAGGGCTTCAGGGACAGCAGGCTGGCGGTGAGCGTGCTCCAGCTGGGTTACCTGAACACCGAGGATCCGCTGACCACGCCCTTGGCGGATGCCGCTCGCCGAGGAGGAGGCCATCAGGTTCCAGTGCATGATGTGGTGCGAATGGTCGATGCGTTGTTGCAGCTTTCGGGAGCTTCGTTCGTCCGCGAGCTGGTCCTGCCGGCGATTCGAGACGAGCGCTTCTGACATCGCACCTTCCAGGCTCCACGAAAAAAAGGCGCCCTTGCGGGCGCCGAGGGTTCCTCTTCCTCCAAAGGGGCACGTGGAGCGCCAGGAAGTGGAGCAGTCTTGCGGGGGAAATCATCACCAGAAGCCTTGGGGGGCGGTGATGCCTTCCGTTATACCCAGGGGCGCCCAACGGCAGGCTGATGCGCAGCTGACAATTCCGTCATCCGCCTGCCAGGCGCCGGCCTTACAGCGCGGCCAGCGGGTATTCGATGATCAGCCGCACTTCGTCCAGGTCCGATTCGAAGGCGGTGGCGCGAGTCGTCGCCTGGCGCACGCGCAGCGACAGGTCCTTGAGCTGGCCTTCCTGGAATACGTACTTGGCCTCGATGTCGCGCTCCCAGCGCTTCTGGTCGGTCAGCGGGTCGCCGTTGTCGTCGCGGCGCATGTACACGGCGTTGGCATTGGAGTAGTCGGCGTCGGTACCGCGGGCGTAGCGGGTCATGAAGCTCAGGCCGGGCACGCCGTAGGTGGCCATGTCGAGGTCGTAGCGGACCATCCAGGAGCGCTCCTTCGGCGAGTTGAAGTCGCTGTACTGGATGGAGTTGTCGAGGTAGATCGAGTCGGCCTGGCGCAGGTAGTCGAAGTCGTTGTTGCCGTTGTTGCGCTGGTGGCTGACGGCGATGCGGTGCGCGCCGAAATGCACGCCGGCGCTGGCGCTCCAGATGTTGGTGTTGAACTCGCCGAGCAGCTCGCGCCCCTCGTCCTGCGACTTGTAGTAGTTGAACCCGCCGAACAGCTCCACTGCCTCGCTGAGCGGGAAGTTCAACGCAGTGCCGAAGTAGTACTGGTTCCAGGCGTCCTTCAGGCGGCTGCTGTAGAGGCTGACGCTGGCATTGTCATTGATCGCGTAGTCACCGCCGCCGTAGGCAAGCCAGGACGAATCCACCGGGCCGGCGTAGAAGGTGGCGAAGCCGTCGTCCATCTGCCGTGATTGCGGCTGGCTCATGGAGTGCAGGCGGCCACCCTGCAGGGTCAGGCCTTCCAGGCTGGTGTTCTGCAGGGTGAAGCCGCGGAAGGTCTCGGGCAGCAGGCGCGAGTCGCCGTAGTGCACCACGGGTGTCTCCGGGAACACGTCGCCGACCTTCAGCACCGTGTCCCACAGGCGCACCTTGGCCGCGCCGCCGGCCTTGGAGTAGTCGCTTTCGGTGCGGCCGTCGTTGTCGGTGGGCAATACGTCCACCGAACTGCCCGCGCCGTTGCGGCCATCGCCGGTATCGAGCTGGAAGCCGAGCATGGCGAAGGCGTCCACCCCGACGCCGAGCGTGCCCTGGGTGAAGCCGGATTCGAACCTGCCGATGATCCCGTGGGCCCAGACTTCCGAGTAGCCGTTGCCGCGCGGCGGTACGGACTGGCCATGGCGGGCGTCGCGGTTGAAGTAGAGGTTGCGGTTGAGGATTTCCAGGCTGGCGCCTTCGATGAAGCCTTCGGGCTTCTCTTCGGTTGTCGCTTCGGCGAAGACGGTCGGCGATGCGATGCCCAGTGCCAGCAGCGAAGCCGCCAGCGGGAATTTGCGTCGGTATTTTCGAGGCGTGCGATACATGAATGTGCTCCTAAGGGCAGGATGGTCGGTTACCGCCTGCTGTTGTTGTTTTCGCCCAGGCGTGGCGAGGGCCACGGGCATCGTGTAGGAGCGTGGATAACGAGCCGGTGAGCGGCGGATGACAAATCTGTCAGGCAGCGGCGGGGCAGCGCTGGCAGGCAAACCGATGTCGGAACCAGGTAATCGTTCCCGGCGGCCGATGCCTAGGGTGGCGAACCCTCACCGAAACTATCTGGAGCCGACATGTCCGATTTCATTACCGTGCTGCGCGACACCTGCCCGACGCCCGTGCTGGATGCCACCAAGTGGCAGCGCATCGGCGGCGACCCGCACACCGTCAACCTCAATGCCTACCTGTCGGCGGACGGCAGCAAGATCATGGGCACCTGGATCTGCACCCCCGGCAAGTTCCAGGTGAACTACGAGAAGTGGGAGTACTGCCATTTCCTCGACGGCTACTGCGTCATCACCCCCGAGGGCGAGCAGCCGATCCATCTGCGCGCCGGCGATGTATTCGTTATCGAGCCGGGCATGAAGGGCACCTGGGAAGTGGTGGAGACGGTGCGCAAGTACTTCGTCTTCGCCTGACCAGGCGGGTATGAAAAAGGGAGCCGACAGGCTCCCTTTCTGCGTTCCGGGCGGCTCACTGCGGGCCGTCGCTGACCGACCAGCTGGCCGCCGATACATAGGGCGCCAGTGCCAGTTCGCCGACCAGGGCTTCCAGCAGGCTGTCCTTGTCGCTGGGGGCCAATACCAGCGCGGCCACCTCCACTTCGCCGCCGGTCTTGCGCGCGTGGCTCTCCAGGCTTTGCAGGGCCAGGCCGTTGGCACTCAGGCGGCGCAGCAGGGTGGAGCGCACCAGCGCTTCCTGGTGGGCCTCGGTGACGGCCTTGACCGTGTAGTAGCGCTCGCTGCTCGGTTCCATCGGCGCGTGACGCTGGATCCAGCGTGTCACCGAGGGCAGCGTCAGGTTGCACAGCACGATCAGCAATGTGGCGACCAGCGCTGCCGCGAGGAAGCCGCTGCCGGCCAGCACGCCTACCGCCCCGGTGCACCAGACCGTCGCTGCGGTGCTCAGGCCGCGCACGCTGAGGCCGTCGCGCATGATCACGCCGGCACCGAGGAAGCCGATGCCGGTGACCACCTGCGCCGACATGCGCACTACCTGGTCCTCCGCGCCCATGAGGAAGGGCAGGGTGGCGAAGGTAGCGGCGCCGAGCGAGACCAGCCCGTGGGTGGCGACCCCGGTGAAACGCTGGCGCCACTGGCGCTCCATGCCGATCAGCGCGCCGAAGCAGAGCGCTGCGAAGAGGTCGAGGATGATGTCGAAGTACATGCCGTGGTGCTCCGCGCCGGCCTTGCGCCGGCGCCCGTGGGAGGGCGCGTGCCCCGCTATGGTTGAAGATGCGGCCAGTCTAGCGGGCCGCGCAGTGTTGCAGGCGGATGTTGCACAGGGGAGCGCAGCCTGCAGGAGCGAGCAGGCTGCGCTCCCACAAGTTCTGCCTGGCGTGGGGCAAGGCAGGTTTGGGTGTTCCCGCGAGGAATAGGTACAGTGGCGTCCCTTTCACCGGACGAGAGTTGGCAAGATGGTCACCTGTTACCTGCGCTACGTGCTGGACCCCTACAAGCTCAAGGAATTCGAACACTACGGCCGACTGTGGATCCCGCTGGTGGAACGCTTCGGCGGCCAGCACCACGGCTACTTCCTGCCCTCCGAGGGGGCGAACGACATTGCCCTGGCGATGTTCACCTTCCCCAGCCTGGCCGACTACGAGCGCTACCGGCAGCGGTCCATGGACGACCCCGAGTGCCAGGCCGCGTTCCGCTACGCCGAGGAAACCCGCTGCATCCTCAGCTATGAGCGGAGTTTCTTCCGACCGGTGTTCGGCGACTGATCAGCGCTGCGCCGTCGCTTCCCCATTCCAGCCACCGCCGAGGGCTCGGAACAGGTCCACCAGCGCAATCTGCCGCTGGGTGCTGGTCTCGATGTAGGCCGACTCGTTGACGAAGTTGCTGCGCTGCGCGTCGAGGTAGCGCAGGTGGCTGTCCACGCCGCCTTCGTAGCGCGCCTTGGCCAGCTTCAGCGTCTCGTTGGTGGTGTTGGCCAGCGCGCGGCGCGCCGCTTCCTCGCGGCGCAGGGTGTCGGTCGCCGCGAGCGCGTCGGCGACTTCGCGGAACGCCGTCTGGATGGTGCCTTCGTAGGCGGCCACGGCGGAGTCCTTGCGCACCTTGGCCAGGTCGAGGTTGGCGCTGTTGCGGCCGGCATCGAAGATCGGCAGCGACAGCGTCGGCACGAAGCTCCACGACCGCGAGCCACCGTCGAACAACCCGGACATTTCCGCACTGGACGTGCCGAAGCTGCCGGTCAGGCTGATGCGCGGGAAGAACGCCGCGCGGGCCGCGCCGATGTCGGCGTTGCGCGCCTTGAGCACGTGCTCCGCGGCGAGGATGTCCGGGCGCCGCTCGATCAGTTCCGAGGGGGTGCCGGGGGCGATGTCCTGGATCAGCATGGGCTTGTCCTGGGGCAGCTGCGGGATGCGCTTGGCCGCATCGGCGGTACCGAGCAGCACCACCAGGGCATTGAGCGCCTGCTGCTTCTGCCGGGCATTGCTTTCCAGCTCGGCGCGGGACTGTTCGACCAGCCCCAGCGCTTCCTGGTAGTCCAGCGCGGTGGCCGCACCCGCCGAGCGCCGCTGGCTGATCAGGCCGAGGGAATCCTCGCGGCTGGCCAGGGTCTGCTCGGTGAGCTGCAGGCGGCGTTGCGCACCGTCATAGGTGAGATAGGCCTGGCTGACCTCGGCGATCAGTGCGATGCGCGCGCTGCGGGCGGCCGCCTCGGTGGAGAGGTATTGCTCCAGCGCGGCGTCGGTCAGGCTCTTCACCCGGCCGAACAGGTCCAGCTCGTACTCGGGCAGCGCGAGGCCGACCTGATAGCTGCTGCTCACCGCCGAGCTGCCGGTGTTGGACAGATCACCCGGCAGCCGCTGGCGATTGCCGTTGGCCGCGGCGTTCAGCCCCGGCACGCGGTCGGCGCGCTGGATGCGGTATTGCGCACGGGCCTGTTCGATGTCCAGCAGGGTCTGGCGCAGCGAGCGGTTGTTGTCCAGGGCGACGCCCACCAGATTGCGCAGCTCGCTGTCGACGATGAAGGTTTGCCAGTCGAGGTTGCTGGCGGCCTGGTCGGTCTTCGCGGCGGGGCTGTTCCAGCTCGACGCCACCGGTGCTTCGGGGCGTTCGTAGGTGGGCGCCATCGAGCAGCCGGCCAGGCTCAGCGCCAGCAGCAAGGTGCAGGCGGGTTTATGCAGGGCGGTCATTGCGCGACCTCCGACGGTTGTTGCGCAGGTTTGGGTTGGCGACGCAGCAGCGACAGCAGCCAGACGAAGCAGATGGGCACGAAGATCACCCCCAGCAGCGTGGCGCTGAGCATTCCGCCGATCACCCCGGTGCCGATGGCGCGCTGGCTGGCGGCGCCGGCTCCGCTGGCGAGCACCAGCGGCACCACGCCGAGGATGAAGGCCATGGAGGTCATGATGATCGGGCGGAAGCGCAGGCGCGCGGCCTGGATGGCGGCGTCGCGCAGGCTGTGGCCCTGTTCCCAGAGCTCCTTGGCGAACTCGACGATGAGGATCGCGTTCTTCGCCGCGAGGCCGATAACAGTGATCAGGCCGACCTTGAAGTACACGTCGTTGGGCAACCCGGTGACCGTCACCGCCAATACCGCGCCGAGGGCGCCGATGGGCACGATGAGCATCACCGACAGCGGGATCGCCCAGCTCTCGTAGAGCGCCACCAGCAGCAGGAACACGACGAGGATGGCGAGGGCGAACAGCTGGCTGGCCTGGCCGCTGGCGACCTTCTCCTGATAGGACAGGCCGGTCCACTGGTAGCCGATGCCGGCCGGCAGCTCGGAGGCCAGGCGTTGCATCTCGGCCATGGCTTCGCCGGTACTCACCCCCGGTGCGGCGTCGCCGGCGATACGGATCGACGGGTAACCGTTGTAGCGCGCCAGCTGCACTGGGCCTTCTTCCCAGCGGGTGCTGACGAAGGCGGACAGCGGCACCAGCTCGCCGCTGGTATTGGGCACATAGAGTTTGAGCACGGCTTCCGGGGTCATCCGGTCACCCTGTTCGGCCTGCACCACCACGCGTTGCTGGCGGCCGGCGTTGGCGAAGTCGTTGATCACCGAGGAGCCGAAGGCGGTGGACAGCGCACTGCTGATGGACTCGAAGCTGACGCCCAGGGTGCGTGCCTTCTCGCGGTCGATTTCGACGCGCAGCTGGGGTGCCTCGGCGAGGCCTTCCATCATCGCGTAGAGGATCTTCGGGTTGCCGTTGGCCTGTCCGAGCAACTGGTCGCGGGCCGCCAGCAGTGCCTCGCGGCCGAGGCCGGCGCGGTCCTGCAGGCGCAGCGAGAAGCCACCGGAGTTGCCCAGGCCGTCGATCGGCGGCGGCGTCACGGCCATGATCGCGCCGTCGCTGATACCGGCGAAGCGCTCGTTCACCGCGGCGGTTTCCGCTTCGGCGGACTGCGACTTGTCGCGCACGGACCAGTCCTTCAGGGTCGGGAAGGCCAGCGCGGCGTTCTCGCCCATGCCGGAGAAGCTGAAGCCCATCACCAGGAAGGACGAGGCCACGGCCTCACGCGAAGCGAGGAACTTCTCCAGCTCCTGGCCGGTGACGTCGGCCCGCGCGCGGGTGGCGCCCGGCGGCAGCTGGATGTCGACGATCATGTAGCCCTGGTCTTCCACCGGCACGAAGGATTCCGGCAGGCGCAGGTAGCTGTAGCCGAGCAGGGCGAGGATGCCGGCGTAGATCAGCATGTAGCGCCCGGCGCGTTTCACCAGCGCACTGTTGAGCCGCGTGTAGCGCTCGGTCAGGCGCGTGAAGCCACGGTTGAAGGCGCCGAAGAAGCCGCGCTTCTCGTGATGGCCCGCCGGAATCGGCTTGAGCAGCGTGGCGCACAGCGCCGGGGTGAAGGTCAGGGCGAGGAAGCCGGAGAACAGGATCGACACCGCCAGCGACAGGGAGAACTGCTGGTAGATGACGCCCACCGAGCCGCCCATGAAGGCCAGGGGCAGGAACACCGCCGAGAGCACCAGGGTGATGCCGATGATCGCGCCGGAGACCTGGCCCATCGCCTTGACCGTGGCCTTCGCCGGGGACAGGCCTTCCTCGGCCATGATCCGCTCGACGTTCTCCACCACGACGATGGCGTCGTCCACCAGGATGCCGATGGCCAGCACCATGCCGAACATGGTCATCATGTTCACCGAGAAGCCCAGCAGGTACATCATCGTCAGCGTGCCCAGCAGGCACACCGGCACGACGATGGCCGGGATCAGCGTGTAGCGCACGTTCTGCAGGAACAGGAACATCACCAGGAACACCAGCACCATGGCTTCGAGCAGGGTGTGGATGACCTTCTCGATGGCCACGTCGACGAAGCGCGAGGTGTCGTAGGGCACCGAGTACTCGACGTCGTCGGGGAAGTTCGCCGACAGCTCGGCCAGGCGCTCCTTCACCAGGGCGGCGGTCTGCAGGGCGTTGGCGCCGGGGGAGAGCTGGATGGCGCCGGCCACGGTGGGCTTGCCGTCCAGGCGAGCGGTGAAGTTGTAGCTTTCGCTGCCGACTTCCAGGCGCGCCACGTCGGCCAGCTTTACGCTGGAGCCGTCCGGATTGGCGCGCAGGACGATGCGGCCGAACTCCGCCGGGTCGTCCAGGGTGCCTTTCACGGCGAGGGTGGCGGTCAGCTCCTGCTCGGTGCTGCCGGGGGAAGCGCCGAAGCTGCCGGCCGGTACCTGCACGTTCTGCCCGCGAATGGCGTTGCCCACGTCATCGATGGACAGGCCGTAGCCGACCAGCTTCTGCGGGTCGATCCACACGCGCATGGCGGCTTCGGAGGAGAAGAACTGCAGCTTGCCGACGCCTTGTACGCGACGCAGCTCGTTGTTGATGTTGCGCGCGGCGTAGTCGCCCAGGGCGGTGGTATCGGTGCGCTGCGAGCCTTCCTTGTAATTCAGCGCGTAGATCAGCAGGAAGCCGGCGCTGGTCTGCTCGACCTCCAGCCCCTGCGTGAGCACGGCCTGGGGCATGCGTGCCTCGGCCTTCTTCAGGCGGTTCTGCACGTCCACCTGGGCCAGCTCGGGATTAGTGCCGGGCTGGAAGGTGACCACCACTTCGGCCATGCCGTTGGAGTTGCTGGTGGATTCGAAGTAGAGCAGGCCCTTGGCGCCGTTGAGCTCCTCCTCGATCACGCTGGTGACCGAGTCCACCAGCACCTGCGCCGAGGCGCCGGGGTAGGTGGCGGTGACGGTGATCTGCGGCGGCGCCACGCTGGGGTATTGCGCTACCGGCAGCAGCGGAATCGCCAGCAGGCCGGCCAGGGAAATGAACAGCGCCACCACCCACGCGAAGTTGGGGCGCTTGATGAAGAACAGTGACATGGGGAATTCCTCGGCGCTGCCTTACTGGCGCGACGCCTGCTGTTGCTCAGGGGCGTGACGGGCCTCGACCTTGGCGCCGGGCTGCAGGCCGGTCAGGCCGCCGACTATCACCTGGTCGCCGCTGGCCAGGCCCTGGCTGATCTGCCAGCGCGCGCCCTGCATGGCGCCGGTCTGTACCTGGCGCGTCTCGACACGGTTCTCGGCGCCGATCACCAGCACGTGGGCGGTACCATCGGTGGCGCGCTGCACGGCGCGCTGCGGCACGAGAATGGCCTTGGCGTCGGTACCCTGTGGGGCGGTGACGCGCACGTACATGCCGGGCAGCAGCAGGCCGTCGGCGTTGTCGAACTTGCCGCGCAGCGAAACCTGGCCGGTGCCGCGATCCACCGAGATATCGGTGAACAGCAGTTCGCCCTGGCGCTCGTACTGCGTGCCTTCCACGCGCAGGCTCAGCGCCTGGCTCTGGCCGGCGGGGAGGTTGCCGCTCTTCAGCGCTTCACGCAGGCGCAGGGCGTCGGCCACCGGCTGGGTGAAGTCGGCATAGATCGGGTCGAGTTGCTGGATACGCGCCATCAGCGTGGCGTCACCCTGGCCGACCAGCGCGCCTTCGGTCACCAGCGCACGGCCGATACGCCCGGAGATCGGCGCCTTGACCGAGGCATAGCCCAGGTTCAAGCGTGCGGTTTCCAGGTCGGCCTGGGCCGAGCGCACGGACGCCTGGGCACTGCGCAGGTCGGCGGTGGCGGTGTCGAAGTCCTGCTGGCTGACCGCTTCGATCTTCACCAGCGGCTCGTAGCGCTTCACCCGTGCCTGGGCTTCCTGCTGCGCGGCCTGGGCTCGCGCCAGTTCGCCTTCGGCGCGGGACGCAGCGGCCTTCAGCGGCGCCGGGTCGATCTGGAACAGCAGGTCACCGGCCTTGACGTCGGCGCCTTCCTCGAAGCGCTTCTGCACCACGATGCCCGCCACCCGCGCCCGCACTTCAGCAACGCGCATCGGCTCGATGCGCCCGGGCAATTCCGCCGTCAGGGTGAGGGCTTCGGGCGCGACTGCCACCACATCCACTGGCCTTGCCGTCTCGGCGGCCGCCTGAGGTTCGCCGGATTGTCCGCAACCCGCCAGCGCCAGCGCTGCCACCAACGCACTGATTGTCCCTACTGCACGCAACCTGCCCATGATTCACCCGGGTCTGTCTATCTGGAAGGTGCGTATGATCCTTTTAAACTCAAAATGAGTCAATAATGTCTCATTTGCTTCTGTGGTGTATAAAATGTGTCATGACCTTTCAAAAGAGAGGTCTTTTTCTGCACAATGAGACGATCCGCCACCTGACAAGAGGCCCCGAATGACTCTCTCCGCCCACGATGAACGTCTGCTCAAGGCGCTGGCTGTTGCCATCGTCGACCGCCCCAGGGCGACGCTGAAGGAGCTGGCGGAGTCGGCGGGGGTGAGCAAGGCGACGCTGCATCGCTTCTGCGGCACCCGCGACGGGCTGATGGAAATGCTCGAGGACTATGGGCACGTGGTGATCCGGCAGATTCTCGAAGCTGCCCAGCTGCAGCAGGCCGAACCCCTGGAGGCGCTGCGGCAGTTGATCGCCGAGCACCTCAAGCATCGCGATATGCTCAACTTCCTGCTGTTCCAGTACCGCGCGGAAAACCTCGACATGCAGGCGACGACCGAACGCTGGAGCTACTACACGGAGGCGGTGGACGCCTTCTTCCTGCGCGGTCAGCAGAGTGGCAGGTTCCGTATCGACATCACTGCGGCGGTGTTCACCGAACTCTTCCTCTCCATGCTCTACGGCATGGTCGACGCCGAGCGCTACGGCCGCGCGGCCAGCTCGAGTTCCGCCCAGGTACTGGAGCAACTGTTCCTCAATGGCGCCTTGGTGAAGCCATGAACTGAGGCCGCACCGCGGCCGGAAGAGCGCTGGAGCGGTGGCCGGGCAGGGCGGTTTTCCGTACCATTGCCGGCCCTTCGAAGTCCCCGTTCCGAGTAGATAAATGAAACCCGCCCGCCTGCGTGCCGATGTCCTGGCCGGACTCACCACGTCCTTCGCGCTGGTGCCCGAGTGCATCGCCTTTGCCCTGGTCGCCCACCTCAACCCGCTGATGGGGCTGTACGGCGCCTTCATCCTCTGCACCCTGACCGCGCTGTTCGGCGGCCGTCCCGGCATGGTCTCCGGCGCTGCGGGCTCGATGGCGGTGGTAATCGTTGCGCTGGTGGTGCAGCACGGCGTGCAGTACCTGCTGGCCACGGTGCTGCTGGGCGGGGTGATCATGATCCTGTTCGGAGCGCTGCGCCTGGGCAAGCTGGTGCGCATGGTGCCGCACCCGGTCATGCTCGGCTTCGTCAACGGCCTGGCCATCGTCATCGCCCTGGCGCAACTGGAGCATTTCAAGGACGGCGAGCATTGGCTGAGCGGTAATCCGCTCTACGTGATGCTGGGCCTGGTGGCGCTGACCATGGCGGTGGTCTATCTGCTGCCGAAGCTGACCCGCGCGGTGCCGCCGGCGCTGGTGGCGATCCTCGGCGTGGGCCTGCTGGTCTACCTGCTTGGCCTGCCGACGCGCACCCTGGGCGACATGGCGCACATCGCCGGCGGCCTGCCGACGTTCGCGCTGCCGGACATCCCCTGGAACCTGGAAAACCTCCGGATCATCGCGCCCTATGCCTTCCTGATGGCCATGGTCGGCATCCTGGAAACGCTGCTGACCCTCAACCTCACCGACGAGATCACCGAGAGCCGCGGCTTCCCGGACCGCGAGTGTGTGGCGCTCGGCGGTGCCAATATCGTTTCCGGGTTGTTCGGCGGCATGGGCGGCTGCGCCATGATCGGCCAGACGGTGATCAACCTCAGCTCCGGTGGCCGTGGCCGGCTCTCCGGCGTGGTTGCCGGGGGGATGATCCTGCTCTTCGTGCTGTTCCTCTCGCCGCTGATCGAGCGGATTCCGCTGGCGGCGCTGGTGGGCGTGATGTTCGTGGTGTCCCAGCAGACCTTCGCCTGGGCCTCGCTGCGGGTGGTGAACAAGGTGCCGCTGAGCGATGTGCTGGTGATCATCGCGGTGACCGCGATCACCGTGGCAACGGACCTCGCCATGGCGGTGTTCTGCGGCATCATCCTGGCGGCGCTGGACTTCGCCTGGAAGCATGCCCGCGAGCTGTACGCGGATATCCATGACGAATCGGATGGCAGCAAGCTGTACCGCGTCCACGGCACGCTGTTCTTTGCCTCCACCACGCCCTTCCTCAACCAGTTCGACCCGGCGGGCGACCCGCAGCAGGTCACCCTGGACTGCGCGCACCTGAGCTTCGTCGACTACTCGGCCATTGCGGCGCTGATGACCCTGCGCGAGCGCTACGCCAAGGCCGGCAAGCAATTGCGCGTGGTGCACCTGTCCGAGCGCTGCAAGCAACTGCTCAAGCGGGCGGGTCTGCAGGCCGCCTGAGTGCAGGGGGAACAGGCCCTTCGCTGTGCATGTGCTGTGGGGGCATTGCCGTGGAAGGCAGCTTCGCGCTGAATCGGTGATCCAGGAGGTGTAGGACCGCGCTCGCTGCTGCAAGGAGCGTCAGGCGGATCCGCCGCTGAGCTTTTCCCAGACGTATTCGAGCGTGTCGGCATCCAGCATGAGCTGGCGGGCGGCGCACCGGATGCGTCTTGCCTGCTCGTTGCTGACGCTGCAGCTGCTCAATTCGCGGAGCAACTCGGCGGCGACTTCATTGTTGAAGGCGGTGGTGCGTACGGCGCGCAGCACGTCGCAGTTCAGGTTTCGCATGGGGGCTCCGATAGGTGGTGGGTCAGCGTCGGGGAGCGCTTCACCCGCAGGGGGCTCGGTTCAGCGTTTCACCTCGATGACGAGGATGCCTTCGGAGCTGCGGACTTCGCCATCGAAGGATTTCGGACCTGTGGCGACTGCTGCGGGGGCTGATCAGCTGCTGCACATGAATGTGGCAAGCAGGCGAGCCGCCAGGTACAGGCCGAGCCCGAAGATCAGGTGAGTCAGCAAACTGTGCAGGCGGGCTTTGGCAGGATTGGAACTGTTAGCCGCGGCGATACCCAGGCCGAGTGCCGGCTGCATCAGCAGGAATGGCATGAGCACCGTCACCAGACCGAACAGCAGGGCGGGCATCAACATAGGTTCACAAATCCAGGGGGTGTCGAGGATGACGAGGGCCAGTGCGAAAAGGATACCGGTCAGGTAGTGGGTGATCCATCCCAGCGCCCGCTCGCCGCGCACGGGGGCCGCCCTGCCGATGGCGGCGTGGCGGAACTGCCCGCGCGGCATATGGCCGACCCAGCGGCCGACCAGCGCATAGTCCAGCGACGGTATGCCCAGCAGGCGCTTGCGCAGGATGCTCCAGCCGTCCATCAGCAGGGTGGCGCCGATGCCGATGGCGGCGATGTGCAGCAGGGTAAAGAGGGAGTAAGGCATGCGGGGCTCCTTGAGCGAGTCGATGGAGCCCAGCATCCCGGTTCAAGTGGACTTGAGGTCAAGGGCCGGCGGTGGGGCGATTGCCCAGCGAAGATCCGATCACGTAGAACACCCCGCCGCCAATGATGAAGGCGCCGAGCATGACGAACACCCAGTGCGGGGCGAACAGTGCCAGGAACCAGCCCACCAGGATCGGCCCGAAGGCGCCGCCGAGGTTGGCCAGGTTCTGCGTACCGTAGTAGATGCCGCGCAGGTGCGGCGGGGCGATGCGGTCGATGAACATGTACTCGGCGGGGATCACGATGATTTCGCCCAGGGTGAACACCACCATCGCCAGCCCCCAGTGCCAGAGGCTGTGGGAAAGACCAAAGCCGATGATGCCGAGCACGAACAATCCCAGGCCGACGATCAGCCAGCGCTGCAGGTGCTCGTTGCCGATGCGCTTGCCCAGCAGGTACTGCAGGGCGATCACCGTCACCGCGTTCACCCCGAGCAGGGTCTGGATCACCTGGTAGGCGTATTCCGCCGTTCCGGTGGCCACCAGGTACTGGGACAGGTAGGCGGAGAACTGGCCGAACACCACGGCGGTGAGCACGCCGCCGATGGTGAAGGACATCAGCCGCTGGTCCTTCGCCAGCACCCCCATCACGGCAATGAAGGACGGCGGCGCCGTCCCTTGCGCCGGGCGCATGCTGCGGTCGCCGTAGCGCAGGAAGGCCAGCAGGAAAAGGCCGCCCAGGGCTGCGGAGACGACGAAGGGAACATTCGTGTGCCACTGCGCCAGTGCCGCGCCGATGAAGGGGCCTATGGCATAGGCGAGGTTGATCAGCGTGTAGCGGACGGAGAAGGCGCGGCCTTGTTCTCCGGCTGGCAGCAGGCGGCCGAAGAGGGTCTTCACCACCACGTCGGTGACCGAGTAGGCGAAGTTGAAGCCCAGCAGGAACAGGAAGAACAGCCACAGCTGGCTGGTCAGCAGCATGCCGGCGAAGGCGGCGACGAAACAGCTGCCGAAGCCGAGGATCAGGCGAAAGCCGGGCATCCGGTCGATCAGGAAGCCGCCATAGAGGCTGAGCAGCGAGCCGCCGAATAATGCGCCACCCATGATCAGGCCGATGCGGCTGACCGGCAGGCCGAACTGGGTGGAGAGATAGATGACCAGGTAGGGTAGGGTGATGGCCCGGCCCATGGTCAGCAGGAAGGTGCCGCCGAGCAGCAGGTTGACCTGTAGCGGGTAACGCTTGAGGGCGACGAGCATTCCATGCCTCGGCTGTCGATAGGGGCGGGTGGGCTCCCGATCCTATCAGCACCAGCTTGGTGCATGGCAAGCGCCGGCGGCTCTGGCGAGCCCCCGGCGTGCCCGCTGGGTCAGCTGCTGCCCTTCTGCCTGGCGCGCAGTGCCTTGACTGTCTCGCCACCCACGCCCCAGCTGTCGGTGGGGATTTCCTGGATCACCACGAAGGTGCTCGCGGCCGGCTTGCGCAGCACGCGTTCCAGCAGTTCGGTGACGCCTTCGATGAGTTGGCGACGTTCATCGGCGGTCACGCCTTCGTCGGTTACCTGGATATTCACATAGGGCATGTCGGTTCTCCGTTGTTGTTCGCGACGGGGCTGCTTACCAGACCCCAGTGGTGGAGCCGCCATCGACGTTGAGCACGGCGCCGCTGACGAAGGTCGAGTCGGTGAGGTAGAGCACCGCTTCGACGATATCCTGCGGATTGCCGATCTGGCCACTGGGCGACAGGCTGCGCAGGAAGGCGTGGGTGCCTTCATCGCTGGCGTGCAGCGGCGTCTCGATGATCCCCGGCGCCACGGCGTTGACCTGCACCCGGGACGCCGCCAGCTCAAGAGCCAGGCCGCGCACCGCGCTGTTCAGGCCACCCTTGATCAATACCGGCAGCAAGGCCGGGACCTTCACGTTGGGCTGCATGGCGATGGACGCGGTGATGGTGACGATGTGCCCGGAACCATTGGCCGACATATGCCGGGCGGCCGCCTGGGAAGGGTAGAAGAAGCCCATCAGGTTGGTGCCGACGATGGCGTTGACCTCTTCCTCAGTGTAATCAATGACGGGTTTGGGGATGAAGATGCCGGCGTTGTTGATCAGGATGTCCACCCGGCCGAAGGCTTCGATAGCCTGGGCGAACAGGCGGCTGGCGGTTTCCGGCCGGGCGATGTCGCCGGCCACAGCGAGGAAGTTGTGCGGGTTGCCCAGCTTCGCCGCGGCTTCCTCCAGGCGCGCCTGGGTGCGGGCGTTTCCGATCACGTTGTAGCCGCGTTCCAGGTAGGCGCGGGCGATAGCGAAGCCGAGGCCGCTGGAGGCGCCGGTGACGATGACGGTCTTGCTCATGGGGGGATCTCCGAGAATGGGGCGGGGCGGAGTGCCCGCGTCTTGGAGGCCAATCTAGGCGGCATTCGCTGCTTGAAAAATGAGGCCCATGGCATTTGAATTGATACTTCATGTAATCAATTGGGCAGGCCATGACTCGCCACTTCGACGATCTGCAACTGGGCAGCATCGAGCTGTTCTGCCTTGCCGCGGAAAGCGGCAGCTTCACTGCCGCCGCCAACGAGGCGGGAATCACCCCGGCGGCGGTCAGCCGCTCGGTGGCGCGACTGGAGGAACGCCTGGGCGCGCGGCTGTTCGTGCGTACCACGCGGCAGATGCGCCTGACCGATGACGGCCGCAACTACTTCGAGCAATGCCGCCAGGCGCTGACCCAACTGGTGGACGCCGAGCGCGCTGTCAGCGGTGGCCAGAGCGTCGTGTCCGGGCGTCTGCGCATCAGCGTGCCCACGCCCTATGCGCACTACCGGCTGTTTCCGTTGCTGCCCGAGTTCCGCCGACGCTTCCCACAGGTGCAGGTGGATGTGCATGTCAGCAACCGCAACATCGACTTCGCCAACGAGGGCTATGACCTGGCCATCCGTGGTCGCGACCCGGCGGATTCCACCCTGGTGGCGCGGCGCCTGGAGGACGCGGAGAACGTGATCGTCGCCACGCCCGAGTACCTGGCGCACGCCGGTACGCCGCAGACACCGGAGGAACTGGTTCATCACGAGTGCATCCAGTTCGAGTTGCCCAGTACCGGGCGGCGCGTGCCCTGGTCGTTCCGGGTCGACGGCAAGCCGGTCGAGATCGAGACGTCCGGCAGTCTCACGGTGCTGGAGGATTACCTGGCTACCGCCAGCCTGGCCAAGTGCGGGGGAGGGCTGATGCAGGCCTACCGCTTCACCGTGGAGGAGGAGTTGAAGCGGGGCGAGCTGGTGGAAGTGCTGAAGGACTACGGCCGGACCACACGGCCATTCCTGCTGATCTACCCCCACGCGCGCCATGTCCCGTCGCGGGTGCGTGCATTCATCGAGTTCATGCTGGAAACGCGCCGCCGGTGAGCGCTGGAGAAACGGACGATGTGGCCGCGCCAGCGGTTGTAATAGTCGTTTGTGCGACGCATTCGCATTTACAAGCAATTTACATCTGCATACACTTTGGCTCCCCGCTGGCGCTCCACCACGCTGGCATTTGCCAACCCGAGTCATTGCGCCTTCAGAGCGCAAACCTCGCACCGAAGGATCCTTTAGCAGATGAAAGACGTAGCGTCGGGAGCGCTCCTGCTCGGTCTCTCCACCTTTGCTCTCTCCGCGGTCGCCGCCCCCGTGGTCATCGACCTGCCCAAGCAGCCCCTGGCCGCTGCCCTGGAGCAACTGCAGTCCGCAAGCGGAATGCGGATTTCCTATGATCGTGCCCAGGTCGCCAAGGTTGGCGCGCCGGCACTCAAGGGCAACATGGAGGCGGGCGAGGCGCTCGACCGTCTGCTCGCGGACAGCGGCCTGCAAGGCACGGTCGACGGCAACAGCGCCCAGGTCAGCGGCACCGTGCGCAGCAAGGCAGCGGGCAACGACAGCGTTGACCTGGGCGCGACCGAAATCGTCGGCGCCGCCAGTGTGGCGCCCGGCACCACCGAAGGTACCGGCTCCTACACCACCGGTGTGATGCAGACTTCCACCAAGCTGAACATGACCGTCCGCGAGACGCCGCAGTCGGTCAGCGTGGTCACCCGCCAGCAGATGGAAGACCAGAACATGCAGGACCTCGACGACGCGATCCGCGGCGTCACCGGGATGACCGTGCAGCAGTACGGCCCGGCGCGGGTGAGCTACGCCGCACGCGGTTTCGACGTCGACAACATCATGTACGACGGCCTGGCCACCAGCATTTCCACCTACACACAGGACGTGATTTCCGCGGCGGACCTTGCGATGTTCGACCGTGTCGAAGTGGTGCGCGGCGCCACCGGCCTGATGCAGGGCGCCGGCAACCCGGCCGCTGCCGTCAACATGGTGCGCAAGCGCCCGACCCGGGACTTCCACATGAGCCTGGAAGGCAGCGCCGGAACCTGGGACCGCTACCGCAGTCAGGTCGACGTCTCCGGCCCGCTGAACAGCGAAGGCACCCTGCGCGGCCGCGCGGTGGCCGCCTACGAGACCCGCGACAGCTTCCAGGACGTGGTCAGCGGCGAGCACGGCGTGCTCTACGGCATCACCGAAGCCGACCTGAACCCGGATACCACCCTCACCCTGGGCGCTTCCTACCAGAACGACAACAAGAACGACAACTGGGTGGGCCTGCCGGCGCCGCTCGGCGGCCGCCACCTGGATCTCAAGCGCTCCGATTACTACGGCGCCGACTGGTCCTACTGGGATACCACTACGACCCACCTGTTCGGCGACGTGGTGCACCGCTTCGACAACGGCTGGCAGATGAAGGTCGCCGCCGACAAGTTGTGGGCGCGCATCGACATGCTCGGCCTGTACAACAGCTGCTACTACACCGAAGGCTGCCCGACCATGACCATGGGGCCGGGAAAATACGCCTACACCGACGACCACCAGAGCTACGACGCCTTCGCCAACGGCCCGTTCCAGGCCTTTGGCCGCGAGCACGAACTGGTGTTCGGCGGCAGCTACCGCGAAGAACGCTTCGACGGCCACGGCGGCTGGGGTGACCTGACCTACAACGATGGCTCGCCAGTGACCCCGTTCGACCCGACGAAGTGGGACCCGGGCTCGGTGCAGAAGCCGAACATCGACATGAGCCTCTGGAACATGAAGCTCGACCAGGAGCAGAAGGGTGCCTATGTCACCACCCGCCTGAACGTCGCCGACCCGCTGAAGATCATCCTCGGCGGGCGCCTGGACTGGTACGAGGCGGACCCGCACAACGACACCGGCACCCAGAAGGTCACCCGCAACGTCACCCGCTACGCCGGCGTGGTCTACGACCTGAACGACGTGTACTCGGTCTATGCCAGCTACACCGACATCTTCAAGCCGCAGAGCAACTTCGACGCCAGCGGCAGCCTGCTCGACCCGATCACCGGCAAGAACTACGAGATCGGCCTGAAGGGCGAGCACTTCGGCGGTGCGCTGAATACCCAGCTCGCGATCTTCCAGATCGACCAGGAAAACCGCGCCACCGACGACACCAGCGGCCCCTCGCCGTGCCCCAGTTCGCCAACCTCGATCTACTGCTCGCGCGCCTCGGGCAAGGTGCGCAGCCAGGGCGTGGACATGGAAGTGAGCGGTGCCATCACCGAGAACTGGCAGGCCATGGCCGGCTACACCTACGTCGACGCCAAGTACAAGCACGACAGCAACGAGGACAATGTCGGCAAACAGTTCGACCCGAGCAAGCCGCGCCACCTGTTCAAGCTCGCCACCAGCTACACCCTGCCGGGCGAACTGCACCAATGGCGCGTCGGCGGCAACCTGGTGACCCAGAGCCAGACCGAGGACACCACCACCGGCTTCCAGCAGGGCGGCTACACGGTGACCAACGCCATGCTTGGCTACAAGGTCAACGAGAACATCGACACCCGGGTCAACTTCAACAACATCTTCGACAAGTACTATTACAGCGGGATCAGCTTCGGCAACCTGAACTACGGCGAGCCGCGCAACCTGATGTTCACGGTGAAGTACTCGATGTGATCCGCCTGGCCTGAACGGAAAAGCCCCGCATTGCGGGGCTTTTTCTTGCTTTCGGCTTACAGGCCTTCGGTGCCTTTGCAGGATGGCGTGGAGCGAAGCGATACCCATCGATTGGCCGGCAACTCCGTTGTTCGCTCCACCCATCCTACGATTGCCTTTCCGGCAGCTCCGTAGGGCGCATAACGCGCCAGCGTTATCCGCCCTACCTATCTGCAGGGGTCAGGCGCGGCCTTCGGCTTTTTCGAACAGATCGAGCAGGTCGCGCAGCGTGCTCTCCAGATACTCGCCCGCGCGGTAGGCCGGCTTGAGTGCATCGCCACCGGCCACCACTTCCAGCGGCCGTTCGATGAAGCGCCCCACTGGCTGGAAACTGCTATCCAGCACCAGAACGACGGGAATCAGGATACGGTCCAGCGCCATGCGCTCGCGCAGATCGTCCTCGGCGCGGCCCTTGGTGATCACGGCCAGTTCCACGCGCGGTTGCAGGCGCTGCAGATGGTCCATCACGGTGACGTTGATCTGGCAGTCCGGGCACCACATCTCGCCGGCGATCAGCAGGCGGTAGTGGCCCTCTATGGCCTGGATGCGGCGCAGGGTTTCGGCGCTGATCGAACCGGGCTCGGCCAGCTGCTGCTGGACCTTGCGGACGCCAGCGATCTCGTCGGGCAGGCCGTGGGCGACGAAGGCGTCGAAGCCCTCGCCGATGGCGAACAGTTCCTCATAGGAGGCCATGGGGATTTCCTTGAAACGGGTGATGGGCTCATCCCAGCAGAAATCCCCGTGGCCGGCAATCCGTCCGTCAGGCTTTCGCGGCCTGCGCCTTGGCTGCCGCCAGGTAGGGTGCCAGGCGCCGGCCCATTTCCTCGCCCAGGGCCTGCAGGCCGCTGAGCGGGCGGACCATTACCTCGAACTCGACGATCTTGCCGGCTTCGTCGAAGCGGATCATGTCGATGCCCTTGAGCTCCTTGCCGCTGACGGTGGCGCTGAATTCCAGCACGACGTTCAGGCCGTCGCCGGTGGCGAGTTCGCGGTGGTAGGTGAAGTCCTCGAACACCTGCAGCACGGTGTTGAGGATGGTCGAGACCACCGGGGCGCCGGGGTAGGGCGTGTGCGCCATGGGCGAGCGGAACACCGCGTTGGGCGCCAGCAGTTGCGGCAGGTTGGACAGGTTCTTGGCAGCCACCATCTGGTGCCAGCTGGCCAGGGAAGCGGCGGCCTGGGGATGCAGGTTCAGTGCGGTCACGGGAATACCTCCTGAGGGTTCTTGTTGTTCACTCAGGACGATACGGCCGGGTTGGCGAGTCGCTCAATGATCGGAAATGACAGAAGACTGATCCTGGCGTACAGCCCATCAGTGCGTGGCCGGGTTGATCAGGTAGCTCATCAACTGCGGATCGTCTCCTGGCTCGACGTTCTGCACCGGGCGCGGCAGGTCGGCGAACACGGCCTGCCAGAAAGCTGCCGCGACCTCGTCCTGTGCGTAGAAACGCACCAGCCAGGGCCCCGGATTGCCCAGCAGCACCTGGTTGGCCAGCGCGCGGCCGATACCGAGGCGGCGGTACTTCTTCAGGACGAACAGGTCCGATAGCTCCAGCGCATCGATGCCCGGCAGCTCGCTGCCTTCCACCAGCAGGAAGCCGGCGATGAAGCCGTCGGCGAGGATCAGGTTGGCGCTCCACTCCGGCTCGATCCAGTAGCGCGCCAGGTGCTCTTCGTGGATGTAGAAGCGGCCGTCGACCTCCACGTCCTCGTCTTCCCAGTCCGATGACTCGTAGGCGTAGTACTGGTAGAGATTGCGGATCAGGTCCTGGTGCTCGGGGCCGGCCTGCACCAGCTGGATGGAAAGATCGTTCATGGTCGGGAGGCTCGCGGCGAGTCGGAGGAGGGCGCGTGGCCGCCATTGTCGCCCATTCCCATCGCAATGCCAGTGGCCGAGGGGTTTGAAGCTTGCAGTGGCGCGATGCGATGATGCTGTCGCATTTCCCTTCGAGATTCCGCAGTGAGAACCGACAGCCGCCTCTCGCGCATGCTCCACGTGCTGCTGCACATGGCCCGTGACGACCAGCCCGTGACCTCCGAGCACATCGCCCGGATGCTCGGCACCAACCCGGCCGTGGTGCGGCGGACCATGGGCGGCCTGCGCGAGGCCGGCTACGTGCGCTCGGAGAAGGGCCACGGCGGCGGCTGGACGCTGGACTGCGACCTGGCCCGGGTCACGCTGCTGGACATCTACCGCGCGGTGGGCAGCGAGCGCCTGTTCGCCATGGGCTTCGACAACGTCCACCCGGACTGCCTGGTGGAAAAGGTGGTCAACGCCGCGCTGCAGGACGCCATGGAACAGGCCACGGCGATCCTCCTGGAGCGCCTGGGCGCCGTGTCGCTGGCCGATCTCGCGGAGCGTTTCAGCACGCTTTACCCGCAGGACCGCTGACCCTCCCTCGATGAACATCGCTCGATAGCGAGCGTTGACCTTGTGTGTTCAGTCAAGATACTTTAAAAGTAACGAAAGAATCCGAACCACCAGGAACCCTCCCATGATCGACCTTCTGAACTCGCCGCTGGCCGGCGCGCTGTGGACCTGCCTGGCGCTGGCCATCGCCGCATCCGCCCTGTCCATGACCGTCACCCAGACCGAGCTCTTCGCACCCCTGCGCGCGCTGGCCTGGAAGATTCACCCGCAGGTCGGCCACCTGTTCCAGTGCTTCTACTGCTTCAGCCATTGGGTGGTGATCGCCGGCACCCTGGTCTACCGTCCGGTAGTGATCGCCAGCGGCTGGGCGGCGGTCGACTGGCTGGTGGCGACCTTCTTCACCGTCGCCTTGACCGCTCTGTTCTGCGGCCTGCTGTTCAAGGTGTTCCTCACCGCCATGGCCAAGGCCGTCCGCGAGCGGGAACTGAAAAAGCTGTTCGCCTCCGAATGACGTCGAAAGGACTCGCCGTGAACCACTCCGAACTGATGGCCCCGTTCCACGATCCTGATGCCGCCGCGCGCTATGCGGAAAATCCGCCACGTTTCGTCCCCGGCCTGTTTGACCTGCACCGCATGGCCGCCATCCTGCTGGCCGAGAATGCGCCGCCCGACGGCCACCTGCTGGTGCTCGGCGCGGGCGGCGGCATGGAGCTGCGGGCCTTCGCCGAGGCCCGGCCGTCCTGGCGCTTCACTGGCGTCGACCCTTCCGCCGAGATGCTTGCGGTGGCCGCCCAGATGCTGGGGCCGGATGCTCGCCGGGCCGACCTGCTGCAGGGCTATATCGAGGACGCACCGCCAGGCCCGTTCGACGGTGGCGCCTGCCTGCTGACGCTGCACTTTCTGCCCGAGGCGGAGCGCCTGCGCACGCTGCGCGAGATCCACTCCCGGCTCAAGCTCGGCTCTGCCTTCGTCATGGCGCATCTGTGCGTACCGCAAGGCGCTGGCGAGCGGGCGCGCTGGCTGTCGCGCTATGCCGATTTCGCCGTCAGCTCGGGGATGGAACCGGCCAACGCCCAGCAGGCTCGCAGCGCCGTGGATGCGCACCTGAACATCCTCACTCCCGAGCAGGACGAAGCGCTGCTCTGGGAAGCCGGCTTCAGCCGCATCGAGGCCTTCTACGTCGGTTTCGCCTTCCGCGGCTGGGTCGCGCTCGCCTGAGCGCCCTTGCAAGAGCTGTGTCTGCTAGATTGGCGTCCCGTTTCGCCGGACGCCAGTCGATGCAGATTCCTTCCTCCCACGTCATCCACCAGACCGGGCACTGGCTGCTCAACCACCATCTGGCGTCCGCCCTGCCGGGTTACCTGATGCTTGGTTCGAAGCAGCCGGTGGGCTCCCTGGTCGACCTGCCGGAAGCCGCGCTGGCTGAAATGGGCGGACTGATGGCGAAGGTCCAGCGCATCCTCGAACAGACGCTGCAACCCAAATGGCTGTACATCGGCCGCTTCGGTCACTCGCCAGGCTTCCCGATCCACTTCCATTTCATCCCGGTGTACGCCTGGGTGGAGGAACTGTTCTGGGCCGATGAGCGCTATCGCACGCTGAGCCGGTTCGCCCATATCGAGGATGCCGCCACCCAGACCGACGGCGCCGAGCTGACCCTTTTCGTCTGGCGCGAGTTCGGCGAGGCGCCCGTCCCCCCAGCGCTGCAGGGGCCGTCGATCGGGCAGGTGATCGAGTTGCTACGCGGTCGCTTCACCCAGGCCCAGTGATGCGAGCAGCCAGTCATGGAACAGCTGCGCGGCCGGCGACAGTTCTCGATGGCGTAGCGACACCAGGTATTCGCCGCGCTCGGTGACCATGGCCAGGTCGGTCACCCGTTGCATCTCGCCGCTGGCCACCGCTTCGTCGGCCATGAAGCCCCAGGCCAGGCCGATGCCCATGCCCTGCTGCACGGCGCGGTAGGCGAGGGTGAGCTGGTTGAACACCGGGTCGTTTTCCGCCGGCTGGTAATCCTTGCCGAAGTGGCCGAACCAGTCGTGCCAGTCCAGGCAGCTCCAGGCCGAGGTATCCAGTTGCACCAGCGGTGCGGCGGCGAGCTGGTCGAGGCTGGTGATGCGCGAAGCGTCGAAGTCCGGGCGGGCGACGGGATAGACCACTTCCGGCAGCACGAAGCGGCTGTCCAGCGTGGTCCAGTCGCCTGCGCCGTAGAGGATGCCCAGGTCGAAATCCACCAGGCTGGCTTCGTCCATCTCGTTGATCGCGTGCACATGCACGGCAATGCCGGGATGCGCCTTGTTGAACTCGATCAGCCTGGGGAACAGCCAGAACTGCGCCATCGCGTGGGTCGCCAGTACCGACACGGCGTTGCTCTGATGCACGTTGCGGATGCGCCTCACGCTGTGCTGCAAGCGCTCCAGCAGCATGTCCACGGTGCTCAGCAGCTCCGCGCCGGCAGCGGTGAGGGTGACGCCACGCGGTTTGCGCTCGAACAGCGGCACCTTGAGGCTGCTTTCCAGCGCCCGCATCTGCTTGCTCACTGCGCTCTGCGTGAGGAACAGCTCGGTGGCGGCCTGGGTGAAGCTGCCGCAGCGGCCAACGGCCTCGAAGGTGATGAGGGTTTCCAGCGGCGGCAGGGTGCGCAGATATCGGCTGATGACGGGGCTCCAGTAAAAACGTCAGGCATTCCTCCGGGGAATGTCTCGGTGCGGATTTATCCTTGGTCAGAAGCTAGCACAGCCGCTACCGTGGCGGCACTTTCTAGGCATTCATTGCAGTATCGAGGTCGTTGGAGATGAAACGCGGGGTGGTCTACGCAGGCATGGCAGGCGCAATCTGGGGCGGCGTGATCCTGGCGCCGTCGCTGGTGCCGGAATTCAACCCGCTGCTGATCAGCTCCGTGCGTTTCGCGCTGTATGGTGCCATCTCGTTGCTGATCGCCTTGCCGGTGGCCCTCGGCCTGTTGCGCCGGGTCAGCCGCGAAGACCTTTCGATGCTGGTGCGCCTGTCCCTGGCCGGCAACCTGCTGTACTTCGCGTTGCTCTCGGCGGCGGTGCAGTTCGCCGGAGTGGCGGCGGCCTCGCTGATCAACGGCATCATGCCGCTGGCGATCGCCTACCAGAGCCGTTCGGAACATGATTCGCTGCCGCTGTCGCGGATGAAGCTGCCGCTGGCGCTGGTGGCGCTGGGCATCCTCTGCATCAACCTCGACCCCTCGGCCCTGATGGCGTCCGGCAGTACCTCGGGCGAGCGCATTCTCGGCATTGTCTGCGGCTTCTGCGGCGTAGCCTGCTGGTCCTGGTATGCCAGCGCCAACGCGCGTTACCTGAAGGCCAGCCATTTCAACAGTCATGAATGGTCGACGCTGATCGGCGTGGTGACGGGCGTGATGGCCGTGATACTGGCGGGCGTTGGCGTGCTGATTGCGCCGCAGGCAGTGCCCAGTGGCATTTCCACGGAGCGCTGGATGGCGTTCCTCTGGGTGTCGCTGTTCCTCGCCGTGTTTGGTTCCTGGGTCGCCAATGGCCTGTGGAACGCGGCGACGCGCCGCTTGCCGATGAGCCTGGGCGGGCAGTTGATCGTCTTCGAGACGTTGTTCGCCTGCGCCTATGCTTACATTAACGAGCAGCGCTTGCCCGGTCCGGTGGAAGCGCTGGCAATTGTTCTGCTCACCGTTGGCGTGCTCTGGGCCATCGGCCTGCACCGCGCGCCGGCGCAGGTTCCGGCTCGCGCCGTGGAGTCCTGAGTCAGGCTCTCGGCGCGCCTTCCAGGCGCGGGCTCCAGTCTTCCACCGCGCCGTTCTCCAGGCGCCGTGACAAGGTTCGGCGCCAGTTCGGCGGCAGCGGCAGTTCCAGGCATTCGCGCAGGATATCGGCATCCACGCGCTTGTCGAACAGCACGGCGGAGAGCCGTTGCAGCGACCAGTCGGGATACGGACGCTCGACCACTTCCAGCGTCGCACCGGCGGCCACGGTGCCTTCCTCCAGCACCCGGTAGTACCAGCCGGTACGTCCCGACTCCTGCACCCGCAGGGCCATTTGCATCACGTCGAAGCGGTCGTTGAGCTTCCAGCAGGGCATGCGCCCCTGCGACACCTCCAGTAACGCCGTGCCGGCGCGTATGCGGTCGCCCAGGCAGAGATCGCGTTCGGTCCAGCCGGTGCTGCTGAAGTTCTCGCCGAATGCGCCGGGCTGGCTCAGCAGCGGGTGTTCGCCCAGTTCGGCGGACCAGTCGGCGTAGTGCTCGCGGGGGTAGTGGTGAATGGCCTTTTCCACCCCGCCGTGCACGCGCAGATCACCTTGCTCGTCGCTTTCCAGGCCCAGCCTGGTCACCCTCAGTGCCGCCTGGCGCGGCAGCTTGGCAATGGCGCTGCGCGAGCCAGGCCGGGTGAAAGGCACGGCGCGGCCAGTGAGCAGGGCATCGAGGCGAATGGAGGGCAGGTTCATCGCGGAACACTCCTGGTGAAGCGGGTAAATATGGTGTCGATCAAAAACTACATGGACAAAATCTGCCAGATCGGTAGGCTCTGTCAAGGTTTTGATTCGATACCAAGATTCATTCCAGTCCGATTCTTCGTCGAGAGATTTCCATGCAGAAGTACCGTCTGATCATTCAGCGCCATGGCCGGTTGCTCGGCCATTTCGATTCCGACCTGCCGTGGGCGAAGGAGGCCGTGAGCAGCATTGCCTGTTGTCTGGGCGAGCTGGGTTATGGCCTGGAACTGCTGGTGGCCGACAGCGAGCGTCGCCTGTTGGAGAGTTCTCCAGAGGGCATCAAGGTGCTGAGCAGCGAGCCGCTGTATCGACCCCTGGCGTTGGACAAGCTGTAGGCCAAGAGCCCGGCAGAGCTGGCCCGTCAGCCCAGCTTCTGCGCCAGTTCGCCGATGAACTGCCGCAGCCACTGGTGGTGCGGCTTGTTGTGCCGGGCAATGTCCCAGACCATGAAGCAGCGGAAGGACGGCACCGGGAAGGGCACCGGGCTCACACTCAGGTCGGCCATCGCGGCGTAGCTTTCGGCAGCGAAGCTGGGGATGGTGGCGATCACGTCGCTGCTCATCAGCGTCGTCAGCGCGCCACTGAAGTGCGTGAAGGAGGCGGTGACGCGCCGTGCGTAGCCTGCCGCTTCGAACATGTCGTCGATGAAGCCGCGCCGGCCGTCGTAGGAGACCCGCACGTGATTCGCGGCGAAGTATTCCTCCAGGGCAATCGGCTCGACCGCCGCACGGTCACGGGAGCGGAACAGGCACGAGTAGGACGACGAAAACAACACCTGCGACGAGTAACTGGTGTTGAAGTCCTTGGGCTCGCTGCAGATCACCAGGTCCATGTCCGGGTCCTGCAGGGACTGCTTCCACAGCGAGCTGTTGCTTTGGTGGAAGGCGAAGCTCACACCCAGGCCTTCCGCGGCTGCGGCATTGACGATGCGCGGGGCGAGGTAGGCCTCGATGTCGTCGGACAGGCCGATATTGAACACGTAGCTGGAATCGCGCGGCGAGAAATCCGGCTCGGCGCCCAGCACCCCGGAAATAGACGTCAACGCCTCGGCGATCTTCGGTGCCAGCTCCATCGCCTTGCGCGTGGGCTGCATGCCGGAAGCCGTGCGGATGAACAGCTCATCGCCGAAATGCTCGCGCAGCCGGCGCAGGGCCGAGCTCACCGCGCCCTGGGTTACGTGCAGCATGGCCGAGGCGCGGGTGGCGCTGCGCTCGGTCATCAGGCAGTGGAAGGTGAGCAGCAGGTTCAGGTCGATCCGCGCGATATTACGTACGTTAATCCGGCTCATATTTCCTAATCGTTTGCCCTGCGGTCGTGGGGCTTCCTAGTCTGGCGTCCACACAAACATAACAAGGGATGGAGAGTCCTGTGGACGCGATTTCGCAAAGCGTGGGTGCTAGCAGTATCCATACCAGCAAAGGGCAGTCGGATATCCGCAAGCGGGCCATGGCGGTCGGCATCGGCAACTTCATGGAGTGGTTCGACTTCGCCATCTACGGCTACTTCGCCGCCGTGATCGGTATGCTGTTCTTCCCCTCCAGCGCGCCGGGCGTGTCGCTGCTGTCATCGCTGGCAGTGTTCGCCGTCGGCTTTCTTTCACGGCCCTTCGGCGCGCTGATCCTCGGCCCTGTCGGCGACCGCTTCGGCCGCCGCGCGGTGCTGATCATCACCGTCTTCGGCATGGGCGTGTGCACCACCATCATCGGCCTGTTGCCCTCCTATGAGGCAATCGGCATCGCCGCGCCGATCCTGCTGATCGTCATGCGCTTCATCCAGGGCATGATGGTCGGCGGCGAGTGGTCCAGCGCCGGCATCTATATCGTCGAGAGCGCACCGTCGAACCGCCGCGCCACTGCCGCCAGCGTGATCACCGGCACGGCGGGGCTGGCCTTCCTGTTCGGCACCTTCACCGCGGCGAGCATTTCCTCGGCGCTGGACGATGCGCAACTGGCGGCCTGGGGTTGGCGCCTGCCGTTCGTGGCGTCCATCGTGATGACCGGTATCGCCGTGTTCATCCGCCGCAAGCTGGGCGATACGCCGGTCTACGAGGAAATGGTGCGCCAGCGTGATTCGCACCAGGTCCACGCGCCGAGCAAGGCCGTGCGCCGCCGCGCCTTCATCACCACCTTCGCCTTCTCCGCGCTGTTCGGCGTCTCGCTGTACTACTTCATCACCTACGCCAACAACCATTTGGTCAGTACCGTCGGCCTGCCGCGCAGCAGCGCGCTGTGGCTGTGCAGCATCGCGCTGGTGGTCTACGTCATCGTCAACCCGCTGATCGGCCGCCTCAGCGACAGCATCGGCCGGCGCAAGCTGCTGCTCGGCGGGGCTACACCCACGGCAGCGGCCGCCCATGCGTCGCCGG
>OGQD01000356.1_pt1 | contig 36259 bp, 34 predicted proteins | sample 1553091 | NCBI WGS metagenome assembly OGQD01 (sample SAMEA2580290, study PRJEB22360) | human gut metagenome | biome: human gut; feature: human-associated habitat; material: faeces | place: Denmark | collected 2008/2010
TTTCTGGCAATACTTCTTTTCTCTTTTCAAAGCTTAAAATCCCAAAATATTCTAAAGCCTGAAAATGTTTTTAATCTTTACTTTAATTCTTTTGTAAAATATGATGATGAATCTGTAAAAGAACTCAACAGTTATCTTATTAATTTTCTGGGAAAAGAAAGTACCCACAGAATCAAACTTAAAGACACTTATGACGAAAAGATAGACGATTATACCAGACTTTTTCTTGACGGTCTTCCTGCAGATGTGGCATCTGAATGTTCGGTTGAGGTTAAAAATTATTTTAGTGCTTTGATGCAGAATTTTGCCAATGCGAAATATAGAGTAAAAGAAATTAAAACCGTAAACGATGAAAGATTTAAAGAAAACGGGTTCTCCGAAGTTACATACGAAGCAAGTTTTAAGGTGCCCTCTCATCGTCTGATGCTCAATATAGGAGACATTAAAAATATTGGTGCGGGAGAAATGAAAAAATATCTCATTGATGTTACCAATCAGATTAAAAAAGCGGATAAAATTGTTTCCACAGAACAGAAATTCAATCTTTATCAGGTTAAAATTGGCGAAACCATTTATTACTGGAACGGCGGCCCACAGGAATTAAACTGGAAGCTGAATGAATTTTATCTGAAAAATCTCAATTAAAATTTGGGCTGTCTTTTAGACGGCTTTTTTTATTCAAAACAGATTCCTTACTTTTGGGAAAATAGCTTAATATGAAATTCACACCCATTTTATTAACAGCCGGAGTTCTTTTTTCGGCAACATTTTATTCACAAAAAATGAATTATCCAAAAGCAGTCAAAGGAAACCAAACCGATACGTATTTCGGAACTGCCGTTGCAGATCCGTACCGAGATTTGGAGAACGATTCGGAAGCCACCAGAAAGTGGGTAGATGATGAGGTAAAGCACAGTCAGGATTACCTTTCGAAAATTCCCTTCAGAGATGAAATTAAAAACCAGTTGAGAGACATCTGGAATTATGAAAAAATTTCGGCACCTTTCAAAGAAGGAGAATATACGTATTATTATAAAAATGACGGATTGCAGGCGCAGTCGGTTTTATACAGAACCAATAACAAAACAAAAGCAACCGAAGTTTTTCTGGATCCTAATAAATTTTCAGAAAAAGGAACCACTTCACTTTCACAGCTTTCTTTCAACAAAAAAGGAAATCTGGCTGCGTATTCTATTTCGGAAGGAGGAAGCGATTGGAACAAAATCATCATCATCGATGCTGTAACAAAAAAACAGATTGATGAAACTTTGGTTGATGTAAAATTCAGCGGAATTTCATGGAAGGGTGATGAAGGTTTCTATTATTCCAGTTACGACAAACCAAAAGAAGGAACCGTACTTTCGGGAATGACGGATAAACACAAAGTGTATTTTCATAAACTGGGAACCAAACAATCCGATGATCAGTTGATTTTTGGCGGAGAAAAAACACCGAGAAGATATTTAGGAGCGGGAGTTTCCGAAGATCAAAGATATCTGATTATTTCTGCAGCCAACGCAACCAACGGAAATGAACTGTATATAAAGGATCTGAAGAACGGCGGCGATTTTGTTCAGATTAATAAAGGTTTTGATATCAATGTAAGCATTGTTGATACGCAGGGCGATGATCTTTATATTTTTACGGATAAAGATGCTCCGAATATGCGTCTGGTAAAAACTTCCATCAAAAATCCGGCTCCTGAAACATGGAAAGATGTTATTCCTCAGACCGAAAATGTTTTAGGAATTACAACAGGAGGAGGATATTTCTTCGCAACTTACATGATTGATGCCATTGATCAGGTAAAACAATATGACAGAACCGGAAAACTGATTCGTGAAATTTCCCTTCCCGGAAAAGGAAATGTTTCCGGATTTGGAGGCAAGGAAACAGAAAAAGAGCTGTATTTTTCATTTACCAATTACATCACTCCCGGAACAACGTATAAATTTAACGCAGATTCAGGAAAATCAGAAGTGTATCAGAAGCCAAAAGTGAAATTCAATCCGGAAGATTATGTTTCTGAACAGGTTTTCTACACTTCAAAAGACGGAACTAAAATTCCGATGATGATCAATTACAAAAAAGGAACAAAGCTTAACGGTAAAAATCCTACGATCCTTTATTCTTATGGAGGATTCAACATCAGCTTACAGCCCGCTTTCTCTGTTGTAAATGCAATCTGGATGGAAAACGGCGGAATCTATGCCGTTCCGAATATTCGCGGTGGCGGAGAATACGGTAAAAAATGGCATGATGCAGGAACGAAGATGCAGAAGAAAAATGTTTTTGAAGATTTCATCGCAGCAGGAGAATATTTACAGAGCAAAGGCTATACTTCCAAACAGTTCATGGCGCTTTCAGGAAGATCAAACGGTGGTTTGCTGGTAGGAGCTACGATGACGATGCGTCCGGATTTAGCCAAAGTTGCCTTTCCGGGAGTGGGAGTTTTGGATATGTTGAGGTATAATAAATTTACCGCAGGAGCAGGCTGGTCTTACGATTACGGAACTGCGGAAGACAACAAAGAAATGTTTGACTATTTAAAATCTTATTCTCCGGTTCATAATGTAAAAGCGGGAACGTGTTATCCATCAACCATGATTATCACGAGTGATCACGATGACAGAGTAGTTCCGGCGCATTCTTTTAAATTTGGTGCAGAATTACAGGAAAAACAGGCTTGTAACAACCCGATTTTACTAAGAATTGAGAAAAACGCAGGTCATGGAGCCGGAAGATCTACGGAACAGGTGATCGGAGAAAATGCAGATCTGATTTCTTTTACGTTGTATGAAATGGGGGTTAAAAACCTGAAAAAATAATCAAAATGTTAAAAATGGCTGATATATTAAATGTTAGCCATTTTTTTTGTAATTTTCCACTCAAGTTATATTTGTTTAGAATATTTAAAAATATTAATTGGCTATTATGAAAAAAAGAATTTTACTGGTTTGTGCTTTAGCGGGTATTGCTACCTCTGCTTATGCACAGAGATGGGAGCCGTCTTCTCAGAAAGTTTCTGAAATTAGAAAAGAAGTGGAGGTGAAGTATGCTTATAAGGTAGACTTAACATCACTCAGAGACCTTTTGAAAGATGCTGTGGAAACAGGAAACGGAGCAAAACCTGTTATTATTTCTTTACCGACTGTAGAGGGTAAAGTTGAAAAGTTTGCGGTATATAGCAATCCTGTTATGGAAAAATCCATGGCAGATACCTACGGACTTGGATCTTACGTAGGTGTAGGAGTGGATGATCCTTCAAAATACCTTAGATTCAGTACATCGCCTACTGAAATCCAGACAATGATTATTAAAGATGGTGTATTTCAGTTTATAGAACCTATTACTAAGGATAAAAAAACATACGGCGTTTTTTATAAGTCCAAGAGAACACAGAGCGACCAAGGGTTTGAATGTGGTACAGAAGAAAAAAATATCAAGGATATTAAATCTCTTTTAGAAAACGGAAAAAAAAATCTTTCTAGTGTAGGAATTACAAACAGACCTTCTATTACAAAATACAGAACGTATCGTTTGGCGCTTTCTACAACGGGAGAATATACAAAACTGTTTGATCCTTCAGGAGGAATTACAAATACAGTAACCCAAATGAATGCAACAATGACCCGTGTGAATGGTGTTTTCGAAAAAGAATTTGGTATAAAATTACTTGTCCAGAATTTACCGGGAATTATTTATACAGATCCAACGACAGATCCTTATACCGGTAATTTAAATTTAAATTTACAACAAACCCTAACTTCCCAAGTTGGGAATGCAAATTATGACATCGGTCACGTTTTCAATGCGGCAGGAGGAAATGGGAATGCTGGATGTATAGGATGTATTTGTACAAATCCTGCAACAAGCACTACTTTAGCAAAAGGATCAGCATTCACTCAAAATACAAATCCTGTAGGAGATACGTTTGATATAGACTATGTTGCACACGAAATGGGACATCAGCTTGGAGGAAACCATACGTTTTCTAATATTACAGAAGGAACGGCTGTAAATGTTGAACCCGGAGGAGGAACAACTATTATGGCATATGCAGGAATTACCCCAGATAACGTTCAATTGAATTCTGATGCTTATTTTCATTATTCGTCAATCGATCAGATTCTAACAAATCTTGATAGCAAAAGTGCTTGTGGTACGGAACAGACGATCACTACAAACACCGCTCCTGTTATTGCACCTCTTACAGCTTACACCATTCCTAAAGGAACAGCTTATTATTTGGAAGCTTCAGCTACAGATGCCCAGAATGATGTGTTTAAATACAATTGGGAGCAGTATGATACTGTAGGAACAACCAATTCTATTTCCGGAGACAGCGGATGGGGATTCAATCCGGTAGGAGCATTAACAAGATCATACTTTGGAACAACCAGCGGAAGAAGATATTTTCCTAAATTATCTACTGTAATGGCAGGTAATTTAATTAATAAAACTGATTGGGAAACAGTATCTTATATTCCCCGAGTTTTAAAATACGCAGTTACTGTAAGAGACGAAAACCCGGTAAGACCAATGGTTTCTTCTTCAGAAACAACAGTTACAGTGGGTAACGACGGACCATTTAAATTTAATGGAATTACTGATGCTACAGTACTTTACAACAATGCTTCAAATACAATCTTGTGGGATGCGGTAAATACAAATGCTGCACCATATAATGTATCAAATGTAAAGATAGATTATACAACGGATAATGGAACTACATGGACAGATTTGGTAGCATCAACACCAAATACAGGAAGTTATACAGGGCAAATGCCTGCTAGTTTAACTGGTGCTGTTAAATTAAGAATTTCCGCAATTGGAAATGTATTCTATGCGGTTTCTCCACAAATTACAGTGGCGGCTGCGCCGACCTCTACTACAAATGTGCCTACAGGTTTGAAAACAAGAGATCTTGATGTACTGAGAACATCGGCTATTGTAGGATGGAATGCAGTACCCGGAGCAACATATTCAGTAAACTACAGAAAAGTAGGCGATACAAACTGGACGACAGCTTCAAGCAGTGTTAATTCAGTTTCTTTAACGGGGCTTGAAGATGAAACCAGCTATGAAGTAAGAGTTGCCGCAGTGGTAAATACTGTTCCCGGAACTTTCTCAGGAGTTTACACTTTTAAAACAAAAGCTCTTAGAACAGGATATGATTATTGTGTACTGAACAGTCCGCTTCCTTATTTTGGAGCAATAGGGCGTGTTCAGTTGGCGAATGTCAATTATGTAGATGCTACTTTCAGATCTTATAAAGATATTACTGAGGTTCCTGCCAATGTAATTAATCTTGTGAAAGGAACAGCATATTCTGTAGCAGTATATGGTTTGTCTACTTCAGATTATGTTAGTAATCCGATGGGACTAAATGTCTGGATCGATTATAACAGAAATGGTGTATTCGAGGCTTCAGAAAAAGTTCTTTCAAACAGTGGTACGCCTAATGCTTCCGGTGTAAGAGCGGTTTCTGCTAGCTTTACAGTTCCTACAACTGCTTATTCAGGAGATAAAACGACTTTAATGAGAGTTGCGGGTAATTTTAATACTCCTCTTACTTCAGCTTGTGGTTCTGTAAGTCCTGCAGGAGGAACAATGGACTTCAGAGTAAAGATTACCGATACAGTTCTTGCTACGGATGAAGTTAAAAATAATGCAGAATCTGATATCTCTATATATCCGAATCCGGCAGAAGACTTTGTTGGAGTGAAGAATATAAAAGGTAAAGCAGATTATAAAATCTACAGTGCCGATGGAAGATTGGTACTTCAGGGAGATCTTAGCAATCAGATTATTAACGTATCCAGCTTAGTTAAAGGAGTGTATGTAATTGCTATTAAAAATGGCGAAAAATCTTACAGTACTAAGTTAATCAAGAAGTAATATTCTTAACATAGATTCAAAATAATCCGGATAAACTTTATCCGGATTATTTTTTTATTTAACATTCCCGAAAATGTAAAAAAGTGTATTAAATAATATAGAATCTAATGAAAACCATACTTCTATATATCTCAATATGGTTTACAGGTATAAAAATATAACTTACAGGAGCTAAAATATTTCTTTCAATTGCAAGAATGTAATTTACAGGTGGAAGAATATACCTTACAGGAATAAAAATCTTTGTTACAGGCGCAAGAATATAACTTACAGGCGTTAAAATATTACTTTCAGTTGCAAGAATGTAATTTATAGTTGGAAGAATATATTATACAGATATAAAAACCACCATTACAGATGGGAAAAGTTTTTCACTTTCATTAAGTTTCAGAAGAAGGTTATAGCAGTTGTTTGTAGTTTGTACTTATTTCTTTAATTGATATTGGAAAATTACGATTAGTGAGTACATAAAAAGCGATTTTGCAGTTTTGCAGTTTCGCTTTTTTTATTTAAAAAATATTCCCTCAAAAATGTGTAATTTTAGCCATCTATTAAATCTGAAATTATGAGAAGGGCAGTTCAGAATAAAACTCCTCAATTCACTATTACCGAAAAGAAAACAGAGGTCTATCCTTTTGAGAAAGACGGCTTACAGTTAAAATCTTCTTATACGGCAGAAGACGTTAAAAATCAGGAATTAACGCAGACTTCTCCGGGAATTGCTCCTTATTTAAGAGGTCCGTATTCCACGATGTACGTTCAGAAACCATGGACGATCCGTCAGTATGCGGGTTTTTCCACGGCAGAAGAATCCAATGCTTTTTACAGAAGAAATCTGGCGGCGGGACAAAAAGGTCTTTCCGTTGCCTTCGATCTGGCGACACACAGAGGATATGATTCCGATCACGCGAGAGTTGTGGGCGATGTTGGAAAAGCGGGAGTAGCAATTGATTCTGTGGAGGATATGAAAATTTTATTCAATGAAATTCCTTTGGATCAGATCTCGGTTTCCATGACGATGAACGGAGCCGTTTTGCCGATTCTTTCATTCTATATTGTGGCGGCAGAAGAGCAGGGCGTTTCTCAGGATTTGCTTTCAGGAACTATTCAGAATGATATTCTGAAGGAATTCATGGTGAGAAATACCTACATTTATCCGCCTGCCCCTTCCATGAAAATCATTGCCGATATTTTCGAATATACTTCTCAGAATATTCCGAAGTTTAATTCCATCTCAATTTCCGGTTATCATATGCAGGAAGCCGGAGCCACTCCGGTTCTGGAAATGGCTTATACACTTGCAGATGGTTTAGAATACGTAAGAACAGGAATAAAAGCAGGAATGAATGTCGATGATTTTGCACCAAGATTATCATTTTTCTGGGCAATCGGGATGAATCACTTCATGGAAATTGCAAAGATGAGAGCGGCAAGATATATCTGGGCTGAATTATTAAAGCAGTTTAACCCTCAGAATCCGAAATCTTTAGCTTTAAGAACCCACTCACAGACTTCAGGCTGGTCTTTAACGGAACAGGAACCTTTCAATAATATTACCAGAACCGCGATTGAAGCATTATCTTCAGCGTTGGGCGGAACGCAGTCTCTTCATACCAATGCTTTGGACGAAGCCATTGCACTTCCTACAGATTATTCAGCAAAAATTGCAAGAAATACACAGATTATTCTTCAGCAGGAAAGCGGAATCTGCGATGTCGTAGATCCGATGGGCGGAAGTAATCTGGTTGAATCTTTAACGCAGCAAATGATTGAAGAAGCGATGAAATACATCGATGAGGTAGAGCAGGAAGGCGGAATGACGAAAGCCATTGAAGCCGGAATTCCAAAGATGAGGATTGAAGAAGCGGCAGCGAGAAAACAGGCAAAAATTGATAGCGGAGAAGAATTTATCATCGGGGTTAATTCTTTCAGATCAGAATTAAAGCAGGATCCTATTGAAATTTTAGACATCGATAACACGGAAGTCCGCAGAAAGCAGATCGAAAGATTAAATAAAATAAAGGCAGAAAGAAATTCTGAGGCGGTGAATGAGATTTTAAATGAGATCCGTGAAAGTGCCAAATCCGGAAAAGGAAATCTTTTAGCCTTATGTATTGAAGCCGCAAGAAGAAGAGTAACACTGGGCGAAATGAGCGATGCGATGGAAGAAAGCTTCGGAAGATACAAAGCCAACATCAGAACAATTTCAGGAGTTTATGCCATGAACGCAGGGAAAAACGAATATTTTGAAAAATCCTTACACCTTACTCAGAAATTTGAGGAGGAAGAAGGGCGCCGTCCACGATTAATGGTTGCCAAAATGGGACAGGACGGTCACGACAGAGGAGCAAAAGTCGTAGCAACAGCATTTGCAGATATGGGATTCGATGTGGATGTGGCACCATTATTCCAGACTCCGGAAGAAGTGGCAAAACAGGCGGTAGAAAATGACATTCATATTTTAGGAGTTTCTTCTTTGGCGGCAGGTCATAAAACTTTGGTTCCGCAGGTGGTTGAAGAACTTAAAAAACTCGGGGCAGACGATATTACCATCGTTGTCGGAGGTGTAATTCCGCAGCAGGATTACGAATTTCTCTATGCAAACGGTGCCGATTTCATTTTTGGTCCGGGAACCAACCTTCCGAAGTGCGCAGTAGATATTCTGGATAAATTTTTAAATTAAATTAACCTTTTCACCAGATAAATTGCACAGCTTTTGTACTGTACTCCATAATCAAAAAACAAAATATTATGGCTTATACAGTAGTTTCCGTATTTCCTGTAACGGTAGATACAGAAGAAATTAAAAAAGATTTAAAAGAAAACGGCTTTGATGAAGCAAATATCATTATTTCCAGATCAAACCTTGAAAGCGGACTGTCAACCGACAATTATCAGGAAGATGAGCAGACCAAAGGATTTTTCGAATATACTTTTGCCCACGACGACGAAATGCTTAATGCTTACAGAAAGCACAGCATCGGAAAAAATAATGTGATCGTTTATGCCGATAATCTCGAACAGGCGGTTTCCGCAAATTCAATCCTGAATAAAAACGGAGCTTTGCAGGTATACAGAAAACCAGCGGAAGAAAAAACAGATATTCCTGAAGGAATGACGGAAGAAGAGTATAACGGAATTATTGCAAAAGCAAGACACAATATTTACTTCTTAGGATCAGAAAGAGTTTACCATTCCAATATCATCAAAGGAATGGACGATACGATGGATGATCTGGGATCTAAAGATTAAATATAAAAATTAAAAAATAAGATAGGCTGCTTCAGAAATGAGGCAGCCTATTTTGCTAAATATTATATGAAAAAAAACAATTAGGGTAGCAAAACTTTATCAATTGCATGGATAATTCCGTTGCTGCATTGTACGTCGGTTACAATAATATTAGAAACTCTGTTGTTGTTATCTGTAATCTTAGCACCGCCTGTTGTGGTAATCTTAAAACTTCCACCCTGGAAAGTTGGAACCATCATGTTGTTTGTAAGATTATTAGATCCTACATTGGCTCCGGTAACGACGTGGTATTTCAAAGTATTTTCCAAAGTCGTTTTTGGAATCGCTGCAAGATTAGCCGCTCCGATTTCTGTTAGCAAAGAAGAAAATGCTGTGTTGGTAGGTGCAAAAACCGTAAACGGAGAATTGGCAGTTCCGCTTAAAATTCCAACAAAATCCGGCATATCACTTCTTGTAAGAGCAGAAACCAAAGACGTAAACTGAGGATTTGCCGTTGCATGAGTAACAATAGTTGGCAAACCGATTACCGCATCTACTTTGTGAATAACTCCGTTATTGGCATCAATGTCTGTGGCAACAACATTCGATACTCCGTTAATTTTTACACCGCCATTCGTATTAATAAACATACTGATCGGTCTTGTGGAAGAAGCAGATCCCATAGCAAGAGTAGAAACATAGCCGGTAGAAATTGCTGCGGCTTTTACTTCAGAATTCAAAACGTGGTTCATCAGCAAAGTTTTTAATGCCGCCGTAGGAACGTCATTAAGACTTGCATATCCGTTTGCCTGTAAAAAAGTTGCAAAAGCGGCATTTGTTGGGGCGAATAATGTAAACGTTCCGCTTTGGTTAAGAGTTGCAGAAAGACCTGCTTTGTCAATGGCAGCTTTTAAACTGCTTAAGTTACTGTCTGAAGAAACCAGTTCATAAGTTGTTTTCTCAGTCATCATGTTGTCATCATTGTCATCGCAGGAGATAATACTAAACATAGCAACTCCTGAAAACAGTAGAGGTTTAATGAAATTTCTCATAATATTATTTGTTAAGATGTAAAATCTTATAGGCAAATATTATACCTTTTTATTTATTTAAGTAAAATTAATTTTATTTTTTTATCATTTTAGCTATCAAACCACAAACAGAGATTGAGGAAAAAAGCAGTTTCTATGAAAAAAACATTACAGATTCGATAAAAAAACCGAAAAATAATTTTGATATTCAGAAAAATGTATATATTTGCAACGTAAAATAAAGTTTAACCATTTAAAAACAACGAAGTAATGTTCATATCCAATCAGCTTTCAACAGTAGGATTGCCTTTTGCAAAGGCGAGGCTTCGTGGTTTGGTACACTCTTAGAATAACAGTACAATGAAATATCAAAACCCGAAGTCGTAGAGATTTCGGGTTTTTTATTGCGCAATATTTCAAACTCAAACAGTTTCCCCGAAAAATCTTTTTAGTATTTAGGATTTCTTTCGAATTAGCAGATAATTTTTTATTTGAAGCTATTTCCAGCTTTCCGCTGTATCTTTTTATTACGACCTGCGCTTCGCTCCGGTCGCAACAAAAAAGGATGCCGCTGCAATCTGGGCTAAAAAAAGGATCCGTATCATCATTTCGTCGTAAGAAAAATCTTACCGAGGAATGGTAAAAGTAAATTCAACTATAGTTTTAGTTGGAGATGGTTTAATGCAAAAAATGCTTTAGAAATTCTGAAATCCGGCAAACAAATGGAAAAAGATCATCTTCTGTATTCTCGAATAAGAAGTCTGAGAAGCAGGAAAAGAATTATAAAAAAAGATGTAGAAAAACAGATCAGAAAAAAATATAAACGTCATAGAGAAGTCTGGAAATTAAGAAGGAATATTCCGCTCATTCCGCTGGAAAAACCTTACCAGAAAGGATTTGTGAGATTTTTTGTCGTAAGAGATGATGTAAAACGTTCTAAAGACGGCGATTTCTTCGAAAACCTTTTAAAGAAAATCAATACGGAAATGTATTCCGACACCCGAAAATTTCTAAAAAAGAAAAGAAAATTCGGACGAAGAATTTACGTGGAAAAAGAACAGAAAACCGCAAACGTTCTTTCGTGGGAATGGAACAATCCGAAATTTGGTTTAACGGAACGCGAAAGGCAGTATTTTGTAAAAAGAGAATATTACGCTCATAACAAAAGACTGATTAAAGAATATTATGAATTCATCGAGCCGTGGAGATTTGTATTGAGAGTAAAACCGAATATCATTACCCACTATAAACCTTTAGATGAGGATTTAGAAAGAGAGTATAATGCATTAGACTCCTATTTAAATCAGCACAAAGTAATAGGAATTATTCAAAAAAGCATTTATGGGAAACCCGATAAATGGAGGGATAAATACAAAAGGAAAACTAAAGTGAGAAAATATTTTAATTATAGGATCTCCGCAGAAGAGCTTGCAGAAATATTTACAGACGGAGAATTTTAATTTTTCAGATCAATCATTAAACAACAAAAAGTAAGCATGACCTGGAAAGTTGCAGAAAGAAAAATAGGAAAAGCAGGAAATATAAAACAGCAGCAGAAAAGACAGCAGGAATGGAACCGTAAATATGGCGAAAACTGGCAGATCGGATATTTTATAAACAATGAATTTGTAGCACAGGAAGATGCTTTGGAAACCATCTACTACAAAAGTTATGAAGAGCATTTTGAAAATCATCCGAATGATTTACAGGAGCTTATTCATACAGCCAAAGCTTTACGGAATCCACATGCAGAAATGACGGGAGGAACAGATTTACAGCTTCCTGCAATTTATCAATATTTAAAAAACAAAAATCTTACGCTTTTGGGCAACGAGATGGTAGACATAGGAACCTATGGAAGCAGATCACACAAACTCAGTGTAAGGCTTAGTCCTCTTACCATTAAAGTAACAGGAAATCCCAATATGACCTTAGAAAAATTCTGGCAGGACAAAAAATGCCTTGTCATTTGGGAAGACAATTAAAATAAAAAACAATGGGAAATTTAAAACTTAAAGGAAAAGATATATTAAAATTAGGCTATCCGAATAACCAGAGTGTAAACATTGCGCTGGAAGTGATGAAAAGGAACTTTGCCACCAAAAACATCCATTACGTAAAATCTATTCTAAAAGATATTCTGGTGAATCCCGAAAACTTTGAAAAAGATTTAACCTTCGGACAGATTGCGGAAGCTTTGCTTTCATCCAAGAAAACCGAGAAAAGAGTGCTCAATACACATCGGGCGACATTTAATATTTTCGGAAACAATATTTCAGATGAAGCAAAAAATCAATTATACACCGCACTCAAGCTTCCAATTTCAACACAGGGAGCTTTAATGCCCGATGCACACAGCGGGTACGGACTTCCGATCGGAGGCGTTCTCGCGGTAGAAAATGCCGTGATTCCTTACGGAGTCGGGATGGATATTGGCTGCAGAATGAGCCTCAGCATTTTGGATACGCCCATTTCATATCTTGAAGGAGCAAGAGACAAATATGAAAAAGCACTTGCTGAACATACCAAATTCGGAATGTACGAAACACACAAATCTCACGTCGACCACGAGATTTTCGACAGAGATACCTTCGATCTCATTCCGGTTTTGAGAAGATTAAAAGGAAAAGCCGTCAAACAGATGGGAACTTCCGGCGGTGGAAACCACTTTGTGGAATTCGGAGAAGTTGAAATTACGGAAGAAGATGAGCAGATCGGACTTCCGAAAGGAAAATACGTCGGAATTCTTTCGCACAGCGGTTCGCGTGGATTGGGAGCCGAAATCGCCCAGTATTATTCCAGAGTTGCGGCAGAACAGTGTCCTTTACCAAAAGAAGCGCAACAATTTGCATGGCTGGATCTGAACACCCACCTCGGATTAGAATATTGGACCGCAATGAATCTTGCAGGAGATTACGCTTCTGCGTGTCATGACGATATTCACAGAAGACTGGTAAAAGCAGTCGGAGGAAGAGTAAAAGCAAAGATTGAAAACCATCACAATTTTGCATGGAAAGAAATCCATAACGGGAAAGAAGTAATCGTTCACCGGAAAGGAGCAACTCCGGCAAATGAAAACGAATTGGGAATGATTCCCGGTTCCATGACGGCAAAAGGATTTATCGTCCGTGGAAAAGGAAATCCGGATTCTCTGAATTCCGCTTCTCACGGAGCCGGAAGAGCCCATTCAAGAGGCGAATGCAGAAGCCTTTTTACTCAAAATGATATTAAAAAAGAATTAAAATTAAAGAATGTCACCTTAATAGGCGGAAATGCAGAAGAAGCACCGATGGCGTACAAAGACATCAACGAAGTGATGAATGCACAAAGTGAACTGGTGGATATTCTGGGAACTTTCCAGCCGAGAATGGTAAGAATGGATAAATAAATTGGTTGATAGGTTGTGGTTGTTAGTTGATGGATTTTAACCATCAACCATCAACCATCAACGATCAACAAAACAAAAATAAAAAAATGGGAGCACCACATAATATAAAAAGATACGGTGAAGTCTGGCCGGAATTTAGGATTCAGAGCGGACTCGAAATTTTAGAAAAATTGAAAGATAAAATTATTATTTCAGGAGGTTGGGCGTGGCATTTTATGTCTGAAATCGGGCATACGGAATACAAACACGCGCACGACCATAAGGGTATTGATGTCTTTGTGAAAAAAGAAAACGTAGCAGAAGTTGTGATAATTCTTCAACAGGAAGGTTTTCAGAAAGTCTGGACAAGGTACGATCATCTTCAGAGCGAAGAGAATTTCCGAAGATATGAGAAAACGGTTGAACTGGAAAACGGAAAATTCCACAGGATCACAATCGATTTCTTTGAAAGAAATGATCTTGAAACTGTTGAAGCTAACGGATTTACCGTCGTAAAGCCTGAAGTTTTGCTCACGTTCTACAGAAACATTCATTCCAGCGATAAATGTTGGGCAGTTATGGCTGCAAAAGATTTACTGGAAAAAAGGATTGATCCTATTGGTCATCCGAAATTAAGTGAAATGCCGAAATAGATTAAGATGGAATACGAGATTAAAAAAGAAATATTCGAATTTATAAATCAGAATTTTTCTGATAACAGAAAATTATTAAGAGAAAAAGCAAACGAATTTTTGAAAAACCCTAATGTAACCAATTTGTTTTTAAATGAATTTAAAAAAATAAATATTGTCGTGCATTTTCAGTCTTTGTCTTCAGAAACTGATAAATTTTCGAAAGAAGAAATGGGAGACATTTCAGATGTCTGGAATTTTTATTTGAATGAAGATATCGATGAGGTAGATAAAAGTAAAGGTTATGAGGATTGGGATTTTGATACATATTTAGAATCAGGAAAACCTCTTCACTGTTGTAAGGTTTGGATTAATTGGTTTTTAAAGCTTTATTACATCCAAAACTTTGAAATAATTAGAAAAGGAGAAGATGAAACAGAGCGAGTTTTAATAATTGCTGATCTTTATGAAAAAGAAAAATACAGTTCAATTTTAAAAATATTGAAACAAAACGGTTACGAAGAAGTTACAGATGAATTGGCTCTATTAAAAGCAGAGTCTATTTCTACAGATTGTAATGATGATCCGACTGTTTTTGATTGTCTGTTTTCGGATATTATTCATCCCGCTCATTTTAGAAATAATTACACAAAATGAAAAAAATATACAAACAGGAACATTTCAAATATTACGAAAACCTTCTCGTAGTCTGTCCGGACTGTGGTGAAGATGCTGTAGTGGAAAATGAACACAATTATAAACAGGCAGCTCTGAAGTGCAGACATTGCGATTTACAGAAGAATGCATTAGATCTTGTGGTGTACAAAGCTTTTGTCAATCTTTACTGCCCGATTTGTACACATCCCATTCGTTATGAGCAAGGCAACTTAAAAGAAAAGCCTAAAATCAGTAATGTAAAATGTGATGAATGTGATTCTCAGTTTCAAATTCAGCCAAAAACTGAAAAGTATTTGAATTCTTTTCCAAAAAAAGAAGGTTTAATTCACGATCCTGTTTTCGGTTGTCCGTATTATTTTCAGGCAGATTTTAAAGGGAAATTATTCTGGGCGAGAAACAGAGAGCATCTGTTGGAAATGGAGAATTATGTTTCATCAGATTTAAGAACAAGATTACCTTACAGAATGCGAATGGTAGAAAGATTACCGACATTTATTAAAGAAGCCAAAAACAGAGAGGCAATTTTAAAAATTTTACAAAAATGGAAAAACTCATACAAATAACCTCAGGAAGAGGACCTTTAGAATGCCAATGGGTGGTTGCAAAAGTTCTGAAACACTTTCTTCAAGAGGCAAAAGAGAACAATATAGATTACGAAATTATTCACCGTGAAAATGGCGATGAAAACCTTACTTTGAAATCGGTGACTTTGCTTTTACAATCAAAAAATCTCAATGAATTTTTAAGTACATGGTTAGGAAGCATTTGCTGGATTGGCAAAAGTACATTCCGGAAACTGCATAAAAGAAGCAACTGGTTTATCGGCGTTTTTGAACTGGAGGGATTGGAGAAAATCAATTTTAATGAAAAAGATATTCAGTTTCAGACCACGAGAAGTCAGGGAAGCGGCGGACAAAATGTAAACAAAGTGAATACGGCGGTTCGCGCGACACACATTCCGACAGGACAAAGTGTTTTCGTTCAGGATTCGCGTTCACAGTTGGAAAATAAAAAACTTTCGATTGAAAGACTTAAAGCAAAAGTTTTGGAACAGAATATCATTCAGCTCCAGAAAAGAATGCAGGAAACATGGAACAATCATTTGAATGTTCAGCGCGGAAATCCGGTCCGTACTTTTTCCGGAACCGATTTTAAAAAGAGTTATGAAGACAAATCTTTTAAAAAACAGAGAAGTCAGCTCAAAAATGAATTAAAAAACTACAACAATGACCTTAACTAAAAATAAATACTATTTTGAGGCTTTAGACAATTATCCGTACAGTTTGCCGGAATGTCTGGAAGCATTGAACTATGCGCTGTCATACGATCCTGAAGACGCAGACAGCCTTTGTCTGATGGGAAGAATATACAGCGAAATGTTATCCGATTATGAAAAAGCAAAGCTGTACTTTGAAGAAGCCATGCAGTGTGATGTGACGAATCTTAATACACCGCAATATTATATTAAATGTCTTCTGGATAACGAAGATTATCAGGAAGCCGAAAAACTGATCGATTATTCTTTGAAAATCAAGGGAATTGACAAAGCAACCTTATGGTTTTACAGATCTTTACTTTCTGAAAAGCGCGGCAGTTTTGTGAATGCCCTGAAATTTTTAGATGAATCTGCAAAGTACTGTTTTACAGAATACAGTTTGAATGTGGTAAAGAATCGAAAGAAATTCATCAAATCGAAAATGCCGAAGAAAAAGAAGATGAAAAAAGAGAAGGAGACGAAATAAGTCTCCTTTTTAACATAATATATTTTTTTGACAGCCATTCATAAAAAATCTTAGATTTGCTTAAAATCAGCCACATGAATAAAAATATATTTTATATACCACTCTCTGTAGCGGTGATGTTCGCTTACAGTACAGTAAATGCGCAAAATTCTAAATCACTGATTCAGGATTACTATAAAAAAAATGCGCAGCTTACTCAGAAAAATAATTTTGATAATAAGCTCGGATTTATTATTCTTAATGAAGATAATTCCAAAAGCCTTGGTGCAAATATTGTAAACGTACAGCAGACTTACGACGGTCTTCGTGTGTACAATGCTTTAGGTAAAGTTCTGATAAAAGATGAAAAGATTATCTCTGAAAAAAATGATTTCAAAAAAGAGATTATTATCGGAAATCAGGGAAGTCCGAAGGAAAGAATTCCCGAAGAAGCGCTGAAGCAAAATTTAAACTTGAAGGAAATTTCAAGAATAGAGTACTTACCCAATGTTTATTTTGAAAAGAATAATGTATTTGTACTGGCTAAAGAAATTTTTGTATCAGACAAGAAATCTTCAGATGTATGGCACGTAATTGCAGATGCTTCCACAGGAGAAATACTTACTAAAGACAATCTTACGGTAAGCTGTAATTTTGATCATAACGAAAGCAGTGAAGAGAACTCTTATTCGGAACCGGTAAAATTTACTACTGAACGTTCAGATTCTCAGAAAACGACTTCATTATTAGTTCCGTCTAATGCCTCTTATAATGTTTTTCCTCTACCGGTGGAAGCTCCAAGTTTCGGATCGCGTGCTGTTTTAAACAATCCTTGGGATCTCACGGCGTCACCTGAAGGATGGCATTCTACAGGCACAGCAAGTTATACCAATACAAGAGGAAATAATGTGTATGCTTACTCCGATCAGGCAAATGCAAACACACCGGGATATTCTCCGGACGGCGGAGCTTCAAGAAATTTTGATTTCACATATGCAGAAGGAAGATACATCAATCCTTTTACGCATAAAGATGCAGCCATTACCAATCTTTTTTATTTAAATAATAAGATTCATGATGTATTTTATAAATTTGGATTCACAGAATCGGCAAGAAATTTTCAAACAAATAATTTTGGAAACGGAGGAATTAGCGGAGATGCAGTAAATGCAGAAGCGTTCGATGGAAGCGGACTGAATAACGCCAATTTCAATTCAGGATACGAAACGGTAATCAGCGGAACCACTTACCTTCTTGCTCCAAGAATGCAGATGTATCTTTGGTCAAGAGCACAGACAAGCGCAGATCCTATTTCACGTTATCAGTATAATTCTCCCTCTACCGTCGCAAGTCGTCCAAAAGTTTTAACAGGTACAGCATCTTTTGGTCCTTTATTGTTTGAAGGTCAGTCTGTAACAGGAGATCTCGCAGTTTCTTCGCCGGCGGATGCATGTACACAACCTGCAGCAGGAAGTCTTACAGGAAAAATTGCTGTTGTAACCAGTACTACCTGCGAATACAGCCTTAAAGTTCTAAACGCTCAGAATGCAGGTGCAGTAGGCGTTATTGTTTATAGACCAAGTACAGATACACCCGCAACAATGGGAGCCGGAACCTATGGAGATCAGGTTACTATCCCTTCAATTAATATGGGGAAAACTGAAGGCGAATTTTTAGTAGCACAGGTTTCCGGAGGAAATACCATCAACGCAACTTTGATTAATGATTTTAACGGATTTAAACATTCAAGTTTAGATAATGGTGTTGTTATTCATGAATACGGTCATGGAATTTCCAACAGACTGACGGGACAGGGCTACAGTTGTCTGTCTTCTACCAACTCTACCGAACAGATGGGAGAAGGATGGTCAGACTACTTTGCATTGATGCTTACGACCAGACCGGGAGATACATCTTCTCTTGCGAGAGGAATGGGAACCTATGTTGCGGAACAGGCAACAACAGGAAACGGAATCAGACCTGCAAAATATTCACCGGACTTTACAGTAAACGGATATACGTATAACAATACTAATTCTATGACTGGAAATCCTCACTCCATAGGATTTGTATGGGCTTCCATGCTTTGGGATCTTACGTGGAAATATGTAGAGAAATATGGGTATAACAGTGATGTTTTAGCCAATCCGAATTCGGGAAATGCCAGAATTTTACAATTGGTAATGGATGGGCTGAAACTTCAGGCCTGCAGTCCTACATTTATTGACGGAAGAGATGCCATTCTTCAGGCAGATCAGGTTAAAACAGGAGGAGCAGACAAATGTATGATCTGGAAAGCCTTTGCTAAAAGAGGCTTGGGAACAGCAGCTTCTGCCGGAAGCAAAACCGTAGGAACAGATCAGGTAGAAAGTTTTACCTATCCTGCAGAATGTGATATTGTATTGGCAACTCAGGAAGCCGGAAATGCAGAAACAAAATATGTCGTTTTTCCAAATCCTACCTATGATGAATTCTTTGTAGGAAATATTGATAAGTCCAAGGAAGACGTTAAGGTAAAACTTTTCGATATGTCAGGGAAATTAGTATTCTCCGATACGCGTGAAAACACTTCCAAAAAGGCATTTTCAACCAGAGGATTACAAAAAGGAGTGTATATGGTAAACATCAGACAGGGTGAAAAAACTCAGACAGAAAAACTGATTGTTAGATAAATTATTCAATCAAATAATTTTAAGAAGGAAGTCATTTAGGCTTCCTTTTTTCGTACATTTAATAATGGAATTAAAATTCGAACGCAGACCATTATATTTAAAAGAAACATTTTCAATTGCTTACGGGAACTATGATAAAAGAGAAGCCTTGCTCATAGAATTATCCCATCAGAATTGCAAGGGTTACGGAGAATGTGTAGCGATCGATTATTATCAGATTGATCTTCAGAGATTTATTTTACAATTAAAAGAAATTCAGTCTCAGATTCAAAGCTGTACAATTACTCATCCTCAAGAATTTTTCAAGTATCTGTTGAATTTAAATCTGCATCCGTTTTTACTCTCTGCATTAGATTGCGCTTATTGGGATCTTTTCGGCAAACTGGAAAATAAAAGCTTTATTGAATTAAATAACCTTCCATCAGATCATTTAGTTGAAAGTTCCATCACCATTTCTGTCGGTGAAATCGATCATCAGATTGAAAAAATCGAAAAAAGTTCATGGAATAAATTCAAAGTGAAATGCAAAGGCTTAGATAAAAACAACGTTGAAAAATTATTAAAACTTAACAGACATATCGCTCTTGATTCCAATGCAAGTTTTACGGATGAAGATTGTATCTGGCTTCAGGAAAATGATGAGGTTCAGAAGTTTTCTTATCTGGAACAGCCAAGACCAATTGATAATTATAGAATTTTAGAAAAACAATCTTTTGCAAACTGGATGGCAGATGAAGATTGTCAGAATTTGGATTCATTAGACAAATTAACTCCCTATTATAAAAGCATCAACATCAAATTAATGAAATGTGGCGGATTAACCCCTGCTTTAGAAATGATCAGAAAAGCAAGAGCATTGAATTACAAAATCATGATCGGCTGTATGACGGAATCTACCGTGGGAATTTCCGCAGCCTGTAATTTAACAGGAATGGCAGATAACGCCGATTTAGACGGAGCTAATTTAATCTCAAATGATTATGCAGCAGGAAGTTTTGTGAAAAACGGAAAAATTATTTTATCTTCAGAATCAGGTTTGGGAATTATGATTAAATAAGTGAATAATGAATCGTCAATTACACTTTGTTAGTGAATTTTTAAAAATCTTTGCAATTAGCATTTAACTCATAGTCGCAAAACAAAAATAGACTTCAAAAGAAGCCTATTTTTTGTTTGCTGAAATCAGATAATCATAAACCATTTGATGCTGATCTTCCGATAATTTCGCTTTCGGAGCCATTCTGCTTAATGTTTTTATCCAGCCCTGATCGTCGTGTTTTGCAGGATCCGGTAATTTGTGGCATCTGTTGCAGGAATTTTCAAAGATGGTTTTTCCCTGAGCCAATTGTTCGGATGAGGTGTATTTTGGCCCGGTTACGGCTACACTTTTTGGTCCGCACGATACAACGATGGTTGCAGAAGCTAACGTCATACCCAAAATCAGTTTTTTCATATTACTATTTTTTGTTGTGATTTATTTTTTTGCAGATACGATATAATCGTACACCCACTGATGCTGTTCATCGGTAAGTCTTGCTTTCGGAGCCATTGAATTCATAATTCCTACCCACTGAACAGAAGTATGGGAAGCCGGATCCGGTAATTTGTGACATCTTCCGCAAGAGTTTTCGAAAATTGTTTTTCCTTGTGCAATTTGTTCTGCTGTAGAAGTCGAAGCTACAGGAGCCGTTGCTGTTGAAGCTTTTGGAGTACAGGATGCCAGTAAAATGGCAGCAAATGATGCTACAGCGATAAGTTTTTTCATGTTTTTTAACTGTTTATTCAAACAAATGTAGCAAATTACCGTTTCCATTGATAAAACTGTACATAATTTAGAAGAAATAAAAATAATAGTAGTGTGAATCGTGAAATCCGTTTCACTTGTAAATTGTGAATTTTTAAAATGAGCAAAAATTCTCACTACATTTGAATGGTGATTAAAAACAATTTTATCATTACAGTTTTAGAAGCTTAATCCCGCTTTCTGCTATATCTTTTTTTGCCATTACTCTTCCCTTACAAAAAAAGGATGTCGCGTCAATCGGGGCTAGGTGTCCAGTCATCAATTCATAGAATTTTCCCTCAAATTCCAACTGCAGGTTTTGTAAGAAAAAAGTCAATTTTCAGCATTAAAAAAATTGACAAATGAAATGAATTCACTATTGACCATTCACTCTTTAATCCTTATTTTTGAAACAATGAAATTTTCTACAGAAGAGCTAATAGAAGGAATAAGATCGGGAAACAAACGCCTGATCGCAAAAGCCATTACATTAGTTGAAAGTAAAAAGGTCGAACACAGAATACAGGCAGAAGAACTCCTCAAACAAATCATGCCTTTTACCGGAGACTCGACCAGAGTAGGAGTGACGGGCGTTCCGGGAGCCGGAAAATCAACTTTCATTGAAAATTTCGGAAGACTTGCCATTGCCAATGGCAAAAAAGTGGCAGTTTTAGCCATTGATCCAAGTTCAGCCATCAATAAAGGAAGCATTTTGGGCGATAAAACCCGCATGGAAGAACTTGCCAAAGAAGAAAATGCATTTATCCGACCTTCCCCGAGTTCCGGATTTTTGGGCGGAGTGGCAAACACAACTTTTGAAACCATGATGATCTGCGAAGCGGCAGGTTACGATTATATTTTACAAGAAACCGTTGGAGTAGGGCAGTCTGAAGTTTTGGTTGCCGATATTACGGATGTCTTTTTATTCTTAAAAATCATTGGCGGCGGAGATGAACTTCAGGGCATCAAACGCGGAATTATGGAAATGGTGGATGTTATTTTCATCAATAAAGTCGATCAGGACAACCTTCAGAAAGCCAAAAATACAAGACTGGAATTAAAAAGAGCCTTAGATTTTATTCCGCCAAAAGAAAAAGACTGGAAAGTTCCTGTTTTACTGGGGTCTGCTTTAAGCAATGAAGGTCTGAATGATGTTTTTGAAAAAATTAATGATTTTATTAATCTTAAAAAGAAAACCAACCGTTTCGAAGAGGTAAGAATTCAACAGGCAGAAAAACGGTTTGAATATTGGGTTCAGGAATATATTCTGTCCATGATGAAAAAAAATAATTCCGTGGAAGAAGCATATCTTCTGCACAAAAAAAATGCTTCAGCCATGATTTCAAATCCAAGTACCGAAGCAAAATTATTTGTGGATAAATTTTTGTTTAAAGAATAGTTCAATTAAAGCTTTTCTTTCTCCTCTTCATTTTTCGTAATATATCCGTCATACGAAATCGGCTGTCTGTCGTTGCTTCTGATAGAAGTAAAGGCTTTTCCGTTTTTGAAAACCTCCATATTGATTTCATCAACAGAACTTTGATCATTCACTTTAATTTTCACGATCCATTTTCCCTTTTTTCCCTGAGACTTTGTCACCGTAAAATCTTTTGAAGTAAATCTGTAACTGTTTTGGGTCGTATTTCCGTAAGTAGGATTAAAAACTCTTCCGAAATAAGGCAATACAACCTCAAGCTTATCTTTTCTCAGATCAATAGAATAATTGCTTCCCGAAAGATCAAGAATTCTCGACGCGGTAGAATTGGGAAGAGAACCCATCACATTAATAACGTCGTAATTGGTGGGCGTGGCTCTTTCTGCATGAAACGAGAAGTCTTCGGAATTCACAAGTGCTGTTACAGCGGAAGGATCTGTAGCGGTTTGAGAAGAGCAGTTTTGGAAGATCATCAGAAATCCAAAAACAAATATAATCGAAACATACTTTTTCATAATACTAAAATAATTGTTAAATTTATATAGCAAATTATATGCAAATATATTGTTTAAAATTATTTTGGAACAAAAATTGTAAAGGTTGAACGTATACACTCGCACTATGAAAATAAAACACATTTTTGGAATTGGAGCCGTTGCCCTGTCGGTTGCTGCTTGTACTACAAACCCAATTACGGGCAGATCTTCTCTGCAGCTGGCAAATAACTCAGAAATTATGACCATGTCTGCTCAGGAATACAAAACAACATTAGGAAAATCTAAAGTGATTTCCGGAACTGCAGATGCGAAAAAAGTGGTAAGTGTAGGTTCCAGAATAAAATCTGCTGCCGAAAGATATTATCAGCAAATCGGGCGTTCCGCAGATCTTGCGAACTACAATTGGGAATTTAATCTTCTTCAGAGCAACGAGCTCAATGCATGGTGTATGCCGGGCGGAAAAGTTGCCGTATATACAGGAATTTTACCGGTTACAAAAAATGAAAACGGTTTGGCTGTGGTAATGGGACACGAAGTTTCTCACGCTTTGGCAGGACACGGAAACGAAAGAATTTCTCAGGCTATGATTGCACAATATGGCGGACAGATTTTGGGAGGATCTATTTCAAATTCTCAATGGGCAAGCGTTTTCCAGCAGGTTTATCCAATTGGATCTCAGGTTGCTTTATTGAAATACGGAAGAAATCAGGAGTCTGAGGCAGATCAGATGGGATTATATTTAATGGGAATGGCAGGTTACGATCCAAGAGAAGCAATTCCTTTCTGGAACAGAATGGAAGCTGCATCTACAGGAGCAAGACAGCCGGAATTCCTTTCCACTCACCCGAATCCTGAAACAAGAATTTCGGATATTAATAAAAATTTGCCTAAAGCTTTAGAATATTACAAGGCTGCAGGTGGAAAAATATAAATCATAAAGAATTTAATTGAGTAAAAGCCTTGTTGAATTTTAATAAATTTGATGGGGCTTTTTAATTAAACACTTAAACACAACACTATGAAAAATTTAACCATTATCGGGCTTGTACTTTTAGCCTTATCCATCCTGCTTTTTTATTTAACGTCTAATAATTTTACCATTAATGATCTTCAGATGTCTCATATTATGGGAATCTTAGGAGGGATTGGAATCGGTTTAATTATCGGCGGAATGGTAGGGTATGTAAGTAAAGGAAGTGCCATAAAAGCTGAGCAGAAAAGAAAAGAATTTAAGCAGTTGCAGAAAGATAAGGAAGATCTTGAACAGCAGGCTGCAGAAATTGCAAGACGTGAAGCAGAACTTCGCAGTCGTGAAAATCAAAATCCTCAAATCTAATGATCTGAGGATTTTTTATCAGTTGTTATTTTCGCCGGTTAAAATTTATATCCCACACCTACCATAAACAAGTTAGGTCTGTTATCGTATCTGATTTCCTGACCGGAAACTTTATTAATAAAGTTTCTGGAATCTTTACTGAAAGCTCCTTCATATTTGGCATTGACAAGAAATTTTTTAATTTCAAGCTGTGCCCCGAATTGATAGCCTAATGTAAAATTATCCTTTGCATTTTCCTGAAAATCGTTAAAAGTATCTTCTTTGCTTAAATTATAACTTGCAACAGGACCTACATACACCCCTAAAAAGTCACCTAAAACTTTATGTCCGATTAATACAGGTAAGTCCAGACGGTTGTTTTTAATATCAAAAGTGGTATTGGAGGCAGGATCTGTAAAATCACTTTTAAAAGTCGTATAATACAATTCCGGCATTAGAAAGAACGATGCAGGAAGATTCGCTTTTAAAGAAAGACCAATATTGAAGCCTACATTATTTTTACCTTCTCCTTCAATTGCCTGGTTTACGGTTCCTTTAATGTTTTTCCATGAAGGAGATCCCGTAGGAAAAATTAAATTTGCTTTTCCTGCAAGAGAAATTTGTGCAGAAGCAAACATAGAAAAACCTATTAATGCGATACTAAGTGCCTTTTTCATTATCTTCTATTTTTGTAATGGTATTATCAATAGTTTTATTATTCTCAAGCAGATATTCTCTCAGTTCTTTAAATAATTCTGATGAATAAACGAAATCAATAAGGTTTTTATTGCCTGCCGTAATCAGGACGTCTTTATTTCCTTCCCATTCTTTAATTCCCAGTCTCAGATAGACAATTTTTTCTCCAATCGTCATTACCGAATTCATATCGTGGGTATTGATGATCGTTGTTGTGTTATATTCCTTGGTAATTTCAAGCAAAAGATCGTCGATGACGTTTGATGTATAAGGATCCAGTCCGGAATTTGGCTCATCACAGAAAAGATATTTCGGATTGTTGACAATAGCTCTTGCAATTGCCACACGTTTCTGCATTCCTCCCGAGATTTCAGAGGGGAATTTTCGGTTGGCTTTATCCAGATGAACTCTTCCGATAACATCAAAAACCCTTTTTTTCTTTTCTCTGAATGTTAAATTGGTAAACATATCCAGTGGAAACATGATATTTTCTTCCACCGTTAAAGAATCAAACAAAGCACTTCCCTGAAATACAGTCCCGATTTCTGAACGAAGATGCTGTTTTTCCTCACGCGTCATTACATTGATGTCTTTTCCGTCGAAAAGAATCTCTCCCGATGTCGGCTGATAAACATTGAGTAAACTTTTAAGGAAAACCGTTTTTCCGGAACCACTCTGCCCGATAATTAAATTTACCTTTCCTTTATCGAAAGTTGTTGAAATTCCTTTAAGTACTTCAACTTCATCAAAACTCTTTTTAAGATCTTTTACCTCAATCATCAGCTTAAAATTAATTGGGTTAATAATAATTCCGAAAGGATAATAAATACCATCGTCCAGACTACCGCCTGAGTACTCGCTCTACCTACTTCCAGAGAGCCTCCTTTTACATTATATCCGAAATAGGATGGAACTGTAGCAATAATAAAGGCAAAAACAATTGTTTTGGTAAATGCATAATAAATAAACAGATTAGGCATATACATCTGAATTCCCACAACATAATCATTGGTTGTCCAGTTTCCCGTTAAAATTCCAGCCACATAACCGCCTCCGATACCAAAAACAATACTGATGGCGATTAACAGAGGATTAAAAATAACACAGGCAATAATTTTAGGTAAAATAAGAAAGTTTGGGGAATTTACTCCCATAATGTCCAGTGCGTCGATCTGCTCGGAAACCCTCATCGTTCCGATACTTGAAGCAATATAGGAACCTACTTTTCCGGCAAGGATCAAACTGATGATGGTTGGAGAAAACTCCAGAACTAATACTGCTTTCGTAGCATATCCTACAAATGATGGAGGAATAGGGAAATCGGAAGCATCAAAATTGTTGAACATCTGAATGGCAACAACAGCTCCCACGAATATTGAAGTAAAGATCACCAACCCGAAAGAGTTGACGCCCAAATCGTTGATTTCTCTCATGAACAGCTTCCAGAAAACCTTCATTTTCTGAGGCTTCTGAATAGATTTACCAAGAAGAAGAATGTATTCTCCGACTGCTGTAAAAAACTTTTTTAACATTCTGCTAAATTAGACTTTTTTTATTGAATTAAATTAAACTTGAGACTAAGACTGAAGCTCTGTTTTAATATTAAATTTAGTATATCATAATGTAGACCAAAAACATTATTTTGCATTTTTATCTCCGCCTACCACCAGTAAAATTGTTTTCAAAATAATAACAAGATCCAGTAAGAAACTCCAGTTTCTTACGTAGAAAGCATCTGCCAAAACTCTTTTGTTCATTTCCACTTCCACATCTCCTGCATCACCGCGAAGTCCGTTTACCTGCGCAAGACCCGTAATTCCGGGACTTACCATACTTCTTAAACTGTATCTTCCGATTTTAGGTTTGTAATAATCGTCTACAGCCAACATATGCGGTCGCGGCCCTACAATAGACATTTCACCTTTCAAAACATTCAGGAACTGAGGCATTTCATCGAGGCTTGTTTTTCTTAAAAATTTTCCGATTTTCGTAATTCTGGAATCATTTTCCGAAGTGGTTTTGGTAGACGATTCATCGTTCACAACCATCGTCCTGAATTTGATGCATCTGAAAACTTCTTCATGGAAACCATATCTTTCCTGTATGAAAAAAACCGGACCTTTAGAAGATGAACGAATTAATATTGCAATGATCGGAAAAAGCCAAGAACAGATTCCCACCAAAACAATTACTGAAAAAATAACATCGAAAGTTCTTTTCAGTAAAAAATTGGAATGATAATCTAAAGGATATTTTGCCTGATTGAGGACAGGCTGTGTCTGAATATAGCCAATATCATACAGAAAGAAATTGTTCTGAACAATGCTTGGAATAAGGGAAATGTGTACCTTATTGGCTTCTGCCAATCTGAAAATCTCTCTTTCCTGTTTTTCGTTGTATATATTTTCGGTCGGAATAAATAAGGTATGAATTCCGTTCGTTTTCCAGAAATCAATCAGCTCTTCGGCTTTAATTTCAGGATTTTTATAGTCGAAAATTTTATAACCGTAATCTCTTCTCTCCTTTAAAATATTCTTTAAAACTTCTGTAGAGCTGTTTTCGCTCAGGAACATGACATTCCTGTGATTGATTCCAAGACTTCTGAAGTATTTAATTCCAAAATAAATTAAAGATTTCGCAAGGAAAATAAAGAAGAACAGGTAAAACGAAAGCCAGTAAATATCCGAATTGAAAAATACATTATAACTGACTTTTCCGATGAGTAAAACTCCGATAATAAAAAGCAAAAAATGAATTAAAAGCCTTTCTAAGAATAAGGTATAAGTAAGGTTTCTCGGGATATTATAAATCTTTGTCCTGCCGCTGAGAAGCATCCAGAACAGAAATAATAACGCCAGAGAAAATAAATTCTGATACCAGGTTTCCTGATTGTATTTTAAATTTTCATTTCTGCTCAGAAAAAAGAATATAAAAATAGATGCAATAACCATAAGGTCAAGCAAAACGATGATCGATTTCAGGTATCTGGAGTATCGAATTCTCTGCATCTATCAGTATTTCGGATACGAAAGGCTAAGTTACATATTTTTTACGGGATATTCAGATACTTATGGGTCTGAACTGAGGCTCTCCATTCCGGATGTTCTAAAATGAAGTCTGTAATTTTAGGATACATTTCATCTCTTTTGCTCCATTCGCTCTGAAGATACAAAGTACAGTTTTCCGAAACTTTTGCGGCCTGTTCCTCTGCAAATTTAAAATCATTGTTATTGAAAACGATCACTTTAAGCTCATGAGCTTTGGCGTAAATTTCCTCTTTCGGAAGTCCTGTTTTCTTTGGCGAAAGCGTAACCCAGTCGATTTGTCCGCTCATAGGATAAGCGCCCGAAGTTTCAATGTGGATGGAACAGCCTAATTCTTTTAACTTTCCGGTTAAAATATCAAGATTCCACATCAAAGGTTCACCGCCCGTCAAAACAATCGTTTTACAGTGTTTAGCTGCGGTTTCGGCAATCTCTTCCGCATTCATTAACGGATGCAGATTAGGATCCCAGCTTTCTTTTACATCACACCAATGGCATCCGACATCGCAACCGCCTAATCTGATGAAATAGGCTGCTTTTCCGGTATGCGCTCCTTCTCCCTGAAGAGTGTAAAAATGCTCCATTACAGGGAGCATTTTACCTTCTTTTAATAATATTTCTTCTGTTAAATTCATTTTAAAATTAGTCGTTATAGACCGAAGTTTTATAAGCAATGATGGTATTTTTCATCAGCATCGCTCTTGTCATAGGTCCTACTCCTCCCGGAACCGGCGTAATCCAGCTTGCTTTTGCTGCACAGCTGTCGAAATCTACGTCACCCGCCAAATAATATCCCTTTGGAGAATCGTCGTCTACTCTTGTAATACCTACATCCACAATTACAGCTCCTTCTTTTATCATTTCACCTTTTAAAAAGTGAGGATCACCTAAAGCGGTAATTACGATGTCAGCTTTTTTAGTATATTCTTCGATGTCTTTAGTGTAAGAGTGCGTTAACGTTACCGTAGAATTTCCCGGGAAATCTTTTCTTCCCATCAGAATGCTCATCGGTCTTCCTACAATTTTACTTCTTCCGATAATTACACAGTCTTTACCTTTTGTTTCAATATTATATCTTTCCAGTAATGTTAAAATTCCAAACGGTGTTGCCGGTAAGAACGTATCCATTTCCAAAGCCATTTTTCCGAAATTTTCAGGGTGGAAACCGTCAACATCTTTTCTCGGATCGATTGCGTTGATGATTTTTTCCTGATCAATCTGCTTTGGTAAAGGCAACTGAACGATAAATCCGTCTACTGCTTTCGACTTATTTAATTCATCGATCTTTTCCAATAATTCAGATTCTGAAACAGTGCTTGGAAATTTAATTAAGCTCGATTGAAATCCAACTTCTTCACAATCTTTTACTTTTGCATTTACATAAGCCTTACTTGCTCCGTTGTTTCCCACAAGAATGGCTACCAAATGCGGCGCTCTTCTCTTGTTGGCAAGAATTTTTTCTACTTCAGCTTTGATTTCCTGTTTTATTTCTTTGGATACTTTTAATCCGTCAAGAATTTCTGCCATTTTTACTTTTATTACTTTTTATTAGATTTTTATGGATATTTTTCCGGATTCTGGTGTGTGCAGAAGACGGAAATTACATAAACCAATTTTTTAATTTCATCGATGTGAAATAAAATTATGTAAGGGAACTTTTTAAGAGGAAGCACTCTGACATCATCATATCTAATTTGAAAAAAAGGATTTCTTTCCAATTGATCATATGCTTTTGAAAGTTGTTTTTCGAAGTTGGATGCTACAGAATTAGAAATCTTTTTATAATAATTTATAGCTTCCAAAATATCGTCATCTGCTTCAGGATACTGAAAAATCTCAAATGCCATGATCGTTTTTCAACTTTTTTAAAAATTCTCTAGCCGGAGTGAACTCTTTATGATTTTTAGATTTTCTTTCATCAATCACCCTTTTCATTTCATCCGTCAGCTCAAAATCATCCTCATTTTTTTCAAAGCTGATTTTCATCTTTTTCAAAAGATTTTCCATTAAAGTCTCTTCTTCTTTATTTTTAAGATGGATGGTAATGGTACTCATATCTTTGTATTTTTAATCAAAATTAATGAAAATCAGTTATAGTTTATTTGTTTGCTTTATAATAATTAATCAATCCGTTGGTTGAAGAATCATGTGAACTAACTGTTTCGTTGCTTTCAAGTTCCGGTAAAATTTTATTGGCTAAAACTTTTCCTAATTCCACACCGAACTGGTCGAAACTGAAAATATTCCAGATCACCCCCTGAACGAAAATTTTATGCTCATATAACGCAATTAACTGTCCTAATGAAAAAGGAGTTAATTCATTGAATAGTATTGAGTTAGTTGGAGTGTTTCCGTGGAAGACTTTATAGTTTAACAAGAAATCAATTTCCTCATCAGATTTTCCTGAATTTCTTAATTCTTCCTCAACTTCTTCTTCCGTTTTTCCGAAGGCAAGTGCTTCAGTCTGAGCGAAAAAGTTAGCCAACAATTTATCCTGATGGTCAGAAACTTTATTCGGACTTTTCGCATACGCAATAAAATCCGCGGGAATCAATTCTGTTCCTTGGTGAATCAACTGATAGAAAGCGTGCTGTCCGTTTGTTCCCGGCTCTCCCCAGATAATCGGTCCGGTTTCATATTCTACAAACTCACCGTTTCTGTCCACACATTTTCCGTTACTTTCCATATCACCCTGCTGAAAATATGCCGGAAAACGGTCTAAATACTGAGAATACGGAAGAATCGCATGAGTAGTTGCTGCATAGAAATTTCTGTACCAGATTCCGATCAGTCCCATTAAAACAGGAATGTTTTCTCCAAAATCTGCCGTCTGGAAATGTTGGTCTGTATCGTAAGCTCCTCTTAATAATTGTTCAAAATTTTCATAACCCACTGCAAGAACGATACTTAAGCCAATCGCACTCCACAATGAGTATCTTCCGCCAACCCAATCCCAGAATTCGAAAATATTTTCCTCTGCAATTCCGAAGTCTTTAACTGCTTGAACGTTAGTAGATAAAGCGACAAAGTGTTTTGCCACATCTTCCTGTTTTCCCGCTTTTAAGAACCAGTCTTTGGCTGAGTTGGCATTCGTCATTGTTTCCTGAGTGGTAAATGTCTTGGAAGCAATGATAAATAATGTTGTTTCAGGATTTAAAGTTTTCACAGTTTCCGCCAGATGATTTCCGTCTACATTGGAAACAAAATGAACGTTTAACCTTGTTTTAAAATGCTTCAAAGCTGAAACGACCATCACAGGTCCCAAGTCTGAACCTCCGATTCCGATGTTCACCACATCTGTAATTTCTTTTCCTGTAAAACCTTTATGTTCACCTGAAATAATGCTTTCGGAAAAAGATTTCATATGATCCAGCACTCTTTTGATCTGAGGCTTGATATTTTCGCCGTCAACCAGAATTTCTTTGTCTGAAAAATCTCTCAAAGCAGTGTGCAAAACAGCTCTTCCTTCCGTTTCGTTAATTTTATCTCCAGAAAACATTTTGGAAATCGCCTCTTTCAATTCACATTCTTCCGCAAGATTTAAAAGGAGGTTTTTCGTTTTGGAATCGATTAAATTTTTAGAATAATCAAACAAAAAATTAGGTCTTTTGATTGAAAATTCAATGAAACGATTCGGATTATACTGAAAAAGGCTTCTTAAATCGAAATCATTATTCGCAAATTGGTCGTCAAGTGCTTTCCAGCTATTGGTTTGAGTAGGATTTATTTTTGATAGCATATCTTTAGAAATTAAGGTTTTGTGACTTCGGATTCAGGATTGTTGAATTCCAAATCCTCATGTAAAATTATTGATTTGCAAATTTACGGAATTTTAGTTCAATCATATTAATGGATGATTAAAAATCAAATGTATGTTGAGTAACAAATGAATTTTTAAAATTTAAAATGCTTATTTTTAGGCATAATATTTCATGACATCATGCTGAACAGAAGAAATTTTATTAAAAAGTCATCTTTGGGACTAGGATTTTTTGCTTTGCCTGTTTCTGCAAGGTTTTTATTTGCAAACGATTATGTCTCTAAAAGGCCACCTTTTAACGAAAGAAAATTCACTTCTGAGGCTGTTGAGAAAACCATCAAGACCATCAAAAAATCAATTGCTGATGAAGAATTGGCATGGATGTTTGAAAACTGTTTTCCGAATACTTTAGATACCACGGTAAAATTTTACCAGAAAAACAATAAACCTTACACGTATGTGATCACAGGAGATATTGATGCGATGTGGCTTCGGGATTCTTCCGCGCAGGTTTATCCGTATTTAAGTCTCGCTAACGAAGATGAAAAACTGAAAAATCTTCTGAAAGGCGTCATTAATAAGCAGGTTGAATGCGTTCTTCTTGATCCTTATGCGAACGCGTTTTTTGATAATTCAAGCAAAATAAGCGAATGGAAGGACGATTCAACGCAAATGAAACCCGGAATTCATGAAAGAAAATGGGAGATCGATTCACTTTGCTATGTCATGAGATTATCTTACAATTATTGGAAAATAACAGGAGATTCTTCCGTTTTTGATTCCGACTGGAAAAAAGCGATGCTTTTAATTTTGCAGACTTTTAAAAAACAACAGCGAAAAGATTCAAAAGGACCATATAAATTTCAGCGATCTAACGGAAATCCTCTGGACACACAATTTGCCGGAGGTTATGGAAATCCTACAAAGAAAGTGGGACTGATTCATTCGATGTTCAGGCCTTCGGATGATGCGACTTTTTATCCGTTTTTAATTTCTTCCAATATGTTTGCTGTGGTTTCTTTGAGGGAGACTGCGGAAATTTTTTCTGAAATTTTTAAAGATGAAAATACCGCCGCTCAGTTTAAAAATTTAGCTGAAGAAGTGGATGAAGCCATTCAGAAATATGCAGTTTTAAATCATCCGGAAGCTGGGAAAATTTATGCCTTGGAAATCGATGGTTTCGGAAATGCTTTATTTATGGATGATGCCAATGTCCCGAATTTATTATCCATTCCGTATTTAGGCTACAGATCCAAAAAAGACGAGATCTATAAAAATACCCGAAAATTTTCTTTAAGTAAAGCAAATCCGTGGTTTAGCGAGGGTAAATTTGCCAAAGGAATTGGCGGACCGCACATCGGAGAGCATAAAATCTGGCCTTTGGGTTTGATTATGCAGGCTTTGACAACGGATGATAACGAAGAAATTGTTTCCTGCCTTAAAATGCTGAAAGCGACTCATGCCGGAACCGGATTTATCCACGAATCTTTTGATGTAGATAACCCGAAAGACTTTACAAGATCATGGTTTGCATGGGCAAATACATTATTCGGAGAATTGATTCTTCATCTCCATACAACAAAACCGGAAATCCTGAAAAGAAAGTTGTAAGCATAAAAACCTCCGGATTTACCGAAGGTTTATTGTAAAATTTAAAATATATAGATAACCGAAGTTAGGATTGCTAAATTTCTGTGGTAGGCTGTTTTTTAGCAGGTTTTCTTTTTCTTACAAAATAAACAACTGCAATTCCTATTAACACAATTGGCCAGACTGTGATGAGTCCTACTACAATTTTCTGGATCAGATAATATCCTTCCACGAAAGCTGATTTTGCGCTGTACAGAAAATCAAATTTGTACTTATCGTCTATGCTTTGTGTGTTGGTAACAGCAATTTCTGCGACTCTTATTTTGGGTTCTTTAATGTAAATGTCAACAGTGCTGTATTTCAGCATATCGGTCATATTCATGCTTTCCAGTTGCTGGCTGTTTCCTTCCTTCATATTTTCATCGCTCATGGTTACTTTGTCTTTATTTATCTTCATCTGAGCAATATTGTCGGTTGTTTTCTTATTGCGCTGAGCTTCCAGAGCCGAATATTTTATATTTGCCGTTACATCTTCCGCATTAATCGATCTTGCATTCAGGAACAGTTTTTTATTGTTAATTAAAGTGAGCAGTTCGCCCAATTTTTCTGTGGGAACTCTTACCTGCATGGCATTTTCAGACTGATATTTTTTTATCAGCATTGCCTGTTCATCCGATGTATTGTAGGTTTCCTCAGAAACCACATTGCTTTTCAGGTCGCTGTGCGTTACGAAGCCTCCCAATTCCTGAACCGATTTTTCAATGGAAATGGTCGCGTCATAGACATCTTTTACTTCCATATTTACCTCTGCGGTTTTAATGAACTGCTTGTCTTTTACTTTCATGGTTGCCACAGAAGAAACACTGTCCGAAGATATTGCTATTGCCGAATCAGCAGATGCATATTTTTCAAGATTTTCGGAAGAAACTTCTCCTTTTTTGCATGAATAAATTCCCAGTAAAAGTGCTGTTGCGATGCTTAGTCTGATGTACTTCGTTTTCATAGATATAGATTTTTTAATGTTTGCTTATCCCAAAGTTCAGACAGAATCGTTTGTAATATTTGAAAATGGAACGTAAAAATTCTGTAAAGAGAAATTCTGTTTTAAGTGGTTGTAATTCATTGTTTTGTAAATTGTGGGCTATTCAGTTACCTCATTTTCGGAGTAATTTTTGCTGTTCTTTTACAAATCAAACACAACAAATTATTATGTCAAATACTTTTTCCAAAATCCGAAACGCCATAGAATTATTCAGATCCATAGATTTTGATCAGTTGAGTGCTATTTCTCAAAAAGTAAATCTTCCCAAACTGATGGAAAATTTCTCCAAATTAGAAGATAAACAGCTTAACGGAATGATGAAAATGCTCGATCCGAATAAAAAGAAGAAAGAGCTTCCTGATATAGACGGCGATTTCTACGACATCTATCACACATTAAGTCCTGAACAGCGGGAAATTCAGTTAAAAGTGAGAGCGTTTATGGAAAAAGAAGTAAAACCGCTTGTTAATCACTACTGGCTGCGTGATGAATTTCCTCACGAACTGATTCCGAAATTTCAAAAACTGAATATCTGCGGAGTGACTTACGAAGGGTACGGCTGTCCCGGAATGCCTTTTCTAATGGAAGGTGTTATTGCGATGGAAATGGCTAGAATTGATGCTTCTATTGCTACTTTTTTCGGAGTGCAGTCCGGTTTGTCGATGGGTTCCATTTATATCTGCGGTTCCGAAGAGCAAAAACAGAAATGGCTTCCACAGATGCAGAAGTTTGAAAAAATCGGAGCCTTTGGATTAACAGAACCCGAAGTAGGTTCCGGAGCAGCGGGAGGATTAACGGTAACTTGCAAAAAAACACCTGAAGGCTGGATTCTGAACGGACAGAAAAAATGGATCGGAAATGCAACGTTTGCGGATTTAATTATTATCTGGGCAAGAGATTTAGATGATGGCGAAGTGAAAGGATTTATTGTTGAAAAAGACAATCCGGGGTATTCCGTTGAGAAAATCAAAGGAAAAATGGCGTTGAGAATTGTTCAGAATGGTTTGATTACGCTGAAAGATTGTTTGGTGACAGAAGAAAACAGGTTGCAGAATGCCAATTCCTTTAAAGACACCGCAAAAGTTTTGCAAATGACGAGAGCCGGAGTCGCATGGATGGCTACAGGATGCGCAAGAGGAGCGTATGAAAGTGCGTTGGATTATACCAGAAAAAGAGAACAGTTCGGAAAACCGATTGCTTCCTTCCAGATGATTCAGGGGCACTTGGTAGAGATGCTTTCTAATCTTACGGCAATGCAGACGATGGTTTTCAGGCTTTCTGAAATGCAGGATGAAGGAATTTTAAAAGATGAACACGCTTCTCTGGCAAAAGTTTTCTGTACCATGAGAACCAGAGATATTGTTTCCAGAGCGCGTGAAGTGATGGGCGGAAACGGAATTCTGCTCGAATATGATGTGGCAAGATTTGTAGCAGATGCAGAAGCTATTTATTCTTACGAAGGCACAAAAGAAATCAACTCCCTTATCGTAGGAAGATCAATTACAGGTTTCAGTGCATTTGTATGATGATGTAAAAGTGAATGGTCAATGGTCAATTCGCTTTGTTTGGCAATTTTAAAATTCACGTGCGTAGCAAAATTCACCATTGACCATTCAATCTTTTATTTCACTAAAGTTTTATATTTTTCTTTATTATTGATAATCATCCAGAGATTGATAAGGAAAAGAACTCCGGCTATTTATTGTTACGAAGGCACAAAGGAAATCAATTCCCTGATTGTGGGAAGATCAATTACGGGTTTCAGTGCATTTGTATGATGATAAAAGTGAATGATCAATGGTCAATTCGCTTTGTTTGGCAATTTTAAAATTCACGTGCGTAGCAAAATTCACCATTGACCATT